>Ga0154002_1000490_pt1 | contig 11758 bp, 8 predicted proteins | sample TSNY086MetaG_FD_102276 | JGI IMG/M metagenome (GOLD analysis project Ga0154002, IMG submission 102276) | Attine ant fungus gardens microbial communities from New York, USA - TSNY086 MetaG | ecosystem: Host-associated > Fungi > Mycelium > Unclassified | place: USA: New York, Robert Cushman Murphy... | reverse complement strand
TTTGGGTCAATTCATTTATGGAATTGTCTTTGAACATATAGGAAACAGGATATATCTTCCGTTCTGTGTGGCGGGATTGATTATGATAGGAATCAGCGTATTTACCCGACGCGTTTTCGATGGGATTGACCGTCAGATAGAAGAGCAGGCAAGGAAGTGGGTGAGTGAGGGGAATGGAGTTTGAGCACATCTGATGCCCTGAATTTCAGAATTCTCGTATTGCAACTTATTGGGCTTATTGGTACAATAATGAATACTATAGTTTGTTTAGAAAGCGAAGAATGAGGATAAGTCTATGAAACGGGAATGTGGAGTGCTTTTACCGGTAGCAAGTCTGCCGTCAAAATATGGAATTGGTGCCTTTTCCAGGGAAGCGTATCAGTTTGTGGATCAGCTGAAACGGGCCGGGCAGCAGTACTGGCAGATTCTGCCGTTAGGGCCGACCGGGTTTGGCGATTCACCGTACCAGTCGTTTGGTGCGTTTGCCGGGAATCCGTATTATATTGATCTGGAGCAATTGATTAAAGAAGAACTGTTGCTGCCGGAGGAATGTGACCAGACGGACTTTGGTTCAGATATCCGGGATATTGATTACGATAAACTGCATGACGGCCGTTACCCGCTGCTAAAGATTGCTTACCGGCGTTGGCAGAAGAAGAATGCGGTAAAAAATGTGGATGATATTCACCGGCTGCTGCAGGGGAAGCTGGGGGCGGAAACCAGGGAATTCTGTTTTTATATGGCAGTTAAGAATGATTTTGCCGGAAAAAGCTGGGCTCTGTGGGAGGAAGATATCCGGCTGCGCCGGCGGGAGGCAATAAAAAGATACCGGGAGCGATTGGCGGAAGAAATCGGTTTTTATGAATTCCAGCAGTATTTGTTCCAGAAACAATGGATGGAACTTAAAAAATATGCCAATGACCAGGGAATTCGGATTATCGGTGATATTCCAATCTATGTGGCTTTTGACAGTGCCGACAGCTGGGCGCATCCGGAACTGTTCCAGTTTAATGAAGATGGCTATCCGGCAGCGGTAGCCGGCTGTCCGCCGGATGGATTTTCTGCTACCGGACAGTTGTGGGGGAACCCGCTGTACCGCTGGGATTATCATAGAGAAACTGGCTATGACTGGTGGATGGAGCGGATGAAATACTGCTTCCAGATGTATGATGTAGTCCGGATTGACCATTTCCGTGGCTTCGATGAATATTATGCGATTCCGTATGGCAATAAGACGGCGGAGATCGGCCGGTGGGAGTTGGGGCCGGGCCTGGATATTTTTGAGGTGATGAAGAAGCAGTTCGGGGAATTGAATGTGATCGCCGAGGATCTGGGCTATTTGACCCCATCGGTGCTGCAATTAGTGAAGGACAGTGGTTTTCCAGGCATGAAGGTGCTGGAATTTGCTTTTGATGCGCTGGATGACAATGCTTATCTGCCCCATAATTATCAGGAGAACTGCGTGGTATATACCGGTACCCACGACAATAATACGCTGCAGGGCTGGTATCAGTCACTGGCACCAAGAGTTCGGGATTATGCGGTTCGCTATCTCGGGAATTATTGGACGCCGCAGGAAGAGCTTCATTGGGATTATATCCGGATGGCCTTGTCCAGTACGGCTCGGTTGGCGATTATTCCGATGCAGGATTATTTTGGGATGGGAGAATGGGCCCGGATCAATGAACCGTCGACCATTGGGAAAAACTGGCGGTGGCGGATGAGTACGGAGGATTTTAATGAAGAGCTGATTGGTCGGTGTGCCGGATTGGCATGGCTGTATGCCAGGATCGGAAAATAGTACATTAGTGAAAAAGAATCCCCATGGTCTTCGGGAGCATCTGCCCCCCGGCCATGGGTGTTTTGGTTATATCATGTTACCTGTTGTGTGACTAACGGTCTTCCATCGCTGTATATGGTTGCTTAGGAACAACACTGATATAAGCAGGACGAATGATTTTATTCATATTAACCAATTCCTCGATCCGGTGTGCGCTCCAACCGACGATTCGGGCAATCGCAAAAATCGGGGTAAACAGTTCCAACGGAATATCCAGCATATGATAAACAAAGCCACTGTAAAAATCCACATTGGCACTGACACCCTTATAAATCTGCCGTTCTTCGGCGATAATCTTCGGTGCCAGCTGTTCAATCATGCTATACAGGGCAAAATCGTCTTCCCGTTGTTTTTCGGCCGATAACTGTTGGACAAAGCCTTTAAAGATCTCGGCCCGGGGGTCTGATTTGGAATATACGGCATGTCCCATACCATAGATAAGGCCTTTCTGGTCAAAAGCTTCTTTATTCAACAATTTTTTCAGATAAGAGCCAACTTCCTCTTCATCTTTCCAATCATGGACATGTTCCCGCAGATCGTCCATCATTTCCACAACCTTAATATTGGCACCGCCATGTTTCGGTCCTTTTAAGGAGGAAAGGGCGGAAGCCATCGCGGAATACGTATCGGTTCCGGAAGAGGTGACGACATGGGTGGTAAAAGTTGAGTTATTACCGCCGCCATGCTCCATATGCAAAATCAGAGCCAGATCCAGGACATGAGCTTCCAGGTGGCTGTAGGACTTATCGGCACGCAGCATCATCAGAAGATTCTCGGCCGTGGAGAGAAGGGGATCAGGACGGTGGATGTACATGCTTTCACCGCGTTCATAGTGGTTGTAGGCATGATATCCGTATACAGCCAGCATCGGCAGGATACTGGTCAACATCAAAGATTGACGAAGCACGTTGGGAATGGAAATGTCGGCGGCATAATCATCATAGGAGGCCAGGGTCAGAATACTCTTGGAAAGGGAATTCATCATATCCTTGCTGGGAGCTTTCATGACCACATCCCGTACAAAATTAGTCGGCAGGGTGCGGCAGTATGCCAGTGTTTCCTCAAAATGCCGCAGATTAGAATCAGAGGGAAGATCACCAAATAAAATCAGATAAGCAATCTCCTCAAAACCAAAACGTTTCTCCTTGACAACGCCATTAACCAGGTCATAAATGTTGTATCCCCGGTAGAAGAGTTGTCCCTCGCAAGGGACTTTTTTTCCATCCACTGTCTTTTTGGACACGATCTCGGAAATCTTGGTAAGTCCGGCTACGACACCCTTGCCATTCTTATCCCGAAGGCCACGCTGAACATCATAGCGGTCGTACAGTTCCAGATCGATCTGGCTGATCTCGATACAATCAGCGGCAAATGCATTTAAATTTTCTTCAAATAGTTCTTTTGTCATATCTATCACCTCGCTGTGAAATGGTTGCAGGGTTACGCGCACTTATTCTAGCATATGAAGAAAATCAGGAGAACATGCATCCATTATTCATTATTCGAAACTGATGTCTACTTCGGAATCAGTATTGTCATCCGCGGAGGAGTCGCTTTCCAGAGTTTCCACATCGCCCTCTTTGTGTGAAGTGAAGTTGCGCTGTACTTCATTGCCGGCTTTGTCCTTGGCGAAGACATGAAGGCCGGCCGGGTCTATTTCGTAGGACACGGCATTGGCAGAGCGGTCCAGGGTCAACGGTTCCACCCGCTGCCCGGTGGAATCCAGGGCATAGATGGAATCAAAATCAACTCCGGACTGGCTGTCCGTGACGGTCACGAATACAATACCGTCTCCGTTGCTGGTGTAATCTACATTGGGCGGGAGGTCGTCAAGAACGTTTGCATGCTCATATAGGATGACAGACATTCCGTTGATATTGGTGACACTGGCCTCCAGCGTGCCGTTCTTGGTAATAGCAGCAGTATAAGTACGCTTTTTGCCCTTGGTCAGTTCCAGTTTTTCATCATCCAGGCTTAGCTGGATGTTTTTTGTCGGAAAGAAGGACTTGACGGTCAAAGTCACTTCAGTAACGACATAGTCGCGGGTATCTGCGATCTCCACCTCAATCTTTGGCTGTGAGGTGACGCAGAAGAAAATAAGGCCGTTCAAAACTAAAAAGGGGAGGACATAGAACAGCAGAGCGCCGCCCCATTCATTTTGCTGTTTTTTTCTGTATCGGGGTGGTCTCCGGATAGAGGAATATCTGTTATTTGCCATATTAAGACTCCTTGCTTTTGTGTCTAAATCTTTTCTGAAAATAAGCATAGCAGAAAACAAACCATCTGGCAAGTAAACATTTCTTACATATCATTGAATATAAAGTGACCTGATGTCCATAATATTCCTGAGGTGATGACAATGGGACATGATAAAAAAGAAGCACAAAATCAAAAGAAGGTCAATGAAATGTTCAACAGTGTGACCGAAAAAAACAAGCCGGAAAATCAGAATCAGACCCACAATTCTAAAAAGGAGGGCCTGGGGCCCAATACCAGACGATAGCCAGAAAAACATCCTTAACGGATGTTTTTTCTTTACATATTTCTTCCAATGCAGTCAGGGATATGCTATGATAAGGGTAAACATAAGCCAGACATTGTAAAGGGGAAGAATTATGATACGGGAAGCGGCAGAATTTGCGGCAAAGGCACATGAAGGAACCTTCCGGAAAGGGAGCAGAGTGCCTTATATTCACCATCCGATGGAAGTAGCTTTGATCGTAGCCCAGATGACCAATGATGATGAGGTGATTGCGGCAGCTTATCTTCATGATGTCCTGGAAGATACCCCGGTATCGGAGCAGGAACTGCGGGATCAGTTCGGCGACCGGGTTCTGCGGCTGGTCGTGGCCGAGACCGAGAACAAGACCTACAGCTGGAAAGAACGAAAGGAAACGACGATTCGTCACCTGCAGGCGGCATCGTATGAGGTAAAACTGCTGACCCTGGCGGACAAGCTGAGCAATATGCGCTCCACCTCCCAGGATTATCTGGCGGTGGGCGAGGAAGTCTGGCAGAAGTTCAACGAAAAAGACCAACGGAGCCACCAGTGGTATATCGTGGGGATTATGGCAGCGCTGCAGGAATTTGAAGATAGTCTGGCGTATCAGGAATTGAAAAGTCTGTATGAATTTGTGTTTAATAGTCAAAAACCCATCGAAAAATCAATGTAGCTTCCTTAAACATGGTGGTATCTTTGTTTACCATTACCGAATTAACGGGGGGTGTACAAAATTCTGGTGACCTCGACCTCGAACTTTTGTCTTCACGCAGAGCAAATAGATGGTACGCCTGTGGGAGGTGATGGATTGCCAGAATACCCTTCTTTTAATGGATGATTACTGTCCGATAGCCAAGGTTTATTGCCTTCTGTATAATGTCTAGAATAATCTCTAGAATAATAAAAAAATTCATCCCCCTGTTTTGCTAACTCTATAGCGATGGGGAGGCACCTAATCATAGGTTCCGCACCTCCACTTAGCCCGAAAAAATTCTTCTGTGCATTTATGTAAAACTCCCTATATAATTATTTGTTTTATTTCATAAAATTCTTGTATCAGCTTTGCTGTACTATCATCTGCAATCTTCAAATCATTCATAAATACATTCAACAAAAAGGAAATGGTCTCAAACTTATACATTTTGTAGATAATACTCTCTCTATCCAATACCATTCCCGGGCACTCCGATGCATAGCCAGCAATAAAGAAGTCATTTTGTAATCCATAGACTTCTATTCGCGCCAACTCAAAAAGGTAATCACCCATCTCAAAATTTTCCGCATCAATTAACGCACTTATTTTATCTGTATACAGGAAATTATTGAATCGTATATCCAAATGAAGAAAAGATTCTTTGATCATGGTGGGAATCATTATCTGGCATTTATGGTTAATATATTCGATTTCCTCTTGTATAATAAGGCCATTTCTTATTAGGGGAGTTAGCCTCAATTTTAAGCGTTTGGCAAAAAAAACATTCCACTTTTCACTACGAAGAAATATCTTCTGCTCACCTGGCACCATGTATTTATGCATCTTCCCCACAATCTTTCCTATTTCATAGTAAACTATATTTATACTATCTTGACTTAGGATAACTTGATTTAGCGGCACACCTTCCATATAATCATAAATTTCAAAAATACTGTGGTAATATCGCTTTGATGAATCAATCACATGTACTTTTGGAAGATCTACCATAAGTTGTCCTCTTAATGCATCATAAAATATTTGCTCTCTTCGAAAAATATCCGCTATAAAAATCCTTTCATTTAATGAAGTGATATAATCGTTGCCGGCCCTGAAAATCACCTTTTTATTATTGCCCAGTTCTAAAAGATATGTTTTAAATGAAACTCCGCCAGACAATTTCATCCATATGATTTTCTCCGGTATATTTTTTAGGTTTGCATTCAAAATCGCTTCTTCTGCAATTATCCTTGTTTATGCTTTTATTATACTGCAGTTTGCAAGAAAAAGAAGTCAAAATAATGTTTTATACAATATTTTGGGGATTATTTTGGGGAGATTAAAAATATTTTTTTTGGGCTTGATTATTTAGGCTCCTTCTTGTATAATGTGAAATACATCCTGACATCTCTTGTTGGGATTCAAAAGAAAACTGATTAGTTCTTAATCAGTGATTCCTGTTTTTTTAAGAAATATAAGGGAAGGGGGCGGTGCGTTTTTTGATATCTGTTTTCCAAGGAAGGTGCGTTCGGCACCAGAGCTATGTTCTGTAAAGTCTCCCGATTCGGGAAAAATCGCAAATATTTAAGAAAGGTAAAATGGGTTAATGAAACAAACGAAACAGAAAAAAATGACAATTCTTTGCATTGTCATCATATGTATTATGCAAACAAGCCCGGGGTATGCCGCGTGGTATCAGAATGCCGCCGGTTGGCGTTATGAGCAGCAGGGGGTGGATCTGCGGGAAAGCTGGATAGAGGAGAGTTCCGGCAAGTACTATCTGGATGCTGCCGGGCAATTGCTTACCGGATGGCAGATGATTCAAGGGTCCTGGTATTTTCTGAATCCGGTTGCTGATGGTTCGAAAGGCCGCTGCTTATCTGGTTGGCAATGGATCGAGGGATATTGCTATTACTTTGATGAGCAGGGGAGGCTGGTGGTGAATACCGTAACGCCGGATGGGTATCAGGTGAATGGGGCTGGGCAATGGATAGAACAAGAGGTGCCGGTATATGCCGCCGGGGCCGGATATCGGACCAATCATGGTGTCGGGCAGCTGACTGGGGCTGGGAGTACTTCTGGCAGCAGAGGTGGTTCTGGTGGCGGTGGTGGCTCCCATGGTGGCGGTTTCAGTGGCGGTGGCAGTTCCAGTGAAGGGTATGACTCCAGCGGTGCAACCAGTTATGCTGGAGGAACCAGCTATGACAGCGAAATCAGCGATATTTCTGATATCAGCGATTCCAAGGATAGCAGTATTGATAGTGGCAGTAAAGCAAGTGACGCAGAATCACTCCCGGAAGAGGAAAATACATCAAATTTGAGTGATATAGCCAGCCCTTCTGAGGCCGAAAAAATCAATTGGACAATTCTCTTTGTGGACAGAGAAACCCATAATGTCACTTTGGCCGCCGACAGAAGTGGAAAAATTGCACCGGGTGGTGACATTACCGTCAACTTCCTAAGCCGTGTAATAAAAGATGGGGAGATCTGGGAATGTCTGGCCGAGTCACCGCTGAAAATTACCGTACATGGGCCGGGAGCTTGTATTTACTATATCGAATACGTTAATACCGGTTCGGTGCAACAGGACGAGGACCCCTATCAGGCAGAACGGGATTTACTGAACCGCTGCCTGGCAACGGCAAAGGAATGGGAAGCGGAAATCACCGGCGAAGCGGTAAACTACATTCCGGAAACCAGATTTTTTATCACGGATCAGGCAGCAAATAATCAGCGGCTCCAGACGATAGCGACCCGGATTAGCGACGTGAGTGAGTATGTATTCTATGGGATCGGTAAGAATTTTGAGCCAAATGGAATGGGTATCACCAGTTATCTTGGTGATGCGGCAGTATATTCCAAAAGTCTGGAAGAAGTGATCGAAATGGAAGAGGACATTTATTATGTCGTACGGTTTACGGTGCAGCGGGCTTATCATCCGGACAATTGCAGCCATAACTGGGAATTGACCCGGGAGAATGCCGGGGCAGCATCTTCTTGTGGTTTCGAAACCTGGGCATGCCTGAAATGTGGGTCCGAAATGGAGTGTTATATCGGCCCTTCGGGTCAGGGGTATTGGCAGCTCGGCGATGTTCAGGTCCGGGAAATCGATGGCCAGGTCTACATGTTCCAATGTATTGACCAGAACTATTCCGACCGGACGGAAAATCACCGGCAATCGGCTTTATTTTTGTGTACCAGCGTGATTCCGTCAAATATCGGCTCGATCTATCACTACGAAGAACAGCCTGACGGAACCTATGATTATGTATTTCAGCCAGGGCCGATCGTGAATTTTGGCATGACCAACGATTACAAGTTTTCCAATATTCGCAGCTGGCTGGAGGATAGCCGGGACAATTTTGACGACGCGGAGGAAATCAGTATTGGTGTCGATAATTCCTATATGGGCAGTACCGCTTCCGGCCGTTTCAGCAAACTAAATGATGATGGTTTGCGGGGAAATTATATTGGAAATCAGAAGCTGACGGGAAATCTCTTTATTTTGTCTGTTGATGAAGCATTGAAATATAAAGATTATCTCTGGAAGTTTGACGGCTCCGCAGCAGATAATCCGGAAACTCAATACAGCGCATATTCCAAAGCTTACTGGCTGAGAAACCCGATGGGAACGGCAGCAGATTATGCACAGACCGGCCAGGTCTATGTAGTGGATCTGGTAAATGGCAACATCCATTCTCAAACCGTCAAGCCGAAAGCTGGAAATGGTGTAGATGAAGAACTAAGCATAACCGGTACCGTGGGCGTAAGGCCGGCATTTGCGGTGCCGCAGAACTAAACTATGATGGAGGAAAATACAATGTTTAAGAAACAAACAGGGAGAAAGCTGCGGATGAAACCGATGAGAAAGCTGCGGATAACGCCGAGGATAAAACTGCGGATAACGCCGAGAACAATATCTATGTTAATTGCAGTCCTGGTTACCCAAAATATCCTTGTTGCAGCTGCCGCGCCGGAGGCTGCAAAGGAGGCCAAATGGCGGAGCAATATTCTTTCAACAGCAGCAAATGCCAACAATCCGGCCACGTCTTCCGATCTCCTTGAATATGATTTGGCGACAAATTCAAATCTCAAAGCGTTGTTAAGAAGCAGTTCTGTAGGTGATCTATGGGAGAACTGGAACGGAAATACGCAGTGGAGCGGTGATGGCACAGCATCGGCACCATATCAAATCCAGGAGTTGTCGGACCTGATGGGATTGTCAGAAATGGTGGCGGCAGGGTACGACTTTGAAGGTATCTGCTTTGAATTGACTCAGGACATCGATTTGGGAAACATCAACATTAATAACGGCAGCTGGAACCCGATCGGCTGGTACCAACAAAAGACGGAGCTTTCCGGAGCTGTCAGTCACAAGTTTAAAGGAAGCTTTGATGGAGCGGGCAATACGATTACCGGCTTAAAAGTCTCTAATAGTGCCTATACCTTGAATAATGTCGGTTTGTTCGGCGCGATGGAAGGCGGTACGGTTAAGAACCTGACGGTTGAGGCAGACACCGTATCCGGCGGGGACAATGTTGGAATTCTGGCCGGAAGCATTTCCGGTGATACCATTATTTACAATGTAACGGTAAGCGGCTACATTTCTGCCCGGGGCGATTCCGGCGGAATCGCCGGTGAAGTAGTTGGCAGGAAGATGGCGAAGTCCGGTACCGTCACAATTGAGAATTGCTTTGCTGATGGCGTGACGATCAACAGTCAGGGCAGTGGTTATTATGTCGGTGGAATCGCCGGTAACGTACAGTATGCCAATCTCGTAGACAGTAAGGTGCTTACTTATGACGGTGATGCCAGCCGGATTCAGGGGAAAGGATATATCGGCGGTGTAGTCGGCCGAATGAATAAGTCCAATGTATGGAATTCTTATGTAGATGGTACGGTTGGCGGCAATGGAGCGGCGGCGATCGGCGGTATCGTCGGAAAGTATGAGAGCGGTGATTTGATTCTGGCCCGCTTTGCCGGTACTATTTCAAAGTCCAATAACGGAACGGCCAGCCGGGAAGGCACTTTCGTAGGAACGAGAGAAAGCATGAACAATTTCACCTACGGCACCAATGCAAGCAACAACATTGCCTACCTGTTTACCGATCGTGCTTCTAAGGCCAAGACAGTTTTTGGCAGCAACATTGACAGGGATAATGCATTCTCCACATCCGCCCACATCGGCTACTGGACGGATAATGAACGCAACTTCACCTTGATTGCCGGCAGCACAGAAACAAAGGTGGAGGATCGTTTCTTCTATGAAGAGCTGGAAGCGGCGGTGAAGTTCATTACTGTGAGTAAGCTGCAGAACAGTTTTACGGCGGATGATTATTCCCGGGATTGTGATTTTGTACTGGATCATTTTGCACCCAACAGTTATGGCGCACCGATCCGGGGGTATCTGGTATCCATTCCCCGGATCGATACCCGGAATGCCAATGGTACTTATGATACGGATGTGGCAAGCCTGACAGCACTGGCCGTGACCACAAACTCCTATTACCGGACGATTGATAAGGACCGTCCGTCAGCCGTGGCGCCCGGGGATGTGATTAACATTACGACGGCAGCAAAGAACGGCAATGGCAGCCGGTACCAGATGGTGTATGCCGGCAGTGAGGCCGGCAAGGTGAAACCGCCGACTTATACCGATGAAGATGGATCGACCGTTAAGGCCACTTACATAGCCGGCGGAACCTATACGTTTTATATGCCGGAATGCAGCACAGAGATCAATGTGGAGTACGTCAAGGTCACAACGGCCCTGACCACGACCCCGGAGACCACGACCCTGAAAGTGGTGCAGACCAGGAATGGTGATCGGAAAAATCCGACGATTACAACGACCGTGTACAATGCCCAGGGAACCCAGATTGCCAGGTATATCGGTGATGTCTCCCAGGTGACGCCTGATCCGATCAATATCCATGCAGAGCATAATGGAGAGGGAAATGCGGCGGATAAGACGGTGATGTGGTCGGCAGACAACACTGATCTGGTTACATTAACTAACGGCGGCAGCTATACCCTGGCGGATGCATATATTATGCCAAGGTTAAGCTCTTCCTTTATTACGAATATCATTCACGCGAAAGTGAGACAGCAATCGGACAATGCCTGGCTGGAGGCAATTGATAATACGGTTTATTCGGATGTTGCGATTGTTACGGCAACCACCAATCCGGCAACCTCGGTTAATAATGTCGCCGTAGTTGGAAATACCAGAGTCAATGTGACCTTCCAGATCGTGGACAACACCACCCGCCGGGTGGAAGGCCTGAACCTGAACATGAGCGATATGGTCTGTACCGTTACCAGAAAGCTGACCGGTGATCGGAGCAATCCGGTGGAGACTTATACCAGCTCGGAAGCGAGCGTGTTATCGGCAACCCTGAATCCACAGCAACCGTTTTTTAAGAATGTGGCCTGGACGGAGCCGGAAAATGGAAATATCATCACCCTGACTCCAGGCGGGAACAATACAGAGGAATGCGCAGTGAATGTGCGCTTTGACAGTAAGGGCATTGCTAATCCGGCATGGATTCAGAACATCATTAATGGGGATAATCAGAAGCACAAGGATGATAAGTATGCCAGGTTAAGCGGCACCGGAGAGTATACCACAACGGTCACGGCTACCAGTGAAGATCAGACCCATGGTGTTGTTACGGCAAGCTGTAATGTGAAGATTGTATTTGTAACGGTAGATGAAACGGTTATC
>Ga0154002_1000483_pt1 | contig 11834 bp, 10 predicted proteins | sample TSNY086MetaG_FD_102276 | JGI IMG/M metagenome (GOLD analysis project Ga0154002, IMG submission 102276) | Attine ant fungus gardens microbial communities from New York, USA - TSNY086 MetaG | ecosystem: Host-associated > Fungi > Mycelium > Unclassified | place: USA: New York, Robert Cushman Murphy... | reverse complement strand
TGGAGCAGCTCAGCAGTCAGAGGATTTTTAGTGGGATATTGCTGATGCCGGTATTGCCCTGGCTGGAGGACAGTGAGGAGAATGTGCTGGGGATTGTCCGCCGGGCTCATGAAGTCGGGGCGAAGTTTATCTATGCGGCTTTTGGTATGACGATGCGGGACAGGCAGCGGGAGTGGTATTTTGACCGGCTGAACCATCTGTTTCCGGAGCAGAATCTGGTGGAGCGCTATATCCGTCAGTACCGGAACCAGTATCAGTGCAGCGGCCCGAAGGCATCGGTGCTGGGACGTAAGTTTGCAGCGGAGTGTGAGCGGTATGGGATTTTATATCAGATGAAAGATATTATTCATGCCTACCGGCGTGGGTATGAAATGACACAGTTGAATTTGTTTGATATTTAACGGTGGAAATAATAAAGTAAACGTGCTATGATAGGTAATACACCAAGAGGACATGGCTTCATACGAAAGAGGAGGTAGAGATTATGAATAAAGTCATTACCATCAGTCGGGAGTTTGGAAGTGGAGGAAGGGAGATCGGATTTCTTTTATCCGAGCGGTTGGATATTCCGTTCTATGATAAAGAGTTGATTTCATTGGCAGCGGTGGACAGCAATATTGCAGAAGAAGTATTTCATGCTCATGATGAGATGCTGGCAAAGCAGGAGCGAATTGGGCATGAATACACTACGCTGAATCCGTTTTCCGCGTTGTATGAGGTGCCGGTGTCAGATCAGCTGTTCCTCGCCCAGTCCCAGATTATCCGGAAGCTGGCGCAGGAAGGCCCTTGTGTCATTATTGGCCGTTGCTCTGATATTATTGTTGAGGATGGACTCAATATCTTTGTCTGTGCCAGTGTGAAGTGCCGGGTGGAGCGTCTGACGCATCTGGATGGCGCCGATGTAAAAAAGATAGAGTCGCAGATGCGCAGAATTGACCGGAAGCGGCGGGAATATTATCAGTATTATAGTGGCAATGAATGGGGGAATCCGAAGAATTATCACATTAGCCTGAATAGCGGCAAGTTGGGGATTCCGGTTTGTGTGGATATTGTGGCGGATAGCTTTGGGAAACTTTGAGTCAGGGGGTTCTGGTGAACCCCCTTTGTGTTATTTAAAAGCCTAAACGGTCTCCAATCAATACTACTTTAATCTTTCCTGCCGGTCGGCAGATTCTCGTCCGCACCATCGAAGCACAGATGCTGCCGGTGCCCAGGCAATCGCTGCACTTCCCGGTGGTACAACATGGTGTTGGGAGATTAAAGCGCTGGGCATTGGCCGGTGAAGCCAGATTACGGGTACGGGCCTCGGCATCCTGGATTGTCCCGGTGACCTTATTCATGCCAGCCACCACGATGACACTCTTGGGCCCAAAAACCAGAGCCGCCAGCCGATTGCCATTGCCATCGATATTGAAAAGCTGCCCGTCAGCACTGATAGCATTGCTGCTCATCAAAAATGTATCGGAAACCAGTGCCTTACGCATCAGATCCATTCGTTCTTCCGGAGACCTGGCAGCGTCACGGTCGATCACCGTATTACGTTCCCGCATGATATCCAGGATTCCCAGCTCCTCCAACGTCGCTGATCCGCCCCAGCCGACTACATCTGTTTCCGGCACCAGTTCTAACACTTTCTGTACCGCTTCTTCTCTGGTCTGGCAGTAGTAAGCGTCAAAATACCGCTTCCTTAGCGCAGCTGCTACGGTTGGTCCTAAAGTATCATACAATTTCTCCATTGATGTGTTGCGTTTTTCCATAGGAAGATCCTCCTTATCTTGTGTGCCCCTTTTTGTGCCCCTTTTTGTGTCACTGCTTGTATTGCTCCTGCATGAGGGCAATTTCTGCCGCGTAGCCTGGCAGTTCATTGGGTGTTTCCAGATAGAACGGCAGCTTTCGCAGGGCCGGATGGTTGATGATTCGGACCAGGGCGGCGGTGCCGATACAGCCCTCGCCGATTTTCGCATGCCGGTCCTTGTGGGATCCCAGGGAATTCATACTGTCGTTTAAATGGATCGCCCGCAGGTGCTTCAAGCCGACAATGCGGTCGAATTCGGTTAAGACCTCATCCAGATGATCAACAATATCATAACCGCCATCCCATATGTGACAGGTATCCAGGCAGACCCCCATTTGTGCGGACAGTTCCACCCGGTCCAGGATCTCGCGCAGTTCGGCAAAATCACTGCCAATTTCACTGCCTTTGCCGGACATGGTTTCCAATAGTACCGTCGTCTGCTGTTCCGGTTTTAAAATCTGATTCAGCATCTTTGCGATATAGGCGATACCGGTCTCGACGCCTTGCTGAACATGGCTGCCGGGATGAAAATTGTAGCAGTTGCCGGGAGTGTATTCCATCCGGGCCAGGTCGTCAGCCATGGTATTGCAGGCAAAGTCCCGAAGTCCTTCGTCGGCCGAACAGGCATTGAGCGTATAAGGCGCGTGGGCCAGAATCTGCTGGATATCATGCTCTTTGGCAAACGCCAGATAAGCTTCCACATCCGTCGGAATGATCGCCTTGGCTTTGCCGCCCCGTGGGTTGCGGGTGAAAAACTGAAAGGTGTTGGCTTGAATAGCAGCAGCGTTTTTTCCCATTGCCAGATATCCTTTGGCAGAAGACAAATGGCACCCGATTCTTAAGTTCAATATGTTACCGTCCTTTCCTTAATTCTTGTATCTTGAATAATTTTACTATAGCTTAAGAAACACAAAAAGTAAAGGGAGACTTTTGGCGGGGATTGTGATAGAATACAAAGGCATTATGTGAAGAAATGAGGTTACATACCATGGAGCGAGATAAAACAGCAGTCAAAGGGGCTTTGTTTACCCTGTTTGGCGGGACCTTATGGGGGTTTTCCGGAACCTGCGGGCAGTTTTTACTGCAGACGAAGGGGCTGACTTCAAACTGGCTGATCCCTTATCGGCTGTTGATTGCCGGAGTTTTACTTTTACTGATCTGTTACTTGAAGGACGGGAAGAAGATTTTTCAAATCTGGCAGCAGGACGCTGCCGGTATTCTGATATTTGGTGTTTTTGGCATGAGTATGTGTCAGTATACGTTTTTTACAGCAATCGGGGAATCCAATGCCGGAACGGCTACGGTGCTTCAATATATTGGTCCGGTTCTGATTTTGATCTATATGTCGCTTCGTAACCGGCAGCTGCCGAAGTGGAATGAGGTGCTGGCTATTTGTCTGGCGGTATTGGGGACATTTCTGCTGGCCACGCATGGCAATCCGGGAACTATGGTGCTATCGGAAAAGGCGTTGTTCTGGGGGCTTTTATCGGCGGTTGCGCTGGTGATTTATACGGTTCAGCCGGGAGGTCTTCTGGTTAAGTATGGTTCGGCGCTGGTGACCGGTTGGGGAATGCTGTTGGGCGGGGCCTTATTATGTGGGATTTTCCGGCCATGGTCGATTCCGGTGGTGGTTGATGACGAGGTAGTGATTGGTATGGCGGCGGTTATTTTGCTGGGGACGGTTGTTGCTTTTGTCTGCTATCTGGAAGGGGTGCGCCTGATTGGACCGAAGAAGGGGAGCTTGTATGCTTCTGTTGAGCCGGTGTCGGCGACGGTGTTTTCGGTAATATGGATGCATGTTAGTTTTGGGGTGATGGATTTTTTGGGATTTTTCTGTATTTTGTCGACGATATTTATACTTGCGATGAGTAAGAAGCGATGAGCGATGAGCAGAAAAGCCCTTTTTTACTCTTGCGTCAAGTTGACAGAAATAGTATAATGAAATGAAATTACATGAAAGCGGAGGTCGATGAAATGGATGATAATCTAAGCGTATTAGGTACGATCTGCTCTTCCTACGATTCCTATTTTGATGCGGAGAAAAAGATAGCGGATTGTATTTTGGGGCGAAAAGAAGATGTGGTTGATATGACGGTGGCAGAACTGGCTAAGGCCAGCGGTACCAGTGACGCTACGGTGTCCCGTTTTTGCAGGCGCTGTGGGTTTAAAGGATTTCATCACCTGAAGATGACTCTGGCCCGGGAGGTGATGGAGGAAAAAGGGAAGGGCATGACGGTTTCCAATGATATTCTCCGGGGCGATATTGCCCAGTCATTGCAGAATATTCTGGCCAATAAGGTGACGGAACTGACCCAGACGGTATCGATGATTGAACCGGGGAATCTGGAACAGATTCTGCACCGGATCGAGCAGGCCCGTACGGTGCAGGTGGTGGCGGTGGGGAATACAGTTCCGGTGGCGCTTGATTTTTCCTTTAAGCTGAATCAATTGGGGATTGCTTCTGTGTCCGGGACAATTTGGGAGACGCAGATGGCATATACGTTAAATCTGACAGCGGAAGATGTGATTGTGATTATTTCTAATTCCGGTACCTCCAGACGGCTGCTGACATTGATTCAGGGGGCGAAGGAGAATGGTATTGCGGTCATTGCGATTACCAATCAACCGGAATCGCCGGTGGCTTTGGAAGCGGATTATCATATTACCACAGCAACGCGTGAGAAATTACTGCTGGGAGAATTTTGTTTCTCGCGGGTTTCGGCGACGATGGTGATGGAGATTTTATATCTGTTTCTGGCAGTCAGCAAAGCGAATTCTTATGATTCGATCCGGCGGCATGAGGTGGCGATCGCAGAGGATAAAGAGATTTCTTGAAGTGGCGGCGGTATGGCTCAAGTTTGAAGCTGTACCGTTTTTCTTTTTGTCAGAGGGATAGCAATGGACCTTTACCGGCAAAATGTACAAATAGGAAACGTGCAAATTGTGGGTTATGCTGAAAATGGATAAGAAACATAATTTCATAGAAAATAGTATTGACGAAATACGCAAGACATAGTATGATGTGACTAATAGATGAAACATAATTTCACAAAAGCGAAGGGGGAAGAAATATGATTTACACAGTTACATTTAATCCGGCCCTGGATTATGTGGTACAGGTAGATCACTTTAAACTGGGAGAAGTGAACCGGACCGTACAAGAGCATGTCTTCTATGGGGGAAAGGGTATCAATGTATCGGCGGTTTTGGCGAATCTGGGGGTGGCCAGTACGGCGCTGGGATTTGTGGCCGGGTTTACCGGGGAAGAGATTGAACGGGGGGCTAAGACCCTGGGATTCCAAAGTGATTTTATCCATGTAAAAAAGGGAATGACCCGGATTAATGTGAAATTGAAGGCCGGGGATGAAACCGAAATCAATGGCATGGGACCGGAAATTATGCGGTCGGACGTGGAACAATTGTTTGCGAAGCTGGATGAACTTCAGGAAGATGATATTCTGATTTTGTCAGGGAGTATTCCGGCTTCCATCAGTGATACCATCTATGAAGAAATTATGGAGCGGACAGACGGAAAAGGAATCCGGGTAATCGTGGATGCGACCAGGGATTTGCTCATGAATGTATTGCAGTACCATCCATTTTTGATCAAACCCAATAATCATGAGCTGGGTGAGATGTTTGACATCGTGATAACCACAGACGATGAGATTGTCCATTACGCCCGGCTCTTGCAGGAGCGGGGAGCGCGGAATGTGCTGGTGTCCATGGCGGGCGATGGAGCAATCCTGGTGACAGAAGCCGGCCAGGTATTTAAGCGGAAGCCGCCGAAGGGTGTGGTGAAGAACTCGGTAGGTGCCGGTGATTCGATGGTGGCGGGTTTTACGGCCGGCTATTTGAAAACCGGAGATTATGAAGAAGCATTGAAATTGGGTACGGCTGCCGGAAGCGCCAGTGCATTTGCCGATGGGCTTGCGACTGAGACGGAGATTATGCGATTGTATCAGAAAATCTAAGGAGGATTATGATGAAGATAACAGAGTTGCTGAAAGCAGAAAGTATTGGCTTGGGAGAAGCGGCTGCGAACAAAGAAGAAGCAATTGATAAACTGGTTTCTTTGATGGCGCAGGGCGGTCATCTGCAGGATAAGGACGGATATAAAGCCGGGATTCTGGCCCGGGAAAGCCTGGGCAGTACGGCGGTAGGTGACGGTATTGCCATTCCACATGCAAAATCAGCTGCGGTAAAGGAACCGGGACTGGCCGCGATTACGGTTCCGGCCGGAGTAGATTATGAAGCATTTGACGGTTCTCTGGCCAAACTGATCTTTATGATTGCCGCTCCGGAAGGAGAAGCGGATACTCATCTGGAGGCACTGGCAGCTTTATCAACGTTGTTGATGAAACCGGGCTTTCAAGAGGGATTGCTGCAGGCAACGTCTAAGGCGGCGTTTTTGCAGGTGATTGATGATGCCGAACAGGCTCAGATAGAGAAGAAGGAAGCGAAAGCGGCAAGTGCGGCTGATGCGGCCGCTTCGACGCAGGCAGGCGGCGGTTATCGGGTGTTGGCAGTAACGGCATGTCCGACGGGGATCGCTCATACTTTTATGGCGGCGGAGAACCTGGAGAATACCGGCGCAAAGCTGGGAATTCCGGTGAAAGCAGAAACCAATGGCTCCGCCGGGGCAGAGAATGTGCTGACGGCAGCGGAAATCGCTGCGGCAGACTGTATCATCATTGCGGCGGATAAGAATGTGGAGATGGCACGTTTTAACGGGAAACCGGTGATCCAGACTTCTGTGTCAGAGGGAATACATCATGCGGAGGATTTAATTAAAAAGGCTGTCAGCGGAACGGTAAGTGTATATCATCATACCGGCGGCGGTAATCCGGGACAGCAGGAAAACGGTGCTTCGGACAGTGTCGGGCGGAGTATTTACAAGCATCTGATGAACGGTGTTTCCCATATGCTTCCATTTGTAATTGGCGGCGGTATTCTGATTGCATTGGCATTTCTGTTTGATAATTATGAAATTGACCCGTCTAACTTTGGTAAGAATACACCTTTGGCGGCTTATTTAAAGACGGTTGGCGAGCAGGCCTTTGGGATGATGCTGCCGGTATTGGCCGGATTTATTGCCATGAGTATTGCCGACCGTCCGGGCTTGGCGGTTGGTTTTGTCGGTGGTCTGGTGGCAAAAATGGGATGTACTTTTATGAACCCGGCCGGTGGTGATGTGAATGCCGGATTCCTGGGGGCATTGTTTGCCGGTTTTGTGGGCGGCTATATTGTAATTGGCTTAAAGAAACTGTTCCGTAAATTACCTAAGTCGCTGGAGGGAATCAAACCGGTGCTGCTTTATCCGGTGCTGGGAATCCTGCTGGTCGGTGTGGCGACAACATTTATTAATCCTTATATGGGGATGATCAATGACGGGCTGACCGCATTGCTCAATGGCATGGGCGGAAACAGCCGGATCCTGCTGGGTATGGTGGTGGCCGGAATGATGTCGGTGGATATGGGCGGCCCGGTGAATAAAGCGGCATACGTCTTTGGCACGGCGCAGCTGGCCGAGGGGAATTTTGAGGTAATGGCAGCAGTAATGGCCGGCGGTATGGTTCCGCCCCTTGTGATTGCGTTGTGTACGACGTTCTTTCAGAAGAAATTTACCGAAAAAGAGCGTCAGTCCGGTCTGGTGAACTATATTATGGGATTTTCCTTTATTTCTGAAGGTGCCATTCCGTTTGCGGCCCAGGACCCGCTGCGGGTGATTCCTTCCTGCATTGCCGGTTCCGCAATCGCCGGTGGGTTATCCATGTTCTTTGGCTGTACCTTGCGGGCACCTCATGGCGGCATTTTTGTACTTCCCACCGTTGGCAATCCATTTGGATATTTGGCAGCAACCTTGATTGGTTCAGCAATTGGGTGTATAATATTAGCAGCGTTAAAGAAAAACCTGGTAGAATAGGGAGGAAGTAGAATGATGTACCGCTGCTGTATTTTTGATCTGGATGGAACTTTATTGAATACGATCGGTTCACTGGTTTATGCCGTAAATGGGATGCTGAAGCATTTTGGTTATCCGGACATAGCGGAAGCACAGGTGAAGAAGTTTGTGGGAGATGGCTATGAGAAGCTGGTGGAACGGTCGCTGCGATTCAGTGGAGATGAGGCTCTGGTGCATTATGAGGAGGCGCTGAAGGTTTACATGGAGATCTTTAAGGCGAATGCCTTGTACGAAGTAAAACCGTATGACGGTATTATGGAATTGCTTGAATATCTGAAAGCGCAGGGAATCCGGTTGACGGTATTGTCGAATAAACCGAATGCGCAGACGATCGAGAATATTGAGACGATTTTTGGTAAAGGATATTTTGATTTCGTGGCCGGGGAGCGGCCGGAAATCCCCCGTAAGCCGGATCCGGCCGGGGTGGTCCAGATTCTGGAGATGTTCGGGGAGAGTACCGGGCATTGCCTGTATTTTGGTGATACCAGTACCGATATGGAGACCGGACTTGGTGCCGGGGTGACAACGGTTGGTGTGACCTGGGGATTCAGAGGCCGGGAGGAACTTGAGTCTTTTAACCCCAACTATGTCATTGACAGTCCGAGGGAAGTATTAGAGAAAATATTCATCGAAATGGTATAACAGAGAATCATCCGAAACAGACACTCATGGGTGTCTGTTTTGTTATGTGGAGATTGATAAGCGGGAATCGCACTGATTTAAGAAACATTTTATAAAAGTTTTATATGGGCTGCATTTAAAAATGTCGGTTTTTAGTGTATACTTGCTTTACTGCTAGTTTTAATATATAGCAAATAGAACAAGGGTAATTATAGGAGAAGAACAAGTTGGTGGCGGCAACGATAACACTTACTGTTGACGATAACGAAGGATAACGCAGGACAAAAGAATAAGAAAACGAAAGGATAAGAGAGACTATGGGAATTAAACATGATGAAACAAAGCCTCCGAAAAAGAGTTGGTTGTATTACTATTTTATAGTTTTAGTAGTAACAATGCTTTTAAATGCACTGGTATTTCCGACAGTGATAGGACGGACGGTTCATGAAGTCGGTTATGATGAATTTTTGCAGATGGTCGATGCCGGGCAGGTAGAACAAGTGATTCGGGGGACCGATCAGATTACGTTTTCGGCAAAAGATGCCGAGGGGAACGAAGGTAATTATAAGACCGGACCCTGGCCGGATGACAGTCTGACCGGCCGGCTGGAGGCGGCGGGGGTAGCGTTTGGTCAGTCCATTCCGGAACAGGCTTCACCGTTGCTGAACTTTTTTACCACCTGGATCATGCCGATTTTATTCTTTGTTGTTATCGGGCAGTTGATGGGCCGGATGATGACCAAGAAGATGGGCGGCGGGATGGGCAATGCCATGACCTTCGGGAAATCCAATGCCAAGATCTATGCCGAGTCTGAGACCGGGAAGACATTTGCCGACGTAGCCGGACAGGAGGAAGCGAAAGAGGCTTTGAAGGAGATTGTTGACTTCCTGCACAATCCAGGGAAATATGCGGATATCGGTGCCACCCTGCCGAAAGGAGCTTTGCTGGTCGGTCCTCCCGGAACCGGTAAAACGCTGTTGGCCAGGGCCGTGGCCGGAGAAGCACATGTGCCGTTTTTCTCCATTTCCGGTTCGGAGTTTGTGGAAATGTTTGTCGGCATGGGGGCGTCTAAGGTTCGTGACCTGTTCAAGCAGGCCAGTGATAAGGCACCTTGTATTGTCTTTATTGATGAGATTGATACCATCGGTAAGAAGCGTGACGGCAGCGGTTTTGGTGGCAATGATGAGCGGGAACAGACGCTGAATCAGCTGCTGGCGGAGATGGATGGTTTTGACGGTAAGAAGGGGGTTGTGATTCTGGCGGCGACGAACCGACCGGAATCATTGGATAAAGCGCTGCTCAGACCGGGCCGGTTTGATCGCCGGGTACCGGTGGAATTGCCGGATTTGAAAGGCCGCGTGGCGATTCTGCGGGTTCACGGGAAGAATGTGAAATTGAGTGAAAATGTTGATTTTGATAAAATCGGCCGTGCCACATCTGGCGCCAGTGGTGCCGATCTTGCCAATATTATCAATGAGGCGGCACTGCGGGCAGTGCGGCAGGGCCGGGCGACCGTGAGCCAGGTGGATTTAGAGGAAAGTGTGGAAGTGGTTATCGCCGGTTACCAGAAAAAAGATGCGACAGTATCGGAAGCTGAGCGGCGGATCGTCGCTTATCATGAGGTTGGTCATGCATTGGTTGCCGCCAGTCAGAGCCACAGCGCGCCGGTGCATAAGATTACGATTATTCCCAGAACCTCCGGTGCATTGGGATATACCATGCAGGTGGAGGAAGGGGAGCGTTTCCTGATGAGCAAGGAAGAGGCGCTGAATAAGATTGCCACATTTACCGGCGGCCGGGCGGCTGAGGAGTTTATGTTTGGGTCGATTACTACCGGTGCGGCAAATGATATTGAACAGGCGACGAAAATCGCCCGGGCGATGGTGACCCGGTATGGCATGAGCAGCCAGTTTGGTATGGTTGCGCTGGAGACGGTGAATAATCCGTATCTGAGCGGGGATACGTCGATGATCTGCGCGCCGGAGACGGCCAGAATGGTGGATCAGGAAGTGATCCGGATTGTCGGTGAGCAGTATGACAAGGCACTGGCGATCTTGAAGGAAAATGCGGCTAAGCTGAATGAGATTTCGGCGTATCTGCTGGAGCGGGAGACGATTACCGGCGAAGAGTTTATGGAGATTTTGAAGCGGGAGCCGGAGACAGAGGAGATTTAATCGATATAGAAGGGTTATTTTTACCGTGACACAAAGAAATCCCCCTGACGAACCGGAATTAAAACAGGGTTCGTATCAGGGGGATTTTGCGGCCAATCCAGATGATGATCAGAGCCAGAAGGATGATCAGAAATGATTCGGCAGTATTAAGCAGCCAACTGTTCCAGGCGGCAATTTGGGTAAATCGGGGGGTTAAAACATAAATCAGCGGAATATGCAGATAAAAAATACCAAGGGTCGAAGCGCCGACTACCCGGGCGATCCAGGAAGTTACCGGCCACCGCTGAACCGGTATCCGGGTAAAGAGCAGGAACAATCCGGCGGTCAGACACATGGTAGACAACCAGTAATAGCCACCGCTTAAGTGAATGTTATTCCAGCAAAATGAGCCGGTTTGGCAGTACTTGATCAGCATTAATCCCAAAATTCCGCCGCCGGTGAAGATGGCGGCTGTTTTGCCGGATACCTGCTTTTTGTATTCCGTCAGCAAAGCGCCCAGCAGGTAGTAGGTCATATAGTTGGAATAGCGAAAGCTGAAGGGATTGATTTCCGCCAGTGCGGAAATATCCGGTGCCGGCTTCCCGATCAGCCGGGAGAATCCGGAAAGCAACAGATTTCCCACGGCCGGACCCTGATTAAACAGGAGCAAAATGCCCATAATAAAGACCAGTAAAGTACTGTGCCCCGGCAGCAGCCGGGAGGGCGGCAGATAGTCGGCCGTCCCATGGTAGCAAAGATAAAGCAGCGGTGCTGCCAGCATGACCGCCAGCAAGGCATCCATAAACCAGAAATGGGCGGTGCCGATCCCATCCATGGACTGGAAGAAAAACAGGTAGGAGCACAGGGAGCGCAAGGAGCCGTTCCACGGAGCGCCCCACTGCAGGTAAAGCAGCAGGTAGATGCTTCGCCATATGACCATGACGCCGTAAACCTGAAGGATCCGGCGGATTTGCTTTTTCATCGACAAAGGGCGGTGAAAGAATACGGCGCCGGAGGCTGTGAAAAAGCAGGGAACGGCGGCATTGCCGATCATCATAAAAAGATTGTCGGCGATGCTGTCTGGATTTAACTGCATATTGTGAAAAAATACCACCAGAAAAATAGCCGTGGCTTTTAATAAATCAAGGGACAGATCTCTTGCTTTGGGTGTTGGCTGCATGTGCTTCCTCCGTTGTGATGGTATTCTTATTTTAAGGGAAGGAGGCGCAGATGTAAAGTTTTTTATAATATTTTAAAAAGACTGCGAAAGTACCGAACAAGTGTTTGCAAAAAGAAAATG
>Ga0154002_1000481_pt1 | contig 11867 bp, 12 predicted proteins | sample TSNY086MetaG_FD_102276 | JGI IMG/M metagenome (GOLD analysis project Ga0154002, IMG submission 102276) | Attine ant fungus gardens microbial communities from New York, USA - TSNY086 MetaG | ecosystem: Host-associated > Fungi > Mycelium > Unclassified | place: USA: New York, Robert Cushman Murphy... | reverse complement strand
TTTTTCTAAAGCTATAAACCGCCCCACTGAACTGTAATCATGCGCTTTTAAAAGTATGGATTTGATTTGCACAGAATTCAAACACTGCCAAAAACAGCCACTATGGGAGGTAATATGCTTTTAAGCAAACGATTAAAGGGCGTTTTTAGCGGCGGAGAAATAACTGCTTACGCAGACCTCGGCGCCCAGGCGTTCCTGGACGCTGACGTGGTCGGAGTTAGCAGTTAGTTCGCCGGAGCGTTGCCCTGTTTGCGTAAAGCATATTACCTCCCATAGTGGCGTCCTAATTGCCAACATGTATAACCTCGCACTTTTATGCACTGATAGTGCATTACCTGGCCGAACTGAAACGGTTGCTCATATTGAATCAAAATAGTTTACATTACGAATTACTTTTGAAATTTCACTCACAGAAAATCCTTTTCTTTGTAGAAACAGGTATAGTTTATGTAACTCTGCTGTTGAAGCATTATTCAAATCAACTTTTTTCTTTTCGATCAATCTGCGTATCACCTGTTCTTCGCAGACGGGTTCCAGTTCTTCCATAACCTGTTGAATAAGCCCTTTCTCTATTCCTTTTAGCAGCAATTCCTGTGTTATTTGCCGGCGGCTCTTTCTGTCTTTCTTATATTCGATGTACTGCCTTGCATAACGTTCATCATCGATGTACCGGTAATTTTTCACATATGCAATCGCCTCTTCTATCACTTCCTTTGGATATTCTCCCTGCCTTAGCCTGGTTCGAAGCTGATATTCTGTCCGGTCCATGCTTTTCAACAAATTCATGCATCTTAGCTTCGCTCTTTTTTGTAAAACTGTTTTCTTGATTTCTTCATATGTTTCTAAGGTTATTTCCTCCTGAATCCGAATTCCATAACGCAGTATTTCGCCTTTATATAACACGAAAACCGGTTGCCCTTCGGCATAGATTCTATAACGCTTCTTGTCTATCTTTTCAATATCAGTGACCACCATGATCAATCCTCAGCTTTTTCTTTTTCCTCGGGTTGGTCCAGTAATTTATAATGTTCCCGTACCTTTATTTCTACTTCTTCCAGAACCTGTGGATTTTCTTTTAAATATGTTTTTGCATTTTCACGCCCCTGACCGATCTTAGTTCCATTATAAGCGTACCATGCACCGCTTTTGTTGATCACATCGATGGGAGCAGCCAAATCCAGTACATCTCCTTCTTTTGAAATCCCCTGACCAAACATGATATCAAACTCCGCCTCTTTAAACGGCGGTGCGATCTTATTCTTTACAACTTTAATTCGTGTATGGTTGCCGATTACTTCGCCGCCCTGTTTTAAAGTTTCTACCCGGCGGACATCCAAACGGATAGAGGAATAAAACTTGAGTGCCCGGCCGCCTGTCGTGACTTCGGGACTGCCGAACATAACCCCTACCTTTTCACGCAGCTGATTGATAAAAATTACCGTACAATTGGATTTGCTGATAACAGCTGTTAATTTACGCAGTGCCTGAGACATCAGACGTGCATGGAGTCCTACGTGGCTGTCTCCCATATCTCCATCAATTTCTGCCTTTGGAACCAGAGCCGCTACAGAGTCCACAATAATAATATCCACGGCTCCGGAACGCACCATGGTTTCCGTTATTTCCAGAGCCTGTTCTCCATTATCCGGTTGGGATATGTAAAGATTGTCAATATCTACACCGATATGTTTGGCATATACTGGATCTAATGCATGCTCTGCATCGATAAAACCGGCGATTCCGCCTCTTTTCTGCACCTCTGCAACCATATGCAGTGCTACGGTTGTCTTACCGCTGGATTCCGGACCATATACCTCCAGGATCCTTCCTTTTGGAATTCCTCCAAGCCCCAGGGCTATGTCGAGACTTAGACAGCCTGTAGGAACTGTTTCTATATTCATATTGACACTGGATTCACCCAGCTTCATAACTGCACCTTTTCCATGATCTTTCTCAATCTTAACTATCGCTGCTTCCAGCGCCTTTAATTTATCTTCCCGAGCCATTTTTTTATTCTCCTTTAAGGTTTGCGAACTTATGTTCGTTCTTTAATTCATATAGTATTATAATTTTATTAAAATGTCAATAACGAATTCCATTTTAATGCGAAAATAACGAATTCCATTTATACGTGAAAAAGTGACGAAGCGCCATGATTAGAAAAGAACCAGTTCTTCTCATATCATAGTACATTCGTCACTTATTGTCAAGTGGTTATTGCCGTTTTTCTGCGATCTCACCCTGTTTTTTATAAATACTGTTTCCGGGAACAACTTCTCTTACGGATGACAGCGGATAAATGTTGCTGTGTGGTCCTATTACAGTACCGGGATTTAAGACAGAACCACAACCGACCTCTACTTCATCGCCTATCATGGCTCCAAATTTTTTCAATCCTGTTTCTATTCTGTCTTTACCATCTTTTACTACTACCAGCTGCTTATCTGATTTTACGTTTGATGTAATAGAACCGGCGCCCATATGCGCCTTGTATCCTAAAATGGAATCGCCCACATAATTATAATGCGGAACCTGGACTTTATTGAACAGTATTACGTTTTTCAATTCAGTGGAATTGCCTACAACTGCCCCTTCCCCTACAATCGCATTGCCCCGGATAAAGGCACAATGACGGATCTCTGCCCCTTTACCAATAATGGCAGGTCCATTAATATAGGCAGTCGGCGCTATTTTTGCAGACCTGGCTATCCAGATATCTTCGCCGGTCTTCTCATATTCTTCTTCATTTAAGGTATTTCCAAGTTCTAAAATAAATGCACTGATCCCGGACAATATTTCCCATGGATAAACAGCATCTTTAAATAAATCTTCTGCAATCGTCTCCTTTAAGTTATACAGATTTTTAATTTTACAATTTTCCATTATTTTTATCTCCTTTTTTATAATTTACTGCTGCTTTATTAAAACGCTCTCTCAACGCATATTGATAATTTGTACTCAGGACACCATCTGTTCTGCTTTTAATAAAGGTGTTTAGCTTGATCATGTAATCTTCCGGCGTAATTTCTCCATCGGCCACATAAGTGAGCCCTTTTTCCCAGCTCGCCGTCAATTCCGGATTTAGCAGGGAACGGATGGATACATAAACCACATCATAAATCATTTCTCCCAGTAAAGAAGGCGTCAGTATCTGTGTTTTTTTATTAAGGGATATATATTTGTTTGAAATCAGTTTTTTTAAGATCTCTGCCCTGGTGGCACTTGTTCCTATTCCGCTGCCTTTTATCTGCGACCGCAGCTCTTCATCTTCAATCAACTGACCTGCATTTTCCATTGCCAGAATCATGGTACCTGAATTGTAACGTTTCGGCGGCGTCGTTTCGCCTTCTTTTATATTCAGCTCTTTAACCGGGAGTTCCAATCCTTTTTTTAAGCTTTTTAAAGTTTCTAAAAATGCAGCATCACATCCCATGTCTTCTGCATCATCTTTCTTTTTCATCCCGGACTGTCCGGTCACTTTCAGATAGCCTTCTGATTCCAATGCCTTAAAACTGGTGAAGAATTTCTCTTTCTGCATCTGAGTCACCAGATTTACTTTCTGATATACTGCTGCCGGATAAAAAATGCTTAAAAAACGGCGTACTATGGTGGCATAGACTTTCTTTCCGATATCCGATATGCTGTTCAAAGCATTTATACCCTGTCCGGTAGGCACTATGGCATAGTGATCCGTGATTTGTTTGTCATTGACATACCGGGATTTTTCAATTCCTTTGTGACTGTTCGTTTCTAAAATTTCTTCCGCAAACCCCTTGGCCCAGGATAAATTTTTCAGCCCACTGATATTTTTATGAATTTCTTTTGTGACGGCCCTGGAAAGTACCCGTGCATCTGTTCGCGGGTAAGTCACCAATTTCTTTTCGTAGAGCTCCTGGACAATGCGTAACGTTTCATCCGGACTGACTTTGAAAAATCTGGCACAATCATTCTGCAATTCCGCTAAATTGTATAATAATGGCGGGTTTTTCTTTTCTTTTTTCCGCGTGATGGAACTGACGGTTGCCGTCATTGGCTGCCTGGCGCTCAAATCTTCCACCAGTCTGGCGGCATCTTCTTTTTTCTTGAATCCGTTTTCTTTATAAAGCTTTGGTGATTGAAAATATGCGGAGCCTTCTACTGCACGAAATTCTCCTTCCAGTGTTCCTCCATTGTAATCAATGGTATTTAACACCCGGTAAAACGGAGTTTTTACAAATTGACGTATTTCACGCTCTCTTCGTACGATCATGCCAAGGACACAGGTCATAACTCTGCCTACGGAAATTACGGTATACTTTGTATTCAGATAATTTGAAATCACATTTCCATACTTTAAAGAAAGCAGCCTGGAAAAATTAATTCCCATCAGGTAATCTTCTTTTGCACGTAAATATGCAGCTTCCGATAAATTATCGTATGCGGATAAATCTTTTGCGGTTTCGATTCCACGCAGAATTTCTTCTTCTGTCTGTGAATCTATCCAGACTCTCTTTCGGTTCTTTCCTTTTACGCCTGCCATCTCTTCAACCAGCCGGTAGATATATTCTCCTTCCCGCCCGGAGTCAGTACACACAAAAATCGTATCTACGTCTTTTCGATTCAAAAGTCCCTTCACAATCTGGAACTGCTGACCGGCAGAGGGTATGATTTCATATAAAAAACGGTCCGGAAGAAAAGGCAGAGTATCGAGGCTCCATCGTTTATACTTTTGGTCGTAAACTTCAGGATAACTCATGGTAACCAAATGACCCACGCACCAGGTAATGACTGCCTCTTCACTCTCCAGGTAACCATTATGCCTGAAGGGCTTTATTTTCAGAGCTTTTGCAAATTCCTGTGCCACACTTGGTTTTTCTGCAATATATAATACTTTTGACATTCTGTTCCTCTAATATTACCTCTATGCTTATAAAGGCAAATCTCTCTTTTGAAATATGGTAATTCCCAGGCCAATCAGATTCAGCCCGACCACTGCAAGCACCGGAAGCATCCAGTATATCTGAAAATCTCCCAGCAGAATCTTCTCCGTATCAAATAATGTAAATATAGTAATATAACGTAAATACTTTAATTTGCCTCCTGTACCTGCGAGCAGTTGTATCAAATAAAATAGTACCGACAGTCCGCCGCCTATCATGATGGAGGTCTTACTTACATCGCAAATACAGGATGCCAAAAAACAAATCCCACTGATACATATATGTAGACAAAGCACACCAATATTCAATAAAATGAAGGGTAGCCATTTCAGCTGACCCGGAAACAATAATAAGATGCACCCGACTTCAAAAATTATAATAAATAAAAACATAAGAACCAAACTCATAATCAAATAGCTGCTTTGAGTAAATGCAATACTTCTTCTCTTATGGGGTGCCGACAGTAAATGGGTCATCATGCCGCTATTCACCTGCTTAGCCATCAGCCGGTTCGCCGTTGCAATTGTATAAAGCATTGGAACTATCAGGAGTATAAAACCATATAAATTGCTGCTCAAATGTCCTGTTAAGGAGTCCGCCAGCATGTTTAGCCCCAATACATCCAATATTTCTTTCGGAAATACAGCTCTCATAGCAGATACCACAGCATTCTGCGGATCATAGATCGTGAATATAAACAACGTTAACAGAATCAACAGTATGGTAAAGATAAGCCAGCTTTTATAGTTGTTTTTACACGTTAGTCTTAAAAGTGGAAAGCTAAGCATTTCTATCACCTCCATAATAATGTGTAAAAAACTCCTCCAAACCTTCTGACTGTGTTTCCAGTCCCGTCACCGTATAGTTGTTTAATACCTGAATCAGCGGCTGAATTATTCCTGTCAGTTCAACCGTAATCTGACAACCTTTGATATTCTTTACTTTAAAATTTTCTTTCATGAAACGCCGTACATCCTGCTCAGTCTCAAAAGAAACCGTATAAGATTTTTTTCTGAGAGCACGTAAACTTTGAATATCATCTACATTTACAAGAATACCGTTTCGCATCATTCCTATCCGGTCGCAGATATGTTCTGCTTCATCAAGGATGTTTGTTGCGTAAAAAATAGTTTTTCCCCGTTTTTTTTCTTCCAGTATTAAGTCCAAAAAACGATTTCGCATCAAAGCTCCCAGACCATTCATAGGCTCATCCAGCAGCAGCACATCGGGGTCGTGCATAAAAGTACTGATAATATTGACTTTCCGTTTATTTTCTATGGACATTTTCCGAATCTTTATATCCGGATTACATTCAAATCTTTCCGCAAGCTTCAAAGCCGGCTCTATACTCCGAATCTCCTTCATCTGCGCCATAAACCGCAAAAATTCTAATCCCGTCATATTTCCGGGAAGCCGGGACTCCTCCGGAAGATAGCCTATAAATTTTTGGATTTCATCCTGTTTCACATGACAATTTTTGCCGTTTATAAAGCACCTGCCTCTGGTAGGATAGGTAAATCCAAGCAGCTGTCTTATCGTCGTGGTTTTCCCTGCTTTGCAGGGACCAAGATAACCAAATACTTCTTTATCCTGTATTTCTAATGACAAATCAAAGATACCTTTTCGGTGTCCAAAATCCTTCGTCAGATTTTTTATTCGTATCATATAATCCCACTTATCTTTTCATATTTCATTTATTATTCCCTCAATCATTGTAAAATAGAACGTCTTAAATTACAAGAGTAAATTGGATATGATTTTGATATAGCAAGAAAAATACACAGGACAAAGGATGAACCAGTTTTAGAATCTGTTTCATCCTCAATGCAAGATTTTATTTTAAAAATTTACTGACAATTATTTCGCCTGTATATAGCCCTGGTCTTTTAGAAGTTCTGCGCAGAGTAATGCACCGCCTGCTGCGCCGCGAACCGTATTGTGTGAAAGTCCTACGAATTTAAAATCATATACATTATCTTCCCGTATGCGACCGACTGATACCCCCATGCCTTTTTCAAAGTCTACATCCAAAGTTACCTGAGGGCGATTCTCTTCTTCCATATACTGAATAAACTGCTCAGGTGCACTCGGAAGCTTTCGTTCCTGGGGTGTCCCTTTAAAATTTATAAGTTTTTCAATTAACTCTTCTTTTGTGGGTTTCTTCTTGAATTTCACAAAAACTGCTGCTGTGTGACCATTCAATACCGGAACACGGATACACTGGCAGGTGATCACCGGTGATGACGCAGATTTGATTACACCATCCTCAATGGTTCCCCAAATTCTCAGCGGCTCCTTTTCACTCTTCTCTTCTTCACCGCCAATAAAAGGTATCACATTTTCTATCATTTCCGGCCAATCTTTAAATGTTTTACCCGCACCTGAAATCGCCTGATATGTGGTTGCCACTACTTCATATGGCTCAAATTCTTTCCAGGCAGTCAATACCGGTGCATAGGATTGAATTGAGCAGTTTGGTTTGACTGCTATGAATCCTCTGTCTGTTCCTAAACGCTTCTTCTGGAAATCAATCACTTTCATATGTTCCGGGTTGATTTCCGGTATGACCATCGGAACATCCGGTGTCCATCTATGGGCGCTGTTATTGGATACGACAGGTGTTTCCGTCTTTGCATATGCTTCTTCAATTGCTTTAATCTCATCTTTTGTCATATCTACCGCTGAAAATACAAAATCAACACCTGCGGCAACTTCTTCTACTTCATTTACATTCTTGACGACCATATTCCTGACTGCATCCGGCATGGTTGTTGTCATCTTCCATCTTCCGCCTACTGCATCTTCATAGGTTTTTCCTGCGCTCCTTGGGCTGGCAGCCAATGTGGTCACTTCAAACCACGGATGATTTTCCAATAAGGAAATAAAACGCTGCCCCACCATTCCGGTAGCGCCTAATAAACCAACTCTTAGTTTTTTATCCATTTTTCAATCTCCTCATCTTTTCAAAATACGCTGTTTGTTCTTGTACCGCGTACATTTGTGTTTCTTGAACAATACTATACCATTTTGAATTAAAAATCAAGAGTTTTTTTGTTATTCCCGTAAATAATTTCTGTGTATATCTATCACTTGCTTCATAGCCTCGCTGCCCGGAGCTCCCAAGGTAGTTCTTTTTTCCACGCAGGTCTTCAGGCTGATTGCTTCATAGATATCTTCCTCAAAAACGGGACTGACAGCCTTGTATTCTTCCAGTGTCATATTATCTAAGGATACATTTTTGTCAATACAATATAATACCAGTCTTCCTACAATTCCATGGGCATCTCGAAATGGAACTCCGTGATTTACCAGATAATCAGCAGCATCCGTTGCGTTGGTAAATCCATTTTGGGCACTGTCTTTCATTGCGTTTCTGTTGAACTTCATCGTGGAAACCATACCGTTAAACAGGACAATGCATCCTTTCACCGTATCGATGGCATCAAACGTCAGTTCCTTATCCTCCTGCATATCCTTATTATAAGCAAGTGGTATGCCTTTCATAGTCGTTAGTATGGCAATCAGAGCGCCATAGACCCGCCCGGTTTTGCCTCTTACCAGTTCTGCAATGTCCGGGTTCTTTTTCTGCGGCATGATGCTGCTTCCTGTACTATAGGCATCATCCAGTTCCACAAATTGATATTCATTGGAATTCCAAATGATAATCTCTTCTGAAAAACGGCTTAAATGCATCATGATTGTAGACATTGCTGACAAAAGTTCAATCAAATAGTCTCTGTCTGATACCGAGTCCATACTATTGAGCGTGGGACCATCGAATTCCAGAAGCTTTGCCGTATAATCCCTGTCCAAAGGATACGTAGTGCCTGCTAATGCTCCCGATCCTAATGGACATAAATTCATTCTTTTATAAATATCAAAAAGACGCTGCCTGTCCCTTTTGAACATTTCAAAATATGCTCCGAAGTGATGTGCCAGCGTAATAGGCTGTGCCTTTTGCAAATGAGTAAATCCAGGCATATAGGTTTCTACATTTTCTTCCATCGTCTTTAAAAGAGTCTGCAGCAATTCCTTTAACAGGATGTCCATCTGCAAAATCTCTTCTCTGATATAAAGCTTCATATCCAAGGCAACCTGATCATTGCGGCTTCTGCCCGTATGCAGTTTCTTTCCTGTATCGCCAATGCGGTCGATAAGTGTCGCTTCTACAAAGCTGTGAATATCTTCATATTCATCCGTGATTTTCAATGTATGATTCTCTACATCCGCCAGGATGCTGTCAAGTCCGTCCAGGATCTGCTGTTTTTCACTTCCTGTAAGGATTCCCTGTTTAGCCAGCATTTTTACATGTGCTTTACTGCCTTCTATGTCCTGCCTGTAGAATTTTTGATCGAATGAAATTGATGCATTAAAGTTGTATACCAGCTTATCTGTATCCCTGGTAAAACGACCGCCCCATAATTGTGCCATAATATTTTCCTCATTTCTTTTGTTTTGATGAATGTAAATAATCAGATTCAGTTTATCATATTTCGCCCTGTTGTACAATATTTTCTCTTATCTTGTCTCTCGTCGGGAGAAAATACAACCGCAGAAATTTTGACGATACAGTCCATATTCTACGGACAATTCCGTAGAACGTTTATAACCGTTTCGCTTCTTAAAATCAGAGGGCAGGTATACCGTTTGATATTCTGCCGCCAGCTTTTCGCCAATTTCATTTAATTTTGCGGCATTCTTCAAGGGACTGATCGATAAGGTGGTTGTAAAATAATCAAAGCTATTTTCAATCGCCAGTTCTGCTGTCCGTCTTAAACGCAGCTTATAACAGCGCAGGCATCGCTGACCACCCTCTTTATCTTCTTCCATTCCTTTTGTCACTGTATAGAATTCTTCTGTGTTATAGGCACCTTCTATGAAGGAAACCGGATTTTTTAAAGGCATTTTGGAAATCAGCATCTTTTGTTCCCTGACACGTTTACGGTATTCATCCTCCGGGTAAATATTCGGATTATAGTAAAATACGGTAATCGCAAAATACCGGCTCAAATATTCCAGCACATAACTGCTGCAGGGCGCGCAACAGCTATGTAATAAAAGTGTTGGAATTCTTTCCTCTTTCTCTATTTTCTCTATGATTTTATCTAATTCTATCTGATAATTTCTATTCATGAATTTTTCCATATTTATTTACCCTTTTCCTTTCCCTATATAAGCTTTTCTAATTATACACCATATCCCAAAATTTTCATAAAATAAATTATAATATTCAATCGGAGGTACCACATGGATCCGTTATTGGAACTTAAAGACATAAACTATGCATATCATAGCTTAAACGGTGAGACCCATGCATTATCAAATATATCTTTTCAGGTAAACGATGGAGAATTCATTGCGATTGTTGGACCCAGCGGCTGTGGAAAATCAACACTTCTTTCTCTTATCTGCGGTCTGCTGTCTCCGGAATCAGGAACTATTTTACTCCGTGGACGCGACATGAAAGATTCACATACAGAAATTGGATATATGCTGCAAAAAGATCACCTTTTTGAATGGCGCAGTATTTACAGTAATATTATGTTGGGCTTAGAAATTCAAAAAAAAGTAACTCCTGAAGCAAAAGAACATGTAGAGAAAATGATATATACCTACGAACTCAGTAAATTCCGTGATTCAAAGCCTTCACAGCTTTCCGGAGGAATGCGCCAAAGAGCCGCACTGATCCGTACACTTGCATTAGACCCGGATTTACTTTTACTGGATGAACCTTTTTCGGCATTGGATTATCAGACGCGTCTTACGGTCTGTGATGACATTGCCTCTATCATAAAAAAAGAACATAAGACTGCGATTTTAGTGACGCATGACCTATCGGAAGCAATCAGCGTTGCTGATCGTGTACTGGTGCTTAGCAGCCGTCCGGCAAGTGTCAAAACCATTGTACCAATAAAAATAGACATTCCGGTACGAACCCCTATGAAATCCAGAAATGCACCAGAATTCAAAGAATATTTTAACCGTCTCTGGAAGGAGTTGAACAAAAATGCCTGAGCCTTCTTTAAACCAGGAAAAATATCTACAGAGCTTAAAGCGCCATAAACAATTTGTGACCACTGCGAGGCTTCTTCTGTTGGTGGTCTTTTTCGTTCTTTGGGAGATTGCAGTGAGACTTCACTGGATCGATGGATTTATCTTCAGCAGTCCAACACGAATCGTCTCCACTTTTATCAGTATGCTGGCAGATCACAGTATCTTTGTCCACATAGGAACAACACTTACCGAAACATTGGTCAGTTTCATCCTGGTAGTATTTCTTGGCATCACTATTTCGGTAATTTTATGGCTAAGCCCAAAACTTTCGCAGATACTGGAACCTTATCTGGTTGTGCTCAACAGCCTCCCAAAATCTGCGCTTGCCCCTCTTTTAATCGTCTGGCTGGGGGCTAATATAAAGACAATTATTATTGCCGGTATTTCTGTGGCAATATTTGGCACAATTATAAACTTATATACAGAATTTCAAGAAGTAAGCCATGAAAAAATAAAACTGATCTATACACTGCGTGGAACCAAGAAGGATGTCTTATTAAAAGTAATTCTCCCCAGTACAGTTCCTGTCATTATCAGTATTATGAAAGTAAATATCGGTCTATGTCTGGTCGGAGTAATCATAGGCGCTGGTGTCAAGTAGAGACTGAAAAAAAATTGAATTTGTTTGATTTTCCTAAAATCCGTTCTATACTTTTGTCGAATTTTGTACTATTTGTATATTTTCCATTTTCAAATTCAGTCCTATTATATCACCACCAATTTCCATAACCATCTCCGCTATCTCGGACATCTGATCTTCATAGAGAAGCTTGATTTTAATATGCTGTATATCCCATATGTAAATCTTTTCTATAAAGACTTCTAACATTTCCCGTGTCAGTCTATTTGTTCCCTTGAACTTCACGAATTGTTCGATAAAGGCCTGCTGCTTAT
>Ga0154002_1000477_pt1 | contig 11925 bp, 12 predicted proteins | sample TSNY086MetaG_FD_102276 | JGI IMG/M metagenome (GOLD analysis project Ga0154002, IMG submission 102276) | Attine ant fungus gardens microbial communities from New York, USA - TSNY086 MetaG | ecosystem: Host-associated > Fungi > Mycelium > Unclassified | place: USA: New York, Robert Cushman Murphy... | reverse complement strand
TTTCTGAATTATTAGTGTATTCGATGAAGTTCTCCGCACGATACCCTTCCAGTAAATTCTCAATCTGCATCTGCGCTTTCCATCTTTCCAAGAAACCCTTCTTGTTTTCAAAAAAAGTATTCCCCCCCACACACAATCGATTATTTGACGGAGCTCTATCACTTCACGCTTTCGCATTACGGCGTTCCTTCTCCCTGTCCTACGCTTATACATCATTGTCAGCCTTTGACGCTCCAACAAACAAACAGAAAAACGGCGGGGATTCGGTTTACAGGCAAGCCCTAAAGGGCTCTTCTAACGTCTTCTTAGCCCTGCAAACCCTTAAGGATATGCTTATTGCTTCGCATACCAGCTATCCTTTTAGGATTTATTATTTGCATTTTTCCCAACTGTATCTACATAGTAACCCCTATCATTATTCATAGATTAGATATTTATTGACATTATTCGCACCTAAGACTATAATAAATAATAATGTACAGTAACTATTGCAACCATGTCCAAACATATATTTGTCAAGTCGTAGTACCTATTAGGGAGAGAGTAAAATGGAATATATTTCAATTTCTCAAGCAGCAAAGAAATGGGATATTTCACCGCGAAGAATCCAGGTGCTTTGTTCTCAAAATCGCATTCCAGGTGCAACTAGAGTTGGTTATGTCTATGCTATCCCAAAAGATGCAGTAAAACCCGCAGATGCCCGAATAAAAAGTGGAAAATATATTAAGAAATAATATTTGGATTAACTATTTGACAATAATTTCAGGGGGATGACATATGAGTACTTATGTAGAATTATCAATTGAACAAATTCATCTTGACAGAAACAATCCGCGAATTGCCACTTATCTTGCTCTTCACAACCCTGATGATATTACCAGTGATGTTATGGCATTACTTCTTGGCGCTACTTCTACAACATGTGAAGCACTTCGCGAATCAATAAAGGAGAATGGTGGAATTATCCATCCAATTGTTGTAAATAAAGAATTAAATGGTCGATATGTGGTGATCGAAGGGAATACTCGTCTGCAAATATATAAGGATTTTTTGAAGACGGGGGTACCAGGTGACTGGTCTACTATTCGAGCAATTATTTATGATGACCTTGAGGAGAATGATATACACTCAATTAGGCTTCAGGCACATCTAGTAGGACCACGTGAATGGGACTCTTATGCAAAGGCAAAATACCTAGATTATCTTTATAATACAACGGGAATGCCAATGGCAGTAATTATAGCTTATTGTGGCGGTAGTTCCAAAGCTTATGAAATTCGCAACATGATTGCAGCATTTAATGACATGGAAACATATTATCGCCCTCTATGTGATGATGAGTCCGCATTTGATGTTAGGAAGTTTCAAGGTTTTGTAGAACTGCAAAAGAAAAATATTATTGATAGTCTCACAATTCATGGATACGACAAATCAGATTTTGCAAAATGGATAATAGATGAAAAAATTAGTGTTTTGGCAGATGTACGACGGCTCCCTGATATCTTACATAGTAAAAAGGCTACTCAAGTATTTCTTAAAGAGAACAGTACAGAAGCAAAAAAAATTCTTGCGGTCGAAGAAATTACATCAGATAAGTTAAAAGATGTTCCGTATGAACTTCTTGCAAAGGAGCTGTCTAAGCGAGTATTGGATATGACCATTCAAGAAATTCATTATTTACGTGATGATGTTGACTATGCCAATAAACTCAATAGCTTGCAAGAAGTATATGATACTATTGAGGAATTTGTTCTGAAAGAGATTCAGGAGAGTTAATATGAGCGAATCTATTCAACATAGACAATTAGTTGAGTTGCTTTTTGTACAAGCATTGAAGCTTATTGATGCTGATACGAAAGACTTTATTTGCCTTGATTCGCTGGTATCATCCACCATGCCCCCACAAACCGACGAAGGATTTCGCCCGGATTTATTTTATTGCCATCAAAAAATATTGATCATTGGAGAAGCCAAAACAAGTAAGGACTTTGATACAGCTCATAGTCGTCAACAATATGAGTCCTATCTTAAAAAATGCTCTTTGTTTCAAGGACAAGCTTTTTTTTTAATAGCTGTGCCGTGGATGGAGACAGCAGCAACATTCAACATAATTCAAAGGATACGGAAGGAATATCCCGGAAACTACATCGTCAAGGTACATGAAGGGATAGGTGGGGTTTTATGAAAAAAATCCACTTAAAAAAAGAGCCTAATCTTTCGGCTAAATACGATGCATTTCCATATCAAAAAGAAGCATTTATGGCTATTAAGGATTTGGATTATGCCGCTGTTTTCCATGAACAGGGCTTAGGAAAAACGAAAATAGCTATTGATTTACTACTATATTGGCTGGATAAAACATCCATAGATACGGTGCTTATAGTAACTAAAAAGCAACTAATCCGAAATTGGGAAAACGAGTTAAAAAACCATACCAATATTCACCCCTCTATATTAACTACTAATAAAGCGAGTAATTACCACGTGTTTTCTGGTCCAGCAAGAGTTGTCATCACCAACTTTGAAACTTTAAGTGTAGAAAAAGAGAGATTTGCATTGTATTTGAACACAAGAAATGTTGCTATTATTATCGATGAGTCTGCAAAAATTAAGAATCCGGAATCGAAACTAACTCAAACTTATTTTGAGTTGGCTCCATTGTTTCAAAAAAAGGTTATTATGACGGGAACGCCTGTCGCAAATAGGCCCTATGATATTTGGGCGCAAATTTATTTTCTTGATCAGGGAGCAAGCCTAGGGGTTGATTTTAGTGAGTTTAAGCGGAGGACTGATCTGTCAAATGAGTTATCATCTAATCATGAATTACAAGAAAACTTTGAGAATTCTGTCTCGAATATTTTTGATAATATTAAATCCTTTTCTGTTCGCGAAACTAAAAATAGTGGCGTAGTAGCCCTTCCCGCAAAGGTTTATATACAGGAAGATGCATATTTCGCTGAAGAACAGAAGGTCTTATATGATGAGATTCGAGAAACACTGAAAGCTGACGTGATAAAAGAGGGACAAATGATTATTGACGATTCCTCCTCAACAGTAAAACGATTATTACGACTTGTACAAGTGGCATCTAATCCTCGTTTGGTAGATGAATCCTATAAAGGGGCAGTCGCAAAAGAAATAGTCTTAGATATACTCTTAAAAAAAATACTCGGTGCAGGTGAAAAGTGTATTATATGGACATGCTTTATTGAGAATGTAAATTATCTCAAAAAAAGATATGAACACTACGGAAGTATCAAAATTCATGGCGGCATGAAAATGGAAGATCGTAATAGATCAGTAGAGCGATTTCGTATGGAAGAGTATAAGGTTATGCTTGCAACACCAGCGTCAGCAAAAGAAGGACTTACACTTACAATGGCCAACCATGTTATATTTTATGATCGAAGCTTTAGTTTAGATGATTATCTACAAGCACAAGATCGAATTCATCGAATTTCGCAAACAAAAACATGCTATATACACAACATCATTATGCAAGATAGTATTGATGAATGGGTCGATGTATTGCTTAATGCAAAGCAACAGGCAGCATTTCTTGCCCAAGGTGATGTTTCTTTAAGGGAATATCGTTCAACAATAGATTATAGCTTTGGTGACATAGTAAAAAAGATCCTGTTTGCAAATGAGGAGGACCTAAAGTATGAGTAAGATAACTATTGGAAAAAAAGAATATGAGGTAAGTGAACAAGAATTAAACCAGAGCGAGCTCTTATTTTATGAGGAAAACCCAAGAGTTTATTCTGTTCTTAATGCGGATGGTACGAATCCTACCCAAGAAGAGATAGCAGAAAAAATGAAGACAATGGAGCATGTCAAACAGCTTCGTTTTTCTATTGAGCAAAACGGCGGTTTAATTGACCCACTAATTGTGGTGAAAAGAAACAATGAATATATAGTGCTTGAAGGCAATAGCCGCCTTGCCGCTTATAGAATTCTTGCTTCAAAAGACCCATTAAAATGGCAAAAAGTAAAATGCCAAATTCTCCCTCAAGCGATATCAGATAGTGACATTTTTACACTACTTGGCCAATATCATCTAGTCGGCAGGAAAGACTGGAGTATATTTGAGCAGGCGGCATATCTTTACAGGCACAAGAAATCATCTGGGCTAGAAAACGATATTTTAGCCAAAAATGTTGGCCTTACGCCAGGGAAAGTAAACTCTTTGATCGAGGTTTACACGTTTATGCTTGATAATAATGATTTACGTCCTGACCGATGGAGTTATTATGAGGAGTATCTCAAAAATCGTGGCATAAAAAAATATCGCGAAACCAGCCCACAAATTGATAGCACCTTTGTCACGCAAGTAAAATCTGGCGAAATCAAGCAAGCCATGGATGTTCGAGTTGTCCTTGGTGAAGTCGCAAAATCAACATCAAAGCCAGCCAAAAAAATAATGCAGGACATTATTGAGGGAAAAACCACAATATATAATGGCCATGATGATTTAAGGGCAACTGGGAAAATTAGCAATGCATATCAGAAAATCAATAAATTCAGAGAGCTGATTTACGATGCTGACTTTCAGAAATCCATGAAACTTGAAGCGACGTCTAGCAATAATATTGAGTTTGAACTAAAGAAGATTAAGAAAGCTGTAGAGGAATTGCTTAAAGACTTCAAAACATAAAGAAGGGGCTTTTTAATGAAAAACATTCTGCTGATTGAACCAAACTACAAAAACAAATATCCTCCATTAGGACTTATGAAAATCTCCTATTTTCATAAAAATATTTTAGGGCATAATGTCCGTTTTACTAAAGGTGTTCTACCAAATGCTCTTGCTAACACAAAATGGGATCACGTTTATGTTACATCCTTGTTTACATTTGAGTGGGCACAGACTATTGAAGCAATAGAGTATGCGAAAACATTGGTAGATAACGTAAATCAGGTTACAGTGGGTGGTATTGCTGCAACGTTGCTTCCAGATCAAATATATCAGGAAACAGGCCTCCACCCTGTATGCGGATTACTTAATGAACCAGGGAAGCTTAACTTGCCCGGAGATGAATGCATTGATCAGATGACACCTGATTATTCGATTCTCGATGATATTGATTATACCTACGCTTATCATAATGCGTATTTTTTAAGCGCAACCAAAGGGTGTGGGATGCGCTGCGGCTTTTGCGCGGTTCAGACTTTAGAACCTTTGTACGTCCCATATTTAGATATCAAAGGAAAAATAGCCGAAATAGATAGAATTTTCGGTCCCAAACGTGATCTTCTTTTAATGGATAATAACGTCCTTAGGTCATCTCGTTTCAATGAAATTATTGATGATATCATTGCTGCTGGCTTTGGTAAGGGCGCTACATATATAAACCCCAAAACAGGTAAGCAAGTTCGCAGATACGTTGACTTCAATCAAGGTCTGGATGCGAATTTTCTGACAGAAGAAAAAGCTCAACGCCTAGGCGAAATAGCCTTAAAACCTGCACGAATTGCTTTTGACCATATTGAAGATCGTGAAATGTATGAACGAGCATTTCGGCTATGTGCAAAGTATGGAATAACTGAACTTTCAAATTATGTTCTTTATAATAGCGAAGATTTTGGCGGCAAAGGTAAACAATATAGAGCGGATACACCAGAAGACTTATATGACCGTATGCGCTTCACTCTTGATCTAAAAGAAGAAATAAATAAACATATGCCCTCGGCTAAACAAATAGCAGCATTTTCTTTTCCAATGAGGTATATTCCACTTTCTGCACATGAAAGAGGATATGTAGGTTCAAATTGGAATCCAAAGTATTTACGTGCAGTTCAATGCATGTTGATTCCAACTCAAGGTAAAGGGGTTGGAAGCCGTTCTTTTTTTGAGGCAGATTTTGGCAAAAACTCCGCAGAGTTTGTACGGATTTTATGCATGCCAGACAAGCTTATTGCTGCAAGAGGGGAATTCTCTGTTGGAGATAGAGGGCACATGGGTGAGACACCTGAAGAGACAATGGTCAGAAAGGATAAATGGGATTCAAATCAACGCAAAATCAAAGAGTGGAATAAACTATATAATTTGTTGGGAGAAGAAAAAGAAAGTTTCCAACAAGTTATTCGAGATAACGAATTCTTGCCTGAAAAGTGTATAGGAATTGTATCAGACATGCAAAAAAAACTATACCTTCACTATCTTACGGGCATGCGGCTTATGTCCTTGCTTGGAATAGTAAGCCTACATTCTCCAACATATCAAATGTTGCACAACTATCTAACAAATGAATTCTTGGACATGTACGAAGACCTCTTAGGCATTGTTGTCAATGCAGAAAAGCAGCAATCGTTTGTATTTAAAAACTTTATTAATTTTTTTGGAACAAAGGGCTTAAGTGATATTCTTCGAAGCTTGAATGAGCGCGATTATAATGCAGATAAATTACTGGCTAAATGGGATAAAATCAGTGCTCAAATAAGCATTTGTGATGTGGACTTTGAGTTAATAAGGATTTATCGTCGATATATTGAGTTAAATATATTAACTACACATGATCATCTCAAAGCCAAAAAAGCTATATTAGGAATGGATATGCCAACTCTAGCTATTATCCTATATGAGTCTTTAGAAAAATTCAGAGATGCTATTCAAGAGATAGTAAAGAATGAAATGGGGGAAGATCTATTGAAAAAAATAATGGAAGTGATTCTAAGCAACATTCAAATCAAACTTATAAGTTTCTTGGGAGGCCATGCCAATGAATGAAGTAATCATCGGGAAATATACATTAGAGTCATTAACCTCTGGCATGTATTCTGATCCATATATAATCTTCCGAGAATATATACAGAACGCTGTTGATTCTATAGACGAAGCACTTGCAGCAGGCACCCTAAAAAAAGGTGAGGACAAAATACTTGTTGAGTTACATCCGCTTAACCACAAAATTAGTATCACTGATAATGGGTGCGGTATTAGCGCTACTGTCGCGACCAAGACTCTTATTAGTATAGGTAATTCAAATAAAGACATTAATAAATCGAGAGGGTTTCGTGGTATTGGGAGGCTTGCGGGCCTAAGTTATTGTGATACATTGGTGTTTGAAACAACGGCTGCTGGGGAGCCTACGGGAACTCGAATTTCAATAAATTCCAAGCGGTTGTTAGAGTTAATATCATCAACAAACAATACCAATATGACTGTATCCGATGTATTAATTGATGTTTGTTCATTTGACACTTATTCAGAACAGGTGGCATCTCACTATTTTCGAGTTACTCTTTTAGATGTAGATGACACAACAGACCTTCTAAACACAACAGAAGTTTATGATTACATCGCTCAAACATGTCCTGTTCCATTTGACTCTGACTCTTTTTTATGGGGAACTGAAATACATCGAAGACTTATTTCACATCAGCAGTTCTTGCCTGAATATAGAGTTTTTTTGTGCCATGGCGCAGACAAAAAAGAAGTTTTAAAGCTTTATAGCGATAAGTTTTGCATAGACAAGACAAAGGGCGAATTTGATAATATCCATGATGTTGAAATCATCAAATTGAATGATTCTGATGGTGGATTAATGGCAATTGGCTGGATTGCAAAAACCAGCTTTCTTGGTACGATTCCAGACAAAAGAATCAAAGGGATTCGGTTACGCAAAGGGAATATGTTAATTGGAGACCACCAAACACTAAATACTATTTTTAAGGACGCGAGGTTCAATGGTTGGTCTATCGGCGAAGTCTATGTACAAAAACCCAATTTACTTCCGAATGCAAGAAGAGATAACCTTGAAAAAAATCCAACATATTTTATGTTAGTGGAACAACTCATGTCACTTGCAAGTAATATTACGAAAGAAATCCGAGTTGCCTCGGTGAACAGGAATTCCGAACTGGCTACAGCGATAAAGAAAGTCCAAGAAACCAAGCAAGCAGTTGATGCGGCAATTACAAACGGGGCGAATTCGGCTGTGAAAGGTATTCTTACACAAAAGACTAGCCAAGCCAAACAAACCCTACAGAATACGGGAGCAAAGAACGACAATGATATTTATTTGCAAGAAATTGCATTTGAGGAATTAGATCTTATTATAGGGAGACTTCAGGGCATCACATCTTTTAAGTCTCTTAACACTATTGAGACATTGACAAAAACAGAGAAGAAAATCTTAGAGAAGGTTTTTAACGTAATTATTACCTGTGATGGGATTGCATCCTCAGAATTGATTGAAAAGATTCTTAGTGAATTCAGTAAAAATGTAACTGGGGTGTGAATAAGTGTAAATGGAATAATCCTCCAATGAATTGTATAGTCTCTCGGAATCTTTAGCCCTTGATTTATAAGGGGTTTAGGTTCCTTTTTTATTAAAATCCCCCACTTTTTCGTAAAAAAAGCTTAACAAATCTCACAAAATTTGTAAATGGTAAACCACCTGTGCCTACAAAAGAGTCGTCAAGTGTGCGATAATCGTGTAAAGTTGAAAAAGTTGGCCCCAACTTTTTGCACTATGCATAAGGAGGACACACTATGGATACAAGATTGGCGACTACAAATATTCGAATTCAGTGCATATGCCGGTCGGTGTATATTCCGCCCGTAGTAAGCCATGTGCACGGTCATTTTGTAGCCCTTAGCTATGTGAAGTTCATCAAGAAGCTCCGGCATGCGGATATATCTTACTGTTTTGAATTTCCGGCATGCAGCATTGCCCAGAGCACATGCTATGTAGGTCTTGCCATTTCCGGAGGCGCCTTTCAGAATGATATGGTGACTTTTATACCTTGGTAAATAGGTGTTAATGATACAAGAAAAGTCATTATTCAATGACCTGATTGCAACAGTACCCTCCTCATCAGACATCATAATGTAATTTTGTATTTCTCGCACAAATTCTTCCTTCGTAAATTCAGACATATTAAACTCATTAAAAAAGAAATACCATGCTGTCACTTCTAACTTTTGCTTTGCCAACTGATACTGCAATAAATATAATGTACCTAATTCCTCAATATATCGGTCATTGGTATATACCAGTTCTCCAAACTCTGTGAGGCTTTGATTTCTACGACCACTCGTAGGCTCTACTGTCAATCCAACTGCGTAACCAATATCTAAGTGCTTTTACCATATTTGCACCTATTCCCAATATATCCATAGGGGTTTTCTTCTTTATCTACAAATAAATCGGGCTTACAAACAATTCGCTCCATGCCTTTGCTAAGCCAACCTTTCCTTATGAAAAATGTATCATAAGCACGAAACTTCATTGCCATGTTTATTACCTTATTCCTACTTAGTTCGAAGATATTTATCCATCATGCAACCACCATCTAAATACTTCGCAGTCATGCACATTTAACTTGCCCATTTTTAATCCTTGGATAAAAAATATTATTAATATTCTATAATTATCTCTTATTACAATTTCTTACACAAAAATATTTTTCCTGCGTAAATACATTAACCAAACCCGATGGCAAATTATCAAATATCGCTTCTTTTGTCACTTGGACTAACTTGTCTTTCCCAAATACATTGCTGATTTCCTTAAGTGTTTTCTTCTTTTTACACACTCTAAACAACTGTTGGAAAAAAGAATGTACTGAAGAAATTACTTTATCACGAAGCATAGCATCCAAGTGAAATTGCATTATTTTATCAAATGACAGTATACCATCTCTATATTCCATCATTAAAAGCTCACTCTCTCCCGAATATTCCCAGTTACTATGTAACTCAATTTCCGCAATGAAACCTGCAAACATCATATCGCTAAACGACCATTCAGTACCATTAATTTTGGTAATAACTCGTCCATCTGGGTATGCTCCATACCAGTAAGCACCATACCCTGGTAAATAAAAATTCATATTTCCTCTGCTTAAATGATGATAATAATTCAAACTATCTATAATACTTTTCCCACCTTCTAAGTCAGGTCGGGTAATCAGTATTCCAATCAAATCTTTATTGATTTGATTATTACGAATATCTCCTAACATATTCTGATAGGTAATTGCCTCAACCACTTTTTCACCTCACAATGTTTTTCTCTAAAATCCTTTAAATTTATTATATCTTAATTATCAGTACCAAAAGAAGGACAAAATGTTTTTATGCACTGCTTATACTCCGATTTTCTAAATACAAATGAACCTATACCATCAAACCATTTCTGATTTTTACCAATGTATTGGGGAAGTATATCCTCTCTAGGCTCAAATTCTGTACAATCTATGCCAAACCTGTTCCACTGCACAAATTCTCCCTTATCTGTTACCATTCTTCTTTGATTTATCAAGCTTTCCGCTCCAGCTTTACCACCGTCTCCACATGCACCGTCATCCCAAACATATCCACCGGCTGCACCTTCCTTACTTCATACCCGCCATCACAAAGTACCCTCAAATCCCTTGCCAATGTCGCCGAATCGCAAGACACATACACAATCTTCTCCGGCTTCATCCGGATCATCGTCTCTAGCAGCACCCCCTCGCACCCTTTCCGCGGCGGGTCCACGACGATCACATCGGCATGCATATTCTCCTTCTCATACATCTCCGGCAGCACATCCTCTGCCTTCCCTGCGAAGAACTCCACATTCCGAATCCCATTCCGTTCTGCATTACTCTTCGCGTTTTCAATAGCCTGAGGCACAATCTCCACCCCATAGACCATCTTCGCCTTTTTCGCTAAAAATAGTGAGATCGTCCCGATCCCGCAATACAGGTCCCACACGACCTCATCCCCGGTCAGTCCTGCGAACTCCAATGCCGTCCCATACAACCGCTCCGTCTGCTCCGGATTCACCTGATAGAAGGATAACGGCGAAATCTCATACTCGACCTCCCCAATCGCATCCACAATATACTCTTCTCCCCACAGCGTCACCACTTCCCGGCCCAGGATCACATTACTCCTCTCCCGGTTCACATTATAAGAAACCGAGGCCACTCCCGGCACGCTCTTCAATCCTTCCACCAGCACAGCCGCGTCCGGCAGCTTTTTCGCATTCACCACCAGGCACACCATTACCTGGCCGGTAGCTTTCGCGGCCCTTATCAGCACATGGCGCACCATTCCCCGGCCCGTCTCTTCCTCATAAGGTTCTATCTTACAACGTACCATCCAGTCCTTCACAACTGCCAGTACCTGCTCGTTTACCTGCTGCCCCAGCAGACACCTTTCCACCGGGATAATCGTATGGGTTCGCCCGGCATAGAAGCCCATGACGATCTCCCCATCCTTATTCCGGCCTACCGGATACTGCGCCTTATTCCGGTACGCGAAAGGCCGCTCCATTCCCAGCACCGGCGGCACTTCGATTCCTCTAAATCCGCCGATCCGCTCCAAATGGTTCTGTACTTTCTTCCGCTTAAACCGCAGCTGGCTCTCATAGCTCATCGCCTGGAGCTGGCAGCCGCCGCAAGGGCCTGCCACGGGGCAAAGCGGCTCCACCCGGTCAGGGGAAGGGGTCAGCACCTTCATCAGCCTGGCGTACCCATACGTCTTCTTAGCCCGGGTGACCTTTACCTCCGCCACATCGCCAATTACCGCATCCTTAATAAAGAGGGTATAGCCGTCAACCTTACCAATACCCTCTCCGTTCTCTGTCATATCTTCAATTGTCACTGTTGCAGGTTGGTTCTTCTCCATCATGTGGGCGTTGTTCTCCGTACGTTACTCTCCAGCAGACGCTGGTATCCCAGCCAATCTTCTCCGATTCCGGGAGCGCCTAGCAGCTCGGTCATCGTCTGCAGCTTGGCATCCGTATTGTCCGCGTAGTGCAGCGCTACCGCTTCGATCAGAGCGGGCTTCTTCGGTGAGCCATATTCCAGCTCCCCGTGGTGGGACAAGATCAGATGCAGCAGCTCCGAAGCCGTCTTAGCAGGGAATCCCGGAATTTCCCGGAGATGACTCTTCACCATTTCATAGCCAATCACAATATGTCCCAG
>Ga0154002_1000474_pt1 | contig 11949 bp, 16 predicted proteins | sample TSNY086MetaG_FD_102276 | JGI IMG/M metagenome (GOLD analysis project Ga0154002, IMG submission 102276) | Attine ant fungus gardens microbial communities from New York, USA - TSNY086 MetaG | ecosystem: Host-associated > Fungi > Mycelium > Unclassified | place: USA: New York, Robert Cushman Murphy... | reverse complement strand
GTCACGAGTAATTTATCCGGAGCGTTAGGACAATTCGGTCTTTGATCTTTTCCGTCAACTACGACAAATAGGTCCATTCAGTAAGTTCTTGCTATCGCGCCACTACGAGAGCTAAATGAATCAAAGTTTAGGGTACAGCATGACGTCGAAGGCGTAAGATACGACAGTATCCTCGGTCCGAGCGAAATGGTGAACATAAAATGAAGGTCTGGGTGCTGCGAGGGCGTCAGTCAGCGTGCAAACCTGCCGGAAATAACCGCAGAAAATTCAAAGTCAGATGAGCTGCACATGTCCTCGTCACACCTTACCCTACAGTTTACATCCTGGATCTCCAGCGACCCCGTTTCGTTCTTGAAATTTTGTTGTTCATCGTGTCTTGTACTGTCATCGTTGTTTGTACCAAGTTGGGAATTGTGAGCCTCGGTCGCAGTCTATATATTAACTATTCACGTGTGCATTCCCGCATATGGTTATCCTCCATATCTCGACCTTTCCTTCAGACTAGGCGTGCTCTCTTGTCAGTCATCATGCCAGGGAAGAATGAAGATACAAGCATTACACAGTTCATAGCTATTACAGGGTCGACGTAAGTATCCTATAATAAATTTCTGATCTGCCTGACCCTGTCATCAGAGATACCAGTGCAAGACAGTATTTGAAAAAACACAAACGGCTGGACGCCGCAATTGATGCCTATTTTAATGACTCATCATCAACATCATCGTCATCACAATCAAGGCCGGTCGGCCGTGTTCCGCCCTCTGAGATTGTCAAACAGTTTAACAAATACAAGGGTCAGACACCATTATCGAAGACAAAAAACCAGAATGCTAAATGTCTGATTCTAGACAAGGATGGTGACGATATTACTGTTGATGGCACAATGAAGTTTTGTGAGGATTTAGAAGTCGATCCTGAAGACGTTGTCTTACTCGCTCTGGCGTACGAGTTGAAATCCCCAAGGATGGCTATCTGGACGAAACAGGGGTGGGTTGAAGGCTGGAAGAAACTATCGTGCGTACATGTAATTACCTGCGGCAGCTGGATCGAAATTTCATTTCAATCATCAGTTGTGATAATTTGAGCTCCATGAGACAGGCATTACCTGGGCTCCGTGAGAAGCTTGGCTCAGATCGAGAATATTTTACCAAGGTCTATGGCCACACATTCAATTTCTCTCGAAATGAAGGACAACGTAGTCTTGGTCAGTTTTATGAATTTAGTATTACCCGCTCTTGTCCTAATGAGAGCTCAGCTACTGAAACAGCTAAAGGACTTTGGAACCTTCTGTTGCCTCATGGCCTCAAAGGCGGTGCTATTTCTACCCCTAATGCTCCTGACGATGTCGATATTAATAGCGAAAACCTGCCTGCGGAACGGAGTTGGACAATAGAACGGATTGGAATGTGGTTTCAATTCCTGGATGACAAGGGTTTGAAGGGTATCAGTCGCGACAGCTGGCTGATGGTAAGTGGGACCAGACTAATAAATCCGTGTTTAGCGCAAGTTCAATGTGGAATGTAGTTCCTTGAATTCCTCTGTACCATTGACTACAGATGTTCAAATTACGATCCAGAAGGCAAGCGCCCGTGATTGCAATCTCTTACTTGATCATCTAACGTTCCATTTCCTGCAGGCGCGTGGCCATCTACCATTGACGATTTCGTCGAGAGTCAGAAGCAGTAGCGACTTGCCAGATTAATGAAGTTAGGTATTTTTCCTTGTACGTTGCTCAATAAAAGATCATGACTGATAGATTTCCAAGTTCGCTATATGCCGAGCATGAAGAGTGACTGTTGACCGCATTGGGAGGGCTCCCTGCTTACATATCTTTATTTAAGCTTCAGAGCCTTGGTATATCGACTCCACGAACCAATGTATACCTATGCCTTGGTTACACGGTCGTTATATCTGTGAAACTGCGTGAAGCCCATATGATCAGCTTCTTTCCCAAAAAAGTTGCTGATCTTGTTAATTTATCTTCATCCTTGTAGGCTGACATAGATGAGCAGCTGATGAAGCCAGGGTTCTCAACAAATGAGAGAGGACTTGAATCAACTTCTCCTGATGCAAGTGCCACATCAGAACAGCGTCACTCCAAAATCAAGTGGCCAACCAGTTTTGAGAGATGTCTCAACTTGACTTGACTTCGGCATGAGATCTTTCTATGCCTCAAGATCAAAATGCATGAACGCCTTTCAACATCAAAAAGCCTCTCTGAATATGTTACTAACTAGAGTCGTCCAAGCTGATGTACTCCTCAATATTGCCAGATGCTTTTCGGCAAAAGGGTTTCCCACCGCGCCTAAAGAAGAAGAGAAGCCCCAGAAGAACTATTACAAGAAATTGCAAGCTTCTGGAGAAACGCCTGAGTTTGGTGGTACCTGTGCACACACGCATGTCAGCGGTTCTCTCCATCTGCTTCTTTCATGTCCATATCCTATCCCATTAGTATACGCTAACGAGTGTTCTTTTTGTCAGGACATCCCCAGACATTCGGATATATTCATGTCGGAGGCTTTAGTCGGCGTAGACATAATTGATGGAACGTTCATCGGCTGAGCCCAATTATCGAATACCTTGTTGTCGAGCTGGACGATCATATGTGAGAGAAACCTGACAAACTAGTTGCACTTCTGTTGATGACACGCCCCTTTGGCATTGTGAATGACATTGAAGGACCGTTCTTTCGAAAGAAAGGGAGCATACGATATGGTAGTTTGAGCCCGATGAAATAGCCTGTTTCTCATGTTTGCCGGACTATAGCATCGCTTCTCAGGAATGGAAGAGAACCAGGTAACGATTAAAATACTATCACAGCCAAAACCTCATTTTATGCTTAATTCCGGCCTCTACGGAAAGACACACATTCTGGGGTCGAAGACGGTCTGGTCCCTCCCAAGAACGTACTGAAAAATGATTTGATAATGGTGCAAGCAATCCTGGCAACAACAGTTGCCAAACGAAATATATACATAAACTCAAAGCGAACGAAGACAAAAGGTAAGGGCTCTTATCAAGCCAGGCCAATCTAGTAGCGTTTTCTCCTAGCAAGATGGCGTCTCCTGGACACCGACTTCATGGGACTCAATACTGAATACACATTCGCACGCCATGATCCACCACACTTTTCAGAGGAGTCGCCTGTGTATCGCCATCATATCAGCAGCGACACTAGCTTAGCTAGAAGAAGGTTGAACCCACCACCGCATGGCATATTGCACTCACTCTCATCCACACTAGCACCATGTGATGTTTTCTTGATGGACTTGCCGCAGTAACACTCTATTCCGTATTCTGTAGCAGCATAATTATAGCCTAGGCCGGCACACCGAGCCGTACAGATTGCTGCTGTCATTCCGCTGCGGCTGAAAGCAGTGCCTTGGAGGAGTCGACTCCGAGAGTCGGGATAGCACCCAAGACTCTTCCAATCCTGTGAAAGACAAACCATCATCAGATCCAAGTTTAAAGAGGAGATAGACTGTGCAATTACTTACGCCACCAGCGTTTGTTGCAGCAAGAGTGAAGGCCTTGCTTGATGTTCTAAACACGCTCAGCGCCCATGACCCTCCGCAAATCGAGGAAGAGCTGCCAGCACAGGGTACAGAGCATTTTGATGGCGAAGTGATATTTCCGCTGGCCCCATTGTTGGTCAAAGAGTAGCCACAGTAGCCTTTGAATTTTTGTATTTAAGAGAAAAACTCGATCGACTTTCAATATACATACATTCATGCCTAGAATTTTTCGTAAGTCTGAGAAGGAGCAACAAAGTCGGAAAGGACTTACCCGTATTCAACACCAGCAAATGGATATCCTGCGCAAAGGTTCTGACACAACTCAGGCGTCATAGCTTCTCTTGAATACGATGGTCCAGTGAGCGCTCGACGTGACCCCGTCGTACCTTCGTCAACGCAACCATAATAATTCCACGACCCTTCGAGGCTAGTCGGAGTCGAGGAAGGGTTGGAAGTGACTGTCATAGATGAATCCGACTGTGCCGTCGACGTGGGATACGAACTATTCACCAGTGGGGTATGCACTGGGACTGAGGCTGGGACACCTGCTTCTGTTGTATAGATGAATATCAGCAGTAATGGAAGTGCCGAGACAACTCACTGAGGGATCCAACGTAAACATTGAAGTTATCTGAAAATGTTTTTGTTCAATTCCATGCCAAACTTGGGTCTTCCAACTTACAAAGATCTGGATTTGAACTGTATGTGAAGTCGGCTGGTGTTTGGTTGATCAATGTTCTTCCATTCCTCACCATTGAGATTGTAATCTTGCCCGGTGCGAGGGGAAGCTTCAACTTGTTGACGCCGCTATCGACAGTGAACTGTTGCTTCGAGCTTCCGCAAGCCAGCATCACTTGCCCTGGTTGTGTCGCAAGAACTAGCGTCCAGAGATAATCCTATATAGTACGTGAGCCATGAGACCCATGAAGATGGAAATAAACATACTTCAGCAAAGTTAAATCCTGTCGGTCGCGCGAGCGGATCTCCATGAGCAGTTGCTTGTGCTGGATGTGGGCGCGCCCAGAAGTAAATGGTATCCTCCTGAGGTGGCAGTAAGCGCCAGGACCGACAGATATATCGGAAGTAACTTACCGTAATAGCAGGATAACTTCCAGTTTTGTAGGCTGAGATATAATACTTGGAAAGTTCGAAGAAGGCAAGATGAGAATATCCATCAGCCCAGGTAGTTCCAGGTGGCTGTGATCCTTTGATAGAGCTATAGCTGCAGGGATTATGAGCAAACGTGCCGGCAGAGATCATAAGAGAGTTACTAGTCAGATTCCCCGAAATCGTTCCTGTTAATTTAATTACATAGGAGTGTATATGCATCTAAATGGCACTTACCAAGTGATCATCTCAACCATGTGTATGTCGTTTCTCATTTCTACGATCTCCTCCCAGCGATGCGAAATAAGCCAGTCATCTCCACGCTGATAGAAATTTTTGTAGTCATAGTGTGTGCTGTGATACTGATTGAAGTCACTGGTTGATACGCATCATTGTCACTCACAACATCCATGGGCTAACCGATGTCACATATTTAGTAGATGATCCCAATTGTTGAATGTCTGGGATGAGTCAGCACGGTGAAAGTACGAAGTTGATGGAATGCTCACAGTATTGATCATCTGCAGTCTAGATCACGACTATCAGCATTCATGCCCATACCAACGCTTCGGGTACAATGCTTACAGTTTTGTCAACGTTGCCTTGAGGCCAAGCACATCCCCAGCTAGGTATATCTTCAGTCGTGATTCCAAAAAAGTACTAATAAACTCACCAAAACCACGAATCTAAGCAATTCCAGTTATTGAATTGGCCTTCGATCTCCGCGATGAAGGGCATCAAGTATCCATTCGTCCGTTGCTTTATCTCCTCCCAGCCATCATTTCCTAGACATTTCCCAAGGTACGATGAGATGAGCGGACGACCGTTAATCTTGAACTGAGCTTGATTCGCAGAAAATTGATTGACAACGGCCACGACAGAATTTACGTCGCAAGGGAAGACGCTGAAGTCAAAAGAAAAAAAAAGTTTGACCTTAGTCCCAGTGGCCGCACTGTAGGCATTGTGTATTTGGCCGGTTTGCCAGGAATCAGTCCCGATGTTGAGTGCGATAGCGTCACTTTGAAGTCCATGCATGAGTAAATCTCGGAGAAAAGCCGGCTCACTAACATGTCTCCAGACTCTATTTGTTGAATGTCGCTCTTCCAATCATCAATAGAGTATTCGTAGCTATTCAGATAGATAAGCAAACTGAGATATTGATCATCAGGGTCTTCGCAACTCACGTATCTGCAATTGATAGCATCAAAAATGACGTAGGCTTGTTAGACAGCCATTTCAGAATCAGTTACTCACTGCCAACAATCTGGAGGTGGTCACTAGTGAGAAGGTCAAGATGCACAACACGTAAGGGGCGTACATGATGCATGAAGACGTATCGTTGATTGTCCTGACGAGGGACGATGCTGCTGATAGTGGCGTTCCTTGTAGATTGTTGATCCGAATCTACTTGTGATGATTGTCCAGGAAAGTACCCAGGCAATAAGCCGGCTTCAACACAGAGTAAAATGGCGAAATAATGTGCAAAAACAGGGAGGAAAAACATTGTGAATTGGTAAGGACAGTGGTGCCGGATGGGCCGATGTGTTTTTAAAGGTCTACAACTCAGCAGAAGCTGAGCACGCGGTCTACCGGTCAGAAGTCGATGGAATGCAGGAGGCAAGTGATAGCTCACGCCACGAGAGTCAACCTAAGAACTGTAAGGAATGAAGGATTTATAGGAGTGAGCATGTATTTCTGGGTGCCACTCCAATCGTGCGTACGTCTCTGAAAATCTCAAACGTTTCAACACTGATGGGTGGTGGGATCAAGGGTCAGATTGATTATTCTGGTGAAGTACGCTGGGCCAGCAGCGCAAGTCGTCGATCTCGAGGCAATCAATTGAGGTCCTTTGCGTATGCCAGCGCTTCTGGAGCAAGGAACGAACGAAATGGAAAAAAGAGGTTTTGTGGAGATGCTAACCCGCAAAAGTGGTGTTGAGATGGTCTAGAGTGAGTGAGTGTTAGTGCTGAGTTACATCCGCCTTGGAAACCCAAATCTAGGGCCAAATTCGTCATCTCAGCCTTATTGTTACGTCAGGGTTGGCATACCCACAGGTCAGCAACTCACTGGAACTCGGGATTCTTGATTCTGGGCTGATACCTGGTTCTTCTAGAAGCTCACAACCCTTCCGTAGATCATGGACAGCGGATAACAGTTCGCCACAGCTGTAGTGACACCGATATGAATGAATCAGCAGCATGCCTCTACCGGAAAAAGCTCACTTGCAGGACGCTTTTTGAGCATCCTGCATCTGGCATTTATGACGAGTCAATTTTGCAACAGTCGTACATCGCCACCGTCCAACAAACACCTTTACGACTGACGCATTGACGTACCAACTAGTACAACAGAAGCCGCTCAACGAAAATCATCAGCGGTGATTTCTATGCCACATCTTTTTCTGAGGACGATCCTCAGTAACTATTCGTTCGAGATGGGATACATAACCTGGCAAACGAGTTTAGGTCGATCGCAGTGTTGTCTTATGTAAAAACTGCACGTTACCTAAATTGGAAAGCTTTCTCTCCCCTTTTGATTTGCTTCTATCTAATAACTTATCTTCATCCTTTGCTTTCATTAAAATGACTGAGACTGCGGTCGAAAAGTCCACAGAAATAATTTCTGAAAGCTCGCCAACAAGCACCGATGCCAAGAAAAAATTTCGAGCAGTGCGTCAAGGTGCGGTCGAGCCAATTCCAAAGACTCTTCTCTGATTTGATTCCGCACTGCAGTGGAGTTCTACTTCGCTGACTCCAATTTGCCTTATGACAAGTGCGTTGAAAGTTTTAGACTGGCGAGGCCCAAGCTCAAGCAATTCTCTCAGGTTCATGTGGACACTGCACTCACAAAACCCGGAACATTGGGTTCCCATTAAAACGATTGCCTCTTTCAAGCGCATGCGAGAATTCAAATCTGAAGATTCAGAATGGTTGCTTGACGCCCTCAAGCAAAGTACTTTACTGGAAGTTGACGAATCGCAAACGAACGTCCGCCGGACAACTGAGGTACAAGAGCCTAAAAACCAGATGGAGAGGAGTGTTTACGCAGTATGTGCGGTAATGATGGTTGCAACTTTATGACACTGACTGGTTATACTCAACCAGAAAGGTTTTGGTGAAGAAGAGCCAATGTTACAAGAGCGTCTTGAAGAGTTCTTCAACCAGTACGGCAAGACTAACGTTGTTCGTATGAGGAGGGAAGACAATAAAAAGTTCAAGGTTCATTCACTTTTTGCATAGTAAGGCTGAAATTGATTTTCCCTTCAGGGTTCAGTTTTTGTAGAATTTGCCGACTTTTCAAGTGTTGACGCCTTCTTAAAGGCTGATCCAAAACCAACGTGGAATGACCAGGAGCTGTTGATCATGAGCAAGTGAGTCCTAATCGTCATAAGTTGCTCGACACCCACTCAATGGAAAGTAGAGAGGATTACTGTGAGATGAAGATCAAAGAAAAAGGTCTTACAGGCGCGGCCGCAATCAACAAGCGTGACTCAATAATTCGTACCCGCGGTTTCAATGCTTTTCAAGAAATGGACACAAGCAGAGTTACAGATGAGAAAAAGTCGAATCATTCGATGAAGCAGGTCTACCTCGATTTCATGGGAAAGAAAATTTTGATTAAAAGGGATAATCACGGGAATGGTACTGTCAGTGCAGAAGATGTCTCATTTGTGAAGGGCGCCACACTCAAATTCGAAGGTTGTAAAGATGTTAGGTGGGCTCAGATCAAGGTACCTTCATTCTCTAACCCTTCATACCTTTTGCTGAAATCCTCATCTGCGAAGGACCCCCTCAAAGCTAAATTTGACAATCGTGCTCCCTATATCAAGTACTCTCATGGCGACGATTTTGGCCTAGTTGGTTTCCATAGAGCCTTGTCTGAAGATGAAATTACTTTTGTGAAGGAGACGATCAAGGTAATCGAAGACAAACCTATTACTTGGACCGTTCTCAGTGGTCAGTTTCGCCGTCTAAGTTCCATGCATTATCTAATGGGCAATCAAAATCATTAGAGGAAGATGAGAAGGCATTCCAATTAGAGCGCGCGCAAGTTGCGGCAAAAATTGCTTTGACCACCGCGGCAGCCGGCAGTTCAAACACAGGAAATGGAAAAGGTGGTCGTGGTGGTCGTGGCGGGAGAGGCGGCCGTGGAGGCCGTTCTGGTGGGGATGGTGGTCGACAGAAGGGAAAATCTATCGCATCCACCTCGATAAAGTCGAAGAAAGAGGAAATGGAAAATCAAGCTGGAGAGAAAAGGAAACGAGCTGTGGAACCTGATGGTGGCCACGATGTTGGTGTACGGGGTGTGAATGTACCCCCAACTTTGACCAGTACAGGTACCGAAGAAAGTGCTACGAAAAAGGTGAAAACAGACGATGAAAGCGCTGTTCCTGCTCCTGCTCCTGTTGCTGCGTCGTGATAGAAATTGTTCTGATTGGATATCGCATGTCTAGTTTCGCTGGTTGTATGTCCTCTGTTTTGTCTATGGTTCTCTCCCCCTTGCTGTACGTTAGACTGATGAGATTCTTCTCAAGACAAGAATGTACTCCTACCTTAACCGACAAGGACAATGCATCTGCAACTTCTTGGATTATATTAGACTACTTGCAGCGTGGGCTCAGGGTAAAGTCTACCATACAGACTCCTTGAAGCGGTTGGTGACTCCCATCGTATTGTAATTTCACCTTTGCAAGCCGTGATAACCATAGACAGACCATGCGACCTCAAAGCTTCGACGGCCTAGTGCTTGTAATTATCCTCTATCAACGAGGTCTGTTCGCAGCACGAACTCCAGAGTTCTGTTTCTAAATCACCAAAAGGACTACGATCAGCAGCAGTTGATGACCAAATTTCTTATCTTCTCGTTTCAGATCGGCTCGGTCATAACCAATCACTGAGTTTATTAGATTATCTTCATTCGCCGTTTTCCTCCGCAAACACTTCTCGGGACGACCGGTTGGTGTTCTCTCTCCCGATATGATCCTTCCCAAATGTCCGTGATTGAGAAGACGATAGACCACTTCCGAGTCCGTTTTCACGGGCGTGATTCGGGTGCAGACTGAGCGTGCTGGTGGCCTATCGCAGCACAATTACAACCTGGACTGAATTTAAATCACGAATCATGAGTACTTATTTAAATCACCAGATGCTCTCAACCCCTCGCCTACAAACACATCCCTCGACTCTATCTCATTAATTTTCAAGTCACCTCTACCATGTCCTTCGTCACTGGTATCACAATCAATTGCAACAGTGAACGGGGTAATGGCGGTGGCATATTCCGTCCCGTTCAAGTTGATGCCAAACATCCTATTTACCAGCATGGCATCATTGCACCCGTATCAAACCTTGTAGATTTGCCGTTACTGGTCTACAAGCATCCGCTAAAGGCAACTAGAGACATGGCCCTTCAAAACGAAATTGCACAAGTGTTAATGGTTGGTAAGGATGGTAAGACAACTACTGAGTAGGTCATACTTCCTTTTCTGATGCGGTCTAGTGTTGAGCGTTCTGTAGTTTTACGGAGAAACCTGGAAGCGTAAGTTTTGCAATTTCGCTTTGGTAGAGGTCCTCTAAGTTCTTTGGGCGGCTGACATAATAGGTCACTATTGTGAGGAAGGATGGCAAGCCTCTCACAAGACCAGCCATTGAAGCTATTTGGATGTTTAACGATTACTTCCTTGAGCAACTCCAAGAAGACAAGCGCATTGCTGAGCAGCTGCTCAATCGCACTGACTTCGATAATTTTTGCGAGGATTACAAGGAAGATAGAATTTTACAGGGTCATATCACCTTTACATGCTTGGAGCTGCCTTTGTGATCTTGGTTGCACTCTTTCTACACTTTCTATGGTAGGATCATTTGTTGGCTACACATAGATTCTAAAGATATACAACATCGCGTCTGATATTTGCTCGCAATAACTGAACGTTGAGTGTTTCAGAGTCTGGCACGCGGCAATGCGGCGTGCATTTGACCTCGTTTGAGTATAGGTTTGATAGATTTCTGTAAGATTGGATTCTTTAATCGTAAGTTTGCCCCTTGAAGAGGGTGACACACCTCATAAGCAATGGGTATCTCAATCTGATTGAGTGGTTCATCTTGAGCGCGTTTCCAAAGTTGCTCATAAACCTTGCCATCATATACCCCGAGAGCGCTGGTAATTAGAACGTTTTTCAGTCAATATGGGGGTGAGAATCCAGTAGATGGGTCTAACCTATCCAATTCCCAGTCCGTGAAGCCGAATGCGTCTGTCAGGCCAATAGCCTCGGGTAACAACTCAATACTGATATCTTTGATAGCGAGTCTCAAGGTGCGAGTAGCATCCCGACCACTGCTCGTACCGAGGGCACCGGACGAAAGGAGATCCACAATACCTGTTTCTAGAGTTGTCAAAAGGAACTGAATATGGCACATCACTCAGCAAATCGATCCGGAAAAGCAAAAACGAACGCACTAAAAGATACAGCTTCTCAAGGTGTCTGATGTCATCTTGTCTTCCAGCAATTTCATTTGGAAGGCTTTTAATAGTATCTCCCACTCGAGCAGCAACAAATGCCTCTGTAACGGCCTTTGCCACGCGCTGGCCAGCAAATGCATCAAGTTCGTCAATGTTCTGGGCGTACTCGCGGACGAGTAATGCTGCACGCCACTCCAAAAGATGAATGGCAGTAGCAGGGTCCTGCCAACTAGTGTCTGGAGGCAAAGAAGGCCCGGTTGCATTGCCAAGGAGAAGACGGAGATACATGGTGGAGGGGGAAAGGGTAGAAGCGTCTCTCGATTCAAGCATATTGTTGTGCGATTTGACTGCAGCTCGCACAACTTGCTGATCAAGGACGAAGTTGTCTCCTTCATAGCTATATGAGTGTTGGTACACATCTGGAGGGCTAAAAAGGAAATAATGATAGGACGCACGTTGCACTTGGTAAATGGTCAGCATAAAGACGACCGAGTCCTGAGAAGGAACTGTATCCATGGCCACCCATAGAGCGTCTGGCGACTTCCACGTCCTGGATACTGGTAGTTGTGACGAGAACTTTAAGGCCACTCGTGATAGCATGCATCTCGGCGAGGAGGGAGGCATCGCCTTTTTGTAGACGGCTGGACATGACTTCAAATGATTGGATCTAAAGAAATTGAAACATGAGCGACTCTCTGGAAACAGGAACGGCTGATATAAGACAGACAACAGCCTTTCCGAGGCATATGAATACATAGGCATGCGAAATGATGGGAAGGAGACGACCGTAAACGGCAGGGTAGGAAATTGCTTGACGTTCTAAGCCTTGAGGCCCCTTCTCTCCTTGCCGGCGAACAATGGCATAACG
>Ga0154002_1000472_pt1 | contig 11962 bp, 8 predicted proteins | sample TSNY086MetaG_FD_102276 | JGI IMG/M metagenome (GOLD analysis project Ga0154002, IMG submission 102276) | Attine ant fungus gardens microbial communities from New York, USA - TSNY086 MetaG | ecosystem: Host-associated > Fungi > Mycelium > Unclassified | place: USA: New York, Robert Cushman Murphy... | reverse complement strand
TTCGTAAGTATCATCATAACCTCATTGCTTCTTGCAATAAACTCCGCCATCTCATCCGCACTTAGAGGCTGATGGCTGATCCGGGCCAGATCGTAGAGCTGGCGGCAGATCATTGGTACATATTCTGATTCCTTATGCTCGAGAACATATTTTACCAATGGATGGTTTGCATTCAGTACCAGCGTCTCTTCACTTCCACCCAGGTCCATGCCGCCCATACCATACATTTTCATCATTTCCTGCATCCGGCGGCTCTCTTCCGACAGGGTGACCATCGAAGACACCTTTTCATTCTTCAGATCCTCTACCTTTAACAGCAGCTTTTCCTTACCCAGTGCCTCCTTGAAAGCCCTCTCCAATGCTTCACTGGTCTCCTTCAGGTCCTCTGCGGTCTGGCTTCCCTTAAACTGCTCCGTCAAGTCTGCGTCAATCCGCCGGAATTTCAGCCCCTCGTTCTTCTGCTCCAGCATAGTAATAAAGGGGGCGTCAATATTGTGCGCCAGAATCACCGCATTCAGGCCCTCTTCCCGGTACAGGTTAATATACTGTCCCTGCTGCACCTCGTCGGTTACATAGACCACATTCTTATCTTCGGCTTCGGTAAAGGTATCCAGCGTCTGATACGCACCATCCAGATTCTTAAAGAGCAGGCTCTTCTTCATCTTGTCATAGAACTTCTCATCCTTCAGACAGCCATACTTAATGAAAGGATGGATATCGCCCCAATACTTCTCATAGGTTTCCCGGTCGGTGTTGCACATACCAGACAGACGGTCGGCCACCTTCTTCGTAATATAATCGGAAATCTTGCGGACAAAGCCGTCATTCTGCAGCGCGCTGCGGGACACATTCAGCGGCAGATCCGGGCAGTCAATCACGCCCTTTAAGAGCAGCAGAAATTCCGGAATCACTTCCTTGATATTATCGGCAATAAATACCCGGTTGTTATAGAGTTTAATGGTTCCTTCCAGCGAATCATACTCCGTATTGATCTTCGGGAAGTAAAGGATTCCCTTTAAATTGAAGGGATAATCCATATTCAAATGGATCCAGAACAGAGGCTCCTTAAAATCCATAAATACCTTACGGTAAAACTCCCGGTATTCCTCTTCCGTACAATCATTGGGATGCTTTGTCCACAGCGGTTCCGTGTCACTAAGAGACTTTGGTGCCTGATCCTCTTCCGGCGTCCCTTCTTCCGATGCTTCTCCATCCTCCGTCTCCGGCTTCTCTTCCACTGTTTCCACAGACGCCTCGGCCTGGGCCTTTTCCCACTGCTCTTCGGTATATAGGAATATTTCCACCGGCATAAAGGAACAGTACTTCAAAATGATTTCTCTGGCGCGGTATTCCTTCGCGAATTCCAGGCTGTCTGCATTCAGATACAGCATGATCTCCGTACCCACGCCGGTCTTGGCGCCTTCACCCATGGTATATTCGGTACCACCGTCGCATTCCCAATGTACCGGCGCCGCCCCCTCCTCATAAGAAAGGGTGTCAATGGCTACCCGGTCGGCGACCATGAAGGCCGAATAAAAGCCCAATCCAAAATGGCCGATAATCTGATCCTCATTCGTCTTGTCCTTATATTTCTCCAAAAATGCCGCGGCGCCGGAAAAGGCGATCTGAGTGATGTATTCTTCTACTTCCGCTGCGGTCATACCGATACCGGTATCGAGGAACCGGAGGGTTCCTTCCTGCTCATTAAGGATTACCGTCACAGAATGTTTGATCTCCTCTGCCGGGCTGTATTCGCCCATTCCCTCCAGCTTCTTCAGCTTCGTCACGGCATCACATCCGTTGGAAATCAGTTCCCGGAAAAAGATGTCGTGGTCGGAATACAACCACTTCTTAATGATCGGAAAAATATTCTCGCTATTGATAGAAAGACTTCCTTGCTTCTCATACATGGCAATTCGCTCCTTTGGTTAAAATAATATGCCAAACCAGATACGAATCTGCTTTGGCATAAATTACTATAGTACGCTTAGAAAAAAATGTCAATAAAATAAGCGTAAACTTTTTATTTACTTTTTTAAAAAGCCCGTTACACGCTTTCCCCAATCGCGGACGAAGCGAATCCTTACGAAGTCTTCTTCCGTCTCGCACGCATCGGCAGCTCCATCCGTCCTTTTTTCTGACGGCTGTCTCCCTCATTTTGACGCGACTTGCCATTGGTAATCTCTGCCCGGACCGTACGGCCGCGGAAGGATACATTCTTCAGCTTCTTCACCACCATCGGTGCGCAATCCTGCGGAACCGTAACAAACGTATGGGTGTCCCGGATTTCAATCTTCCCTACAATATGCACATCCGTAGGGACAAACTCCTCAAAAAGCTGGAAAATATTCTTCTTCTCCACGTGGTCGAAACGCCCGATATTCAGGAACAAGCTGACCTCATCGGGATTCCGGCGGGATCTGCTCCGCTCTTTCTGAGGCTCCTGCCACACCTGCAGAGAGGGATCTTCCTCCTCACCAAACTGCGGGAACTCTGCCTTCACCACCCGTTCCAGAAGTGCCAATGTCAGCTGTGTAAGCTCGATCTCCTGGCTCGCCTCCGAAGAAAAAAACTTCTCCAAATATTCCCGATGCAGCTGAAGCTCCTCCGGCTGACGCTCTCTGGAGAGTTCCTGGAACAGCGCCTGCATCTTCATCTCTTCCGCTTCCCGCAGAGACGGCAGCTTCATCGGCTGAATGGGGGACTTGGTATAGCGCATAATATCCCGCAGCTTATAAATCTGCCGGCCCGTTACCAATGTATAAGAGATTCCCTGACGGTTCGCCCGGCCTGTTCGTCCGATCCGGTGTACATAATACTCCTGGTCCTCCGGTACGTCATAATTCAAAACAATATCTACGTTATCCACATCAATGCCTCTGGCTGCTACATCCGTGGCTACCAGAATCCCGATGACGCCTTTGCGGAACCGGCCCATTACCTTATCCCGCTGCATCTGCTTAATATCACCGTGCAGCGCTTCCGCCTGATATCCCCGGATCATCAGACCTTCCGTAACTTCATCCACCATTCTCTTCGTATTGCAGAATACCATAATCAGCCGGTATTCCGCCGCGTCGATCAGGCGGCACATGGCATCCATTTTACCATCGGGACGCACCTGTACATAATACTGGGAAATATTCGGCACCGTCAGTTCTTTGTGGGTAACCCGGATTAACTCGGCATCCCTCTGATAAATCGATGTGATATCCAGAATCTCCGGGGACAGGGTCGCCGAGAACAGTATCGTCTGACGCTCTTCCGGCACGCTCTGCAGAATTTCATCGATGTCTTCCCTGAAACCCATGTTCAGCATCTCATCTGCTTCGTCCAGCACGATCGTCTTCAGATCATGAAGGCGGACCGTCTTGCGGCGCATATGATCCATCAGACGGCCCGGCGTGGCCACCAGAATCTGAGGCTTACGCTTCAGCGCCAGAATCTGCCGGTCAATCGGCTGGCCTCCAAAGATTGCCAGCGCCCGGATTGCCTGTTTGTATTTACAGAGCTTAGCGATTTCTGCCGTTGTCTGCAGGGCCAGCTCTCTGGTAGGGCAGAGAATCAGACACTGTACGCCCCGATCCCCGGGATCGATACTTTCCACTGCCGGAATGCCAAAAGCACAGGTCTTACCGGTACCGGTCGGCGCCTGGGCCGTTACATCCCTTCCCGCAAGAATCGGAAGAATACTGCGGCTCTGGACCGGCGTGGCTTCCACGAATCCCATATCCTGGATTGCCCGCAGCATTTCCGGCGACACATCAAGATCCTCAAATAATAATTTGTTCATTTTTTCCTCTTTCTCTATTAAAACTACTGGATTTTTCCTGACATATATAAGGAGAAAAAGCGGCCGTCTGAGTCAGACGGCCGTCTTCCATACTGATTTAACAACCGATAAAGTATAGCATAAAATATATCTTTCGGCAAGTCTTTTGTTTTTCTCAAATAAATTCACAAAAAATTAATATATTATTTGACTTTCTGTTATTTTCGTGGTATTGTTAGGATGTTGCAAAGCAACAAACTTACTATTTATTTATATTTTTGGAGGTATCGCATGAGAGGTACAGTAAAATGGTTTAACAACCAAAAAGGTTACGGATTCATTTCCGACGCTGATGGAAACGATGTATTCGTACACTATTCCGGACTGAGTATGGACGGCTTCAAGTCTCTGGACGAAGGCGCAGAAGTAGAGTTCGAAGTAGTGAATGGAGCAAAGGGTCCTCAGGCTACCAACGTTATCAAGTTATAATCCGAATCGATCAGTGTACCTTTCATTTTGAAGGTAATTGATACAGGAAGATGTATCTATGTATGTACGTTGAAATTCCGCAGGCTGCGGATTGTATGCGAACGAAAAACCATGGTTCTCTTTTTAAGAGTTCCATGGTTTTTCTATTTCTGTCTTTATTTTGCAGTCTCCGGATATATGCGGCGCTGTACTAGTTTTACAATCTCCATAATCGGAATGATCGAAAATGCCAGTCCCATTGCAATCACACACTCCTTTAAGTTAATATGCTCAAAGCCAAAGGCATTCGCCAGAAAGGGAATATATATAACTCCCAGCGTACAAATCAGCGATACCAGCATCGCTCCGATCAGGAACTTGTTCTGCTCCGGCATCCGGAAGATGGAAGTCCGACGGGAACGCATGTTAAAGGAGTGGAAAATTTCCACCATGGAAAGGGTTAAGAACGCCATGGTCATTCCATCTGCGCTGGTTACAATCTCCCAACGCCCCGACTCCACATAATGCCCGATGAAGTAAGCTGTAAGTGTCAGTGCCGTTGCAAGTGCTCCCTGGAATACCACGTCGAATCCCAGTCCGCCTGCAAAGATCCCTTCCTTTGCGCTGCGGGGCGGACGATTCATAATATTTTTCTCACTCTTCTCCATGCCCAGAGCCAATGCGGGGAAGCAGTCCGTAATCAGGTTAATCCATAAAAGGTGTACCGGCTTCAAAATGGTAAAGCCGAGCACCGTCGCCACGAAAATCGCCATTACCTCTGCCAGATTGGATGCCAGCAGGAACTGAATGGCCTTACGGATATTATCATAAATCCGGCGTCCCTCTTCCACTGCCGAGACAATGGTAGCAAAATTATCATCGGCCAGTACCATGTCCGCCACATTTTTCGTCACATCCGTACCGGTAATTCCCATCCCGACTCCGATATCAGCAGTCTTAATCGAAGGGGCATCGTTTACTCCGTCGCCGGTCATGGCTGTAATCTTACCATTCGCTTTCCAGGCCTTAACAATCCGCACCTTATGCTCTGGCTGCACTCTGGCATATACGGTGAATTCCGTAATCCGCCGATGCAGCTCTTCATCGGAAATGTCATTCAGCTGTGAACCTGTAATGGCTCCTTCGTCCGACTCCAGAATTCCCAGCTGCTTTGCAATGGCAACGGCTGTATCCTTATGATCGCCAGTAATCATAATCGGCCGGATTCCGGCACTGCGGCATTCTTCAATAGCTGCTTTTACCTCCGGACGGATCGGATCAATCATTCCGGACAAGCCGATATAGCACAGCTGCTGTTCCAGGGCTTCCGGCTCATAATCTGCCGGTTCCTGCGTCCGGTGCCGCTTAGCGGCACACAGCACACGTAATGCCTGATCCGCCAGGTTCTTATTATCCTTTAAAATGCCGCTTCGGATCTCATCGGTTATTGGAACGGCCTGCCCGCCGATCCAGGCTGCCGTACACCGTTTGAGCACTTCATCCGGAGCGCCTTTGGTATACTGCACATAACCATTCTCCGTCTTGTGAACCGTCGTCATCATCTTCCGCATGGAATCGAAGGGCGCTTCCCCAATCCGGGGGGTCTGCCGTTCCATTTCGTTCTTCGGAAGTCCCCGGGCAAAAGCATCGTTTACCAGTGCACATTCCGTAGGTTCGCCAATCGCCTGCTGGTTTTCATCCAGCTCTGCGTCACTGCAAAGAGCCATCGCCTCTGCCAGCAGCGGAATATCCTCACCGACGTGTTCCACTACCGTCATTTTATTCTGTGTCAGCGTTCCGGTCTTGTCAGAACAGATAATCCCCGTACATCCCAGGGTTTCCACTGCCGTTAAACGCCGGATTACCGCGTTGCGCTTCGACATGTTCGTTACGCCAATGGACAGCACGATCGTAACCACGGCTGCCAGACCTTCCGGAATAGCGGCTACCGCCAGGCTAACTGCCACCATAAAGGTATCCAGCATGGCTTCTCCGGTAATATTCGGATACAGACGGATCAAATCCAATGCAAAGATCACGGCACAGATTCCCAGCACCAATACGCTCAGAATTTTACTCAGCTGTGCCAGCTTCCTCTGGAGAGGAGTCTGCTCATCCTTCGCATTTGCCAGCGCATCGGCGATTTTACCCATCTCCGTATTCATACCGGTACCTACGACCACAGCCTGGCCACGGCCATAGACCACTGTGCTGCCCATGTAGACCATGTTCTTCCGGTCACCCAGCGGAACGTCTTTTTCCGCACCCAGCTGCAGTACCTGGATCATCTTATTTACCGGCTCTGATTCGCCGGTCAGCGCCGCCTCTTCGATCTTCATGCTAGCCGATTCAAAAATACGTGCATCCGCCGGAACAGCATCACCGGCCTCCAGGATAATGACATCACCCGGCACCAGCTCCTCACTCTTTAGCGACATCGGATGACCGTTGCGCAGTACCTTAGAGGTGGCCGCCGCGATCTCCTGCAGCGCAGCAATGGCCTTCTCCGCTTTGCTCTCCTGCACGACTCCCAATACGGCATTAATAAGAACCACTGCCATGATAATAATGACATCCGCAAAGGACTCGCCGGAATAGGCCGCCGTAATCCCGGATACAAGCGCCGCTGCGATCAGGATCAGGATCATCGGATCGGCCATCTGTTTCAGAAACCGCTGTACCACCGATACGGCCTTTCCCTCTGCCAGCTTATTTGGCCCTGTTTCCTGAAGGCGTTTCGCTGCCTGCTCGCTGGTCAGACCAGCTTCCGTAGTGTTCTGTTCACTAAATACGGTTGAAACCTCTGATAAGTACTCTTTCATCTGCAAAACCTCCTGCCTCATTTTTGCCCTGTATCTCCGAAAAGCTAACATGTCTCTTGACTCCTGTTAGAATTCCCCGGAACAGGGATGTAATTCATTTGCCTGACACAGCAGACCGCATTCTCTCTGAAAAAAGAAAAAAGACCCATCTGCGCCTGTCAGATAAGTCTCGTCATTTAATATAAAGCCAGGAAATTTCTTTTCCATGATGTTGGCTTCATCGCGTCCTGCGCTGACTACTCCCTTATTTCCCATTAAGAATAGCACGGCTCTTTAAAAAAGGCAAGAGTAATTTGAAAATTTATTGTAAAGCTTTATTGTAAAGTTTCGTTAGGATATAAGGAGTTCCAGGAGACATTATAAAGAACATCTCCTGGAACGTGCTTCTCTCCCATGCGAATCACTTAACGAAAATATCTCTTATACAGTCCTTCAAAAGCCTTTCCATGTCTTGCTTCATCTCTGGCCATCTCGTGAACGGTGTCATGGATTGCATCCAGGTTCGCTGCCTTTGCCCGCTTCGCCAGGTCAAACTTACCGGCAGTAGCGCCGTTCTCCGCATCGATTCTCATTTCCAGATTCTTCTTCGTGCTGTCGGTCAGCACTTCGCCCAGCAGTTCCGCGAACTTCGCCGCATGCTCTGCTTCCTCATAGGCGGCCTTCTCCCAGTACAGGCCAATCTCCGGATAGCCCTCCCTGTGAGCCACCCTGGCCATTGCCAGATACATCCCAACCTCCGTACATTCTCCGTTGAAGTTGGCTCTCAGATCCTCCATAATATCTTCACTGGATCCCTGCGCAACACCTACCACATGCTCAGCTGCCCAGCTTCTCTCTTCTGACTGCTCGGTGAACTTGTCAGCGGGAACGCCGCACTGGGGACATTTCTCCGGAGCTGCCTCGCCTTCATGTACATAACCGCATACCTGACATACAAATTTCTTCATCAATCTGGTCTCCTTTTCATCTTTTACATTTATGAATAATGATAATTATTCTTGTTAAGAATACTTTATCATAGTTGATCTGTTATGTCAACTATGGTTTTATTACTTTTTGTCTTTATTTTTCTCCCTTTAAAAGATGCTCCCGAAGATAGGAAGCCGTCCCGCAGTGGTCGCAGGAAGGAATCACCATATCAGCAATCTCTCTGGTTGCATCCGTACCATTCGAGGGGGTCACGGCGATGCCTGCCAGACGCAGCATCGTATGGTCGTTCTCGTTATCTCCCATTGCCAGAATCTCTTCCGGCAGAATACTAAGGCTCTTCCCCAGCCAGGCAAGGGCATTTCCCTTATCGGCGTCTCTATAGGTAAGCTCCAGGTTCCAGGCAGAGGTGCTGGTTAGCTGGAGACCGGAGAACTGTCTCATTTCACTGCGAAGAAGCACTTTCTCCTCCTGACTGGCCACCGCTACAAAAATTTTCTCCACATGCAGGGCGTTTTCTTCAATATAAGCCGCCAGATCATACCTTGGATTCTGTTGGAAGAAAGCAATGTTCCGGTAATATCGGCGTAAAAATCCCGGAAGCGTCCGCCAGTTAAAAGGTTGGTTCTCAATATAGGCACAGGCGTATGCATCATAGGTATATAACCGACGCAAAAGTGCGGCTGCTTCTGCCGGCGGAATCAACCGCTCATATACCCGCTGTCCCGTTTGCACGTCCGTAATGACAGCTCCATTGGAAGAAATAACATAACGAAGCCCTGTCAAAGATAAAATCTCCGAAGGGATTCCCGAAAGTGTACGCCCCGTAGCCGGGACTACATAAATCCCCTGTTCCATTACCTCTTCCAGTGTATCTAATACAATTTCTGGCGTGGAGCGGCCTGTCGGAATCAGAGTACCGTCCAGATCCGTCGCCACTAACTTAATCTTCATGAGAACTCCTTTTCACGAATGCTTTAGTATATTCTTTTCAAGTATAACGAAAAGCTTCGATGAATTCAACCGAAACTATTGAATTTGAACCGCTGTTTATGATATATTCAGATAGTCTCAAAAATCCAGATTCATCGGATAGACCAATTTACCAAATAAGGATGTACACAATGAAGACAACTATTTTGCACAAAATCCCTCGTTCCCGATATATTCCCCTGGTTCTGATCCTATCGTTCCATCTGGGAGTATACTATATTTCCATGTCCCTGGCATTCAACTGGCCTCACTATGACTTAACCACGGCCCTGGACCGGACCGTTCCGGTGATTCCCGCTTTTATTGTTCCATATTTTCTTAGCTATTTTTTCTGGCTAACCTTTTACCTCTACATGGCCACGCTGGATTCCAAATCCTTTTACCGAATTTTTGCCGTCACGCTCATTTCCCATATAATTGCAGGAGTAGTTTTTCTGGCACTTCCGACTACCATAGAACGGCCGGTGGTAGAGGGTACGGATATCTTCAGCCGCCTTCTGCTCGATTTGTATAAGGCAGACCCGCCTGCCAATCTGCTGCCCTCCATGCACTGCTATACCAGCTGGATCTGCTACATGGGCGTCCGGGGCCGTCAGGATGTGCCCCGATGGTACCGCCGCTTCTGCCTGGTGTCCGCTATCATCATCTTCATTTCCACCCAGGTAACCAAGCAGCATTACCTGCTGGACCTTGTTGCAGGACTAGCCTTAGTGGAACTGGTGTCGGCAGTGGTAAAGCTAACCCATATCCCCGGCAGCCTGCAGAGACTTTTTGAGCGATCCCGCCTTCCGCGGAGAATCAAATCTGCCTAGTGTACCTCACATTAGTGTGCTGTCTGGCAGGGCGCACTGAAAAACAGCCCCCGCAGATTTCTCTGCGAGGGCTGCATCACTCCTGATGCAGTCAGAAATAGGACCCTGACTAGAAATTGATTTTTCTTCCTTCTTCTGCAGACTGGTATGCTGCATACATTACCTTCATGGTCTCGTAAGCCAGTGCAAAATCAGAGGAAGGAGCCTTATCGTAAGCAATCGTCTCTACGAAGTCCTGAAGCTCTCCCATGTATCCACGGATAATCTCATCCGATACGAAGGACTTATTCCAACCCTGCTTCGCCGGCAGCATCTCGGAGATATATACATCCTCCAGACCATCTTCATCCAGGAAGTAGGTGTTCAGGATATCCGTAGGCGTGATATTGCACATCAGCGCACTGTCATTGCTGTATACTTCAATATAGTTCTTGGTTCCGCCCAGAACGGTATCGGATGCTATCGTAACACACTTGGTACCGTCGGAGAAGGTGATCGTAATAATACCGAAATCTTCTACATCTTCCGGCCTGGCGGAAATGTGACGGTGCTCCTGCTCCGTCAGGCAAGCTGTTGCCACACCGGTGTCAGCGATTACGCTCTTAACCGTGATCTCCTCGCCGCGAGCCTGTGCTTCCTGCCGCTTCAGCCACAGCATACCGGACAGAGGATGGCAGCCGGTACGGATCAGTGTTCCGCCGCCGGTTCCATTCCACTTACCCGCCAGAGGAGAACTGGAGCCCTTCAGGCTCTCTTCCCCCTTCATGAACAGCACTTTGCTCTTCTTAGCACGGATAATCTCTGCCGCCTTCTGAACCGGAGTTGCATATACGAAGTTCTCTGCATAGAGGAATTTCTTACCGCAGGTATCTACCACGCTCTTCAGCTCATCCATCGTCCGCATTACTTCTTCAAACATCTTGGACTTCGGAGTCGTCTTACCCACATTCTCTTCCCCTCGCTGTCCAAAATAACCCGTCAGAGGCTTCTCACAAATCACATGCTTGCCTGCTTTCAGAGCCTTAATAGCCATATCGCAGTGCAGGAACGGAGGAGTTACGATATCAATTACTTCAATCTCAGGATCTGCCAGCATAAGGTCATACTCTGCGACTGCTTCCTCGTATCCATAACGCGCTCTAACCTTCTCTGCCAGCTCCAGCTTAACATCACAGATTGTCTTCAGGCGTACCGGTACTCCGCTTACCTTCTCATAGCCGTTTCCATGAAGATATGCCGCATATCCGGCGCCAACAGTTCCGATTACTACAGGTTTTACTTGCTGTCTCATACTCTGATCTCCTTTTCTGTTTCTACTTTATTTTTCTTCTGTTATTCTTCTTTTCCGTTGTGCATTATGCTTGTTTGATGTTTTTTTCATCATACTATCGTTTCGGGAAAATTTCCAATACAAAAAATTAAAATCTTCTATCGATTCTCTGCATACATGAGGTATACTGGTTTCTTAACTTGTTTGCACGATCTGAAGGAACCATAGAATCAGGAGATGTCCCGGATAAAAAGCATAGAAAACGTACTTATTAAGCCCTCTTCCCTTCGCTCCGCTATACAGCCAGAGCAGCGGAAATGCCAGCAGGGCATAGAGCTGCAGGCCACTGTGCCAGGAGAAGGCCATCACACCGGCTATGACCGGATATTTCCACCAGGGCAGCGGACGCAGCAAATAGAACAGTAAGATTAACATAACCCCTACATACCCATAATCGGAATGGAGCCATTCCGCCCCCCACATTGCCGCTGTGGCCGCAGCGGTCCAGATCGCCAGCCGCGTGGGCTTTTCCATGGCCCATTGGAAGAAAGCTACTACCACCAGTCCCAGAAACAGCGTAAAAAACACATTCTGGCGCTGCGGATACCAGATCGTCTGCTTAAAGGCCAGATCATAAGGGATCTCCGAAATCAGTGCGAAAATTCCCAGCCGCAATGCATATTTCCTGATGTCTCTCGTATGAACGGCACCTTCTGCGATTAGAAAACAAAAAATTGGAAAAGCCAGACGCCCGATCCCACGCATAATCGTATAACCAGAGCCGCTGATACCCTGCGTCGCTGCAATATGGTCAACCAACATCGTCGTAATTGCGACAATTTTCAGTGCCGTACTGCTAAGTCCTGCCTTTTGCATGATTTGTTTCATCCTAACTCCT
>Ga0154002_1000459_pt1 | contig 12102 bp, 7 predicted proteins | sample TSNY086MetaG_FD_102276 | JGI IMG/M metagenome (GOLD analysis project Ga0154002, IMG submission 102276) | Attine ant fungus gardens microbial communities from New York, USA - TSNY086 MetaG | ecosystem: Host-associated > Fungi > Mycelium > Unclassified | place: USA: New York, Robert Cushman Murphy... | reverse complement strand
GCTATAATTACTATATCCAGGTGCAGACGAAAGGAGAATTTATGAAAAAGTATCTTATTATGTTTTTGAGTATGTTTATTGTGTCAGGCATTTTGTTATCAGGCTGCAGTAAACCGGAAATCAGTTCGGAATCAGACATCTCCGGTGAGACGACGACGGTTCCTTCTGAAAGTGCAGAGCTTCAAACCATTTCCCATCTTTCCGAAGAGAAAAAGGTGTCCTTTGTGAATCCTTCCGGAGCAACGGTTGCCGAGCGTTTTTTAGTACCGGAAGGATATCGGCGGGTAGAAAGTACGGAGCACAGTTTCGGGGAATTTCTACAGACACTGCCGCTGAAAGAGGACGGAGCAAAAGTTTTATACTATGACGGCCGTGAAAAGGCAAGAGATGTATATCTGGCGGTAGTAGATTATCATTTAGGCAATCGCGATTTACAACAATGCGCAGATTGCATTATGAGATTACGGGCAGAATACTTTTATGGTTCAGGAAGTTATGATGAAATCCATTTTAATTTTGTCAGCGGATTTCAGGCGGATTTCTCCAAATGGAGACAGGGATATGGGATTTCGGTAAAAGACAATTCAGTAAAATGGATAGAGAATGCAAAAAATAACAGCAGTTATGAAAGCTTGACCGCTTATCTGGATATGGTCTATGCTTATGCGAGTACTCTTTCCCTGGAAAAAGAGATGATCCCCAGGAGTGTTTCGGAAATGGCCATTGGCGATGTATTTATCAAAGGCGGATCACCAGGTCATTGTGTGATCATCGTAGATATGGCAATACATGAAACTACAGGGGAAACGATATTTATGCTGGCGCAGGGATATATGCCGGCGCAGGATATTCAGATTCTGAAGGGGGATCAGGAGGATTCTCCGTGGTATTCATTGACGGGTAAGGATATTTTAATTACGCCGGAGTGGCAATTTCCATTGGATTCACTTAGAACGTGGGAAGAATAGGGAAAAAAGTTGCTGAAACATGTGGTTAGCATGAAATGTTTTTCTTGCACATTTGTCCGAAGAACCTTATAATAGATTTAAGTTCTTTAAGGGGGGATTATGAAGTAAGGGGGATTAATATGCCTGGCACAAATGATCCGGAGAAGAAATCAGGGGAGAAACGACAATTTATTAATGAAAAGATCGTAAGGCAAACGCTGACGAGAAGGCAGATGGCAAAGCGTTTACTTGCTTTTTTATTTATTGCAGTCATATTCGGCGTAGTAGCGGCGATTAGCTTTGCGCTGTCCCAGCCGTTTGCGGTCCGGTATCTGGGTGGTGAGACGAAAGCGACGGAGGCCACCATCACGATTCCCAAAGATGAACCGACGGAGCTTAGGGGCGAGGTTACCGTGGCGGCCACGACAGAGCCGACGACGGAGGCCATTGAGAAGGTGGTGCAATCAGCAGTAGAGAAGTACCGTTATTCAACAGAAGACATTAATTCTTTCTATGCAACGATGCGGGGGATGGCCCAGGAGGCCGACAAGGGGATCGTCCTGGTGCATTCGGTTCAGCAGGAAGTGGACTGGTTTGACAATCCGGTGGAGACCACGGGGCAGTATGCCGGAGCCGTGATTGCCTCAACCAGACGGGAGCTTATGATTCTGACACCGGAAGCGGCGGTGGGACGGGCCGATGCGATTCGGGTGACGTTCAGTGACGGTTCGGAAGTCAGTGGCCGGATGAAGCAGAAAGATAAGATTTATGGAATGGCGGTCATCAGTGTTAATATTGACGATGTCGAAGAGAGCACCTGGAGTACCGTGGCGACGTTGAAGCTGGGCAATTCCTATATCCTGAAGCAGGGCGATATGGTGATTGCCATCGGCAGTCCGGCAGGGTTTGTGCATTCTACAGATTATGGCTTTATTACCGGTCTGGTAAAAAATGCCCAGGTGATAGACGGCAGCTGCCGTGCGTTGTATAGCAATGTTCATTATAATATAGAGATGGGAACATTTCTGGTGAATACATCCGGTGAGCTGGTAGGGTGGGTAACCGACACCTTCCAGAATGAGAACAATGTATCCCAGATGGCCGGGGTAATGGGGATTTCCGATTATAAAGGAACCCTGCAGCGGCTGAGTAATGGCCTGGGAGTGCCATATTTTGGCATCCGCGGCCAGGACGTCGGCGAAGCAATGGCGGAGCAGGGATTGCCGCAAGGTGTCTATGTCCAGACGGCAGTGATCGATGGACCTGTTTACAATGCGGGAATTCAAAGCGGTGATACGATTACGAAGATTAATGAAAAAGAGATTACTTCCATGAAGGATTTTCAGGGAGTGCTGGAGGATCTGGAGTGCGGCCAGCTGATCCATGTGGTGGTTCAGAGAAAGGGCCGGGAGGGTTATACCCAGCTGGAATTCCAGGTGACTGTGGGAACCAGGTAGTTGTGGGGAGCCAGGTGAGTGTGGGAGCCAGGTGGCTGTGGGAGCCAGGTGAGTGTGGGAGCCAGGTGGCTGTGAGAGCCAGGTGAAAATAGAGACAGAAAAGGAAAAAATGATGAAATATATTGATACCCTACGGGAGGGAATGCACGTATCGGATGTATACCTGTGCAAAAACAAGCAGATAGCCCTGACAAAGGCCGGTAAAGAATATGGCAACCTGACCTTACAGGATAAGACAGGAACAATTGATGCGAAGATTTGGGACTTAAGTTCCCCTGGGGTTGGTAATTTTGAGACACTGGATTATATCTTTGTTGATGGTGATGTGACGGTATTCATGAATTCCAATCAATTGAATATCAAGCGGGTGCGCAAGGTTAACGAAGGGGAGTACATAGCTGCCGATTATCTGCCGGTGTCATCAAAGAACATTGAAGTTATGTACACGGAGCTGCTAACCTTGATTCAGAGTCTGAAGAATCCGTATCTGAAGAAGCTGGCAGACAGTTTTTTTGTGGAAGACCAGGCATTTGCCAAGGCATTTCAGTTTCACAGTGCGGCGAAGAGTGTACATCATGGCTTTGTCGGCGGTTTGCTGGAGCATACGCTGAGTGTGACGAAGATGTGCAAATATTTTGCCGGCTCATATCCGCAGCTGAATCGGGATCTGCTGCTGACGGCCGCCATGTTCCATGATATTGGCAAGATTAAGGAGCTTTCCATCTTTCCGGCGAATGATTATACCGATGAAGGGCAGCTGCTGGGGCATATTATCATCGGAACGGAGATGGTCAGTGACCGGATACGGACCATTCCTGGATTTCCGGAGAAGCTGGCAACGGAGCTGAAGCATTGTATTCTGGCTCATCATGGCGAGCTGGAGTACGGATCGCCGAAGAAACCGGCGATTTTGGAGGCGTTGGCGTTGAACTTTGCGGATAATGCGGATGCAAAGTTAGAGACGATGATAGAAGTCCTGAACGGGGCTGGAGATAATCTGGGCTGGCTGGGGTATAACCGGTTGCTGGAAACGAATATAAGGAAGACATCGGAATAAGGGAAATAAGGAAAATAAGGTCGGTAATGAAGCACCACCTGCGAGGGACTGAACCAAAGGGGCAGCCGCTTGCGGGTGGTGTTGTATGTTGTCGGTGCGGAGGTTGATTGGGAAATAGGAAAGCGGTCTACTTTCCGGAAGGTGGGGGATAAACCGGAGTTGGACCGCTGGAATTGGTTGTCGAACCCGGTAACTGTTGCGCGCGTGTTGCCACCGGGTTCTATGTAAGTTATTTAATAACGAAGTTGTTACCGTTATCGTTTGGTGCCGTTCTCTTTTTGTCTTGCACCATAGTTATATCATAGCGGAGAAATGTGTACAAAGTTTGATTAGTTTGTAAAAGAATTGGAAAAATTGGGAAGAAAGTATAACGTTTCTTTGTAGTTGTCTTAAGAATTCTTGCGCGGTGGGGGAGAAGCATGTACAATAGAGGGGAGTGGGGGGCGGGAGTGAGATCTTTGCGGCGGGGATAGCAGCAGGGATAGCGGCAGAATAAAGCAATAGGGCGTAACGTGACATGGTTGGAAAGGATATTAGCGGGCATGAATTTGGTAAAGAATGATTTATTTCAAGTGAAAATAGATGATCTAAGTGATACTGGCGAAGGCATTGGAAAAGTAGATGGCTTTACCTGGTTTATTAAAGATGCGATAATTGGTGATGTAGTTGAGGCCAAGGTAATGAAGACGAAGAAGTCTTATGGCTTTGCCCGGCTTATTAAGGTAATGGAGCCTTCTGCATATCGAGTCGAACCACGATGCAGGGTGGCCCGCCAGTGTGGCGGTTGTCAGTTGCAGGCGATGGATTATCAGGAGCAGTTGCGTTATAAGGAGAATAAGGTGCTGAATAACCTTAAGCGGATTGGCGGGTTTGCTAATTTTGTGCGGGGGGATGTAGGGGAGGATGCCGATGCTGGTGTGGGTGCCGAAGGGGCAATCGCTGTATATCCAATTATTGGAATGGACGATCCATGGCGCTACCGAAACAAAGCACAGTTTCCGTTTGGCCGGGATAAGGAGGGCAAGATCATCACGGGTTTTTATGCTGGCCGAACGCATTCTATTACCCCGCAGGATGATTGCCTGCTGGGAGTAGAAGAAAACCAGGTGATATTGTCGTGCGTAAAGGAGTTTATGGAGGAATTCAAAATTGCTCCTTATGATGAAGAAAACCACCGGGGAATTGTGCGGCATGTGTTGATCCGGAAAGGTTTTCGGACCGGCGAATTGATGGTTTGCCTGGTGGTGAATGGCAGCGCGCGGGACCTGAAAAAGACGGAAGTCCTGGTGGAACGGCTGGTCAGCCTGTTTGGAGCGGCGGCCAGTACATTTGCCGGAGTGCGGATGGCTAGTATCTCGGTGAGCAGCAATCGGGAGAAGACCAATGTAATTATGGGTACGGAAATCGAGAATCTGTATGGGCCGGGCTATATTACCGATTATATCGGAAATGTGCAATATCGCATCTCTCCGCTTTCTTTTTATCAGGTAAATCCGGTTCAGACTGAGAAACTGTATGGAACCGCCCTTGAGTATGCCGGCTTGACCGGAGATGAGACGGTGTGGGATTTATACTGCGGAATCGGTACGATTTCCCTGTTTATGGCCCGGAAAGCAAAACAGGTTTATGGCGTGGAAGTGGTACCCCAGGCGATTGAAGATGCCAGAGCCAATGCAAAGTTGAATGATATTTCCAATGTGGAGTTTTTTGTTGGAAAGGCGGAAGAAGTGCTGCCGGAACAGTATGAAAAAAATAGAGTATTTGCTGATGTGATTGTGGTGGATCCGCCACGAAAAGGATGCGATGAAGCTTGCCTGGATACGATTGTGCGGATGGCGCCAAAGCGGGTGGTTTATGTGAGCTGTGACTCGGCAACATTGGCTCGGGATTTGAAGTGGTTGTGTGGGAAGGGGTATTGGATGGAGAAGGTGCGGGCGGTGGATATGTTTCCGGGGACGGTGCACGTTGAGACCGCCGTGCTTCTCACTCGGAAAGGGCAGTGAATCAAAGGATTTGAGGATATTGAGTGGTGGATGTAGGTGTGTTTTTGGGTCTGCTGGATTGAAATTTATGAAGAATCTGTTAGGGACGGGGTTATGCCAAAAGGTTTAAATCCGAGGAATATAACTTTCGCCAAATGGTTATGAACGACTCGGCGAAAGTTATACTTTTTGGCAAAAAGTCAAGAATATAAAGCGCTCCTGAACAAATTGAAAAACTCAATATTATTTTGACTTTTAATAGCTTGCATGGTAAGATAATAGTGGTTTATTGTAGAATGTTGTAGAATATGATGGTTTCGATGTATCTAAGAGGCGAAGTACATATGATAGTTAATTATAACAAATTGTGGAAGCTATTGATTGATAAAAAGTTAATGAAAAAAGATCTGCGTGAAATGGCTGGCATATCTACGAATGCAATGGCTAAGATGGGAAAAGGTGAAGATGTATCAACCCAAGTACTAAGAAAAATTTGTAAAGTATTAGATTGTAAAGTCGAGGATATTATTGAGATAGCACCAGAAGATAAGCCCTGATTGATGGACTCAGATAGTGCTACGATTATGTTAGGAGCTTAAGGGGAGTATGTGGTGCAAATGCTGTAATATAGAAACAAATGAAAAAATATGTCCAGTTTGTAATTCTAGTACTGAAGAGGATATTCCTGTTGAGATTTATTGGTGTGAGCATTGCAAAATACCGGTTATTAAAGAGACCAATCAAATCGATAAAGATATTTGTCCTTTATGTAGTGATAAGATTAAATATTTAGCAACGGATCTTAGACCTGTATTTCCAGAAGAACGTTTGCTTGTAGAATTATTACTTGGGAAGAAGCCAAATGAATATTTAGAATGTTCCGTATGGGCAATGAATAATAGGTATTATATTGATGGTAAATCAGTAGCGCTTGCGAATGAACTGTTTCAAATAGCGGATACAGATACTTTATCTGAGCAAATCGAAAAATTCAAAGATCAATATGATAATAAATTTTTTGAGGAATATATTCAACGATTTGTGGAAGCAAATAAAAATCGATTGCATTATTTAAAAGAAGAATCCTTTACTTTTGTAAAACAAGCGGCAGAGAAATTTGACGAAGAAAGTATTGTGATATCTTTTTCGGGAGGAAAAGATTCTACAGTAACAGCTGATGTTGTAATTAAGGCTATGAGTAATCCGAGTTTGGTACATATTTTTGGTGATACAACATTGGAATTTCCAACAACGATAGAATATGCGACTAGATATCGAAAAGATCATCCATATGTAATTTTTAAAGTAGCAAGGAATAATGAACAGGACTTTTATTCTGTTTGCGAAGACATTGGACCACCAGCTAGAATGCTTCGATGGTGTTGTTCGATGTTTAAAACAGGGCCAATTACACGAGTCCTAAATAGCTTATACAAAAATCAACAGATATTGACTTTTTACGGAATTAGAAAGTCGGAATCTGTTAGCAGAAGTAAATACAACCGTATAGAGGACGATGCTGAATCCGTGAAGATACAACAACAGACAGTTGCTTCTCCAATTTTCTTTTGGCGAGATATAGATATTTGGTTATATCTTCTCTCTGAAAAGATTGATTTTAATGAAGCATACCGATATGGATATGATAGAGTGGGGTGTTGGTGTTGTCCTAACAATAATCAGAGGGCACAATTTTTATCAAGAATATACATGTCAAAACGTTCCAAAGAGTGGAGAGAATTTTTAATAGCTTTTGCTAAACGTATTGGCAAGCCAGATGCAGAAGAATATATCGATACAGGAATGTGGAAAGCACGTCAGGGAGGTAACGGTTTAATAGCAGCTACTGATGTGAAAATTAAATTTACAAATTGTACGGCAGAGGATCATGCAAAGATTTATCGGTTAATGCGTCCATTTGAAGATGAACTTATTGGAATGCTTTTTCCGTTTGGTATCTTAGCACCTGAATTAGGAAAAAAATTGCTCAACGAGACAATTATATTAGATTACAAAACCAAGGTGCCAATCATATCATTACAGCCATTCACACAAGATGGCTATGATTATGCGGTCAAGGTTAAAACGATGAATGTAGCAGATCATGACACTCTACAGAGAATGATAGGATATCAAATTAAAAAGTTCAATGCTTGTAGAAAGTGTTTGAAATGTGAATCATTATGTCGAGCAGGTGCGATATCTATTGTTGGAGATAGTTATTATATAAATCCAGATAAATGTGTCCACTGTAAAATGTGTGTTACCGCTAAATATTTAGATGGCGGCTGTATGATGGATAAATATTTAAGAACAAAGTAATGTAGGTGGAGGAATACTTGATGTCAATGAAGTTTAGAGCTCATGATACATTTTTTATTCGTAAAGGATGGCTGAGCAAGGGAATGAAGTATATTCAGAAAAAGCCGGACGTTTTTATAGATAAAAATGAAAATCCTATGGATGTACTTGGCATTGGAGCCAATATGGTAAAAGCATTAAGGTACTGGTTGCAAGTTGTTGGATTAACGGAAGAGCCGAATAAGGGAAAGCGTAACCAAAGTATTACAGCATTAGGCAGAGCGGTTTATGAAAAGGACAGATATATTGAAGAATTAGGAACACTTTACCTTCTGCATTATAAATTGGTAACAAATAAAGAGGAAGCTACTGCGTGGTATTTTTTCTTCAATGATTTCAATATGTCAGAATTCTCAAAAGAGGATTTTGTTGTTGCATTGCAAGGGTATGTAATGATGCATGATGAAGCTTCAATAGCAATCAGATCATTGAACGATGATTTTACATGTATCGTGAATACCTATTTGCCGCGTTATAAATCAAATCCTAATAGAATTTCACCTGAAAATAACATAGACTGCCCTTTTGGTGAGTTGGGATTAATTGATATTTTAAATTCAAGCAAGAAAGATAAAACTTATCGCAAAGCTACACCAGCAGCAAATTCATTTAATCCTTGGATAATACTTGCAGTTATTATGGATCAAGCAAGAGACAGAGATGAAATTGCCTTAAATGAGTTATTAACGGCTCCCCAAAATATAGGTCGAGTTTTTAATCTAGATGCTATAACAATGCTTGAGGTATTACACAGAATAGAAAAAACCGGAGAAATAAAAATTATAAGAACGGCAGGCTTGGATATTATTCATTTGAATCATATCTACACCTTCCAAGAATGCGTAAACCGGTATTACACAACCATAGATGATAGAAACTAGGAGATGGATGCATGGGCAAGATGATTTCGGTCTCATCAGGTTTTCAGTATTCAGTTAATATTGCATACGACCTGAACAATGATGACAAGCTTAAAAATTTCATACCAACCAAATCAGCAATAAGCCTTTTAGAAGATATATTGTTAAGTACAAGACCGACTTCAACAGAACGTTCCAGGGTTTTGATAGGAGCTTATGGAAAAGGCAAGTCTCATATTATTTTGATGATATTGTCGCTGTTGATGAAGCGGGATTTAAATTTATTTGAGAAAGTTCTTCCTAAAATTAAGCAGAATGAAAAATTATATCAATATATTCAAAATTATTATGATAGCGATATTAAATTATTGCCAGTAATAATCTCTGGTAGCAATACTAGTTTACCACAAGCATTTATGCTTGCTTTACAGAGAACGCTTGCAGAAAATGACTTGTTGGATGTGATGCCAGAAACAAATTATAAAGCTGCAGTGGTTGCCATTGAGCGCTGGAAGAATGAATTTCCTGATACATATAATGCATTTGAAAAAGCAATAAATATTCCGATTAGTAAGTTTATTTCTAATTTGGAAGATTTCAGTATTGAGACGTATGAAGAATTTGAACATGTCTATCCGCCATTAACAGCTGGCAGTATGTTCAATCCTTTTCTTGGATTTGACGTTGTAGAGCTTTATGAGGGAGTAGTTAAAGGTCTTAAGAAAAAAGGCTATACAGGCATTTATGTTGTATATGATGAGTTTAGTAAATTCCTTGAAGCGAATATTTCAGAAGCATCAGTCAGTGATACGAAGATGCTTCAGGATTTTGCTGAAAAATGTAATCGAAGTGGTGGTCAGCAGCTTCACTTAATGTTGGTATCACATAAAGAAATCGCAAATTACATAGATATACTGCCAAAACAAAAAGTAGATGGTTGGCGTGGTGTGTCTGAACGATTTACCCACATTCATTTAAATAATAATTTCTCGCAGACATATGAGGTTATTGCTTCAGTTATACAGAAGGATTCAAGTCAGTGGAATGAATTCTGTATAGATCATCTTGGGAAATTCGATGATTTAGTTAACCGCTATGATAAGCACTCTATATTTGCTGATGGTGGAAAGGCGGAGGCATCAAAAGCAATTTATGGTTGTTATCCGCTTCATCCGGTGTCAACATTTGTGTTGCCTCGACTTTCAGAGCGTGTGGCTCAGAACGAAAGAACACTGTTTACTTTTTTGTCAGCCAATGGTGTTTCGACATTGTCGGCTTTTTTGGGAAAGCAAGAAGATAATAATTTTCTGGTTATCACACCAGATTTGATTTACGATTATTTTGAACCATTATTCAAGAAAGAAGTGTATTCTGGGAACCTTCACGAACTCTATATGCTAACAACAGTAATTTTGGATAAATTACAGGTCGGTTCACTAGAAAGCAAAATTGTTAAAACCCTTTCTCTCATATACATATTAGAGCAGTTTGAAAAGTTAAAACCTTCCAAAAATGAAATAGTAGGCATTTTTTCATCCAGCTATTCGGTAAAAAAAGTCGAAAATGCAATAAATAATCTTATTGAAAATGAATATGTGATTTATCTGAAACTGAGTAATGACTATCTGAGATTAAAGCAGACGTCTGGAATAAATATACAACAAAAATTGAATGACATGGTAGAAAGGCAGATGAGCAGTGTTATTATTAAAGACGCGCTGAACTCATCCAATTTTGATAATTATTTATATCCAACCAGGTATAACGACATGAAAGAAATGACTCGATTCTTTTCATTTGAGTTTATTGATGAAACGGAAATCGCAGAAAATATCAATTGGGATGTCAAGAGTGAGAAAATTGAAGCAGATGGCGTTGTTTATGGTGTTATTCCTAAAAGTAAAGAAAGTATAAAAGCTTTAAAAGAGATTTTACTTGAGTCCAGTAGAGGATGTGAACGGTGTGTTTTCATAGTACCGAATAGATATACCAAAATCGAAGAAACGGTTAGGGAGTATCATGCAGTCTCAATACTTAGAGATGAGGCGATAGATGACAGGATTTTGTTTGAAGAGTACGAGGTGGTTTATGAGGATCTCAGAGAAATAATCACAGCATACATTAACATTTATACACATCCCGAGGAACTAAAGGCTACATACATTTACAATGGAGAAGAGCAGCAGATAGTAAGGAAAGCTGCGCTTACGGGATTAATGTCTAAGATATGTGAGAATATCTTTTACGAAACTCCTATTATTAATAACGAAGCTGTAAATAAATCAGAGATTTCTACTGTTGCCAACAACAGTAGAAATAAGATTATTGCTGGCTTACTGAGAAACGAATTAGAATATAATCTTGGCTTGACGGGAACAGGGCAAGAGGTTTCGATTATGAGAAGTACCTTAATAAGGACTGGGGTTTTATTCGATAATGAAGGAATGCCGAGCATTAATTTGCAGCCTAGTGATCCACTCATTAAAAACATGTTAAAAGTGATAGTTGATTTCATAAAACAGGCACGTCAAGCGAAAGAAGTAGATTTTAATGAGCTCTATCAGAGATTAACCCTATCAGATTATCATATTGGCTTGCGAAAAGGAATTATTCCGATTTATTTAGCGGCTGTTTGCCATGAATTTAAGAAAGAAATTATTGTCAAAGATAAATTTGGACAGGTATCACTTACATCAGATGTGATTGTGCAAATCAATGCAGGACCAGGAAATTTCTCCCTTTCATATCTTGACTGGGATCCAGAAAAGGAAGCCTTTATTAAACGTTTAGAAGAAATCTTCAGAGATAATGTAATAGAGGTAGAGAAAACGGTAAATTCTTATGATTATGTTGTGACGGCAATGAAACGATGGTATATGTCGCTCCCGAAATATACAAAGGAAATTAGGAAACCTTACAAAGGTAAAGCTATTGATAAGCGATTTACTGCATTCATAAAACTGTTAAGGCAGAATATGGGTGGGCATGAGTTATTGTTTCAAAGATTGCCAGAAGCATTTGGATATGCAGATAATTTTAGTATAGGTTTAGCAGAGAATGTTGAGGTTGCCAAAAAATATTATGATGAGTTACTAGAATGTTTAAAGGCAGCATTGCTTGAAGAAGTTAAAGAACAGTTTTCACTGCCTTCTAATCGCAATAAGCTGAAACGAATATCGTTATCTTCAGTTATAAAAGATTGGTGTGAAAGCTTAGATGCTACTGCATTTGAACAATTATTTGCAGACGGAACGGATAAATGTCTTGGGATATTTAAATCAGTGACCAATGATGAAAACATATTTATTGTAAGATTAGCTAAAGCAGCTACAGATTTACGTTTAGATGACTGGTCTGATGACACAGTTAAACAATTTGTTGAAAACCTGCAAATGTATAAAAATACAGCAGAATCATATCATCAGGAAGGCAGAGTAG
>Ga0154002_1000454_pt1 | contig 12142 bp, 14 predicted proteins | sample TSNY086MetaG_FD_102276 | JGI IMG/M metagenome (GOLD analysis project Ga0154002, IMG submission 102276) | Attine ant fungus gardens microbial communities from New York, USA - TSNY086 MetaG | ecosystem: Host-associated > Fungi > Mycelium > Unclassified | place: USA: New York, Robert Cushman Murphy... | reverse complement strand
TGGCGATTTTGAATTCGTACTTGATGTAGATAGAGTCGTGGACGGGGATGTCGAAGTTGTACCAGATGTGCTCATAGATCCATCATCCCTCTTGAAGGCATCATTGCTTGGAGTACTCCAAGAGGATGGGACAGCGCCCACGATCGGAAGCATGGAGACCGTGAGAAGACCAATAAACCAGCGTTGAAAAGTGGCAAATGGACATATCGTGGATGAGGGAGAAACCCAGGAGCTTGTCACTTGCTCTGTCATGTCTCCTAGTAATCTGTGCAGCATAATTTGATTAAAGAACATATGGACACTCGAGCAGGCACGCACCACGTATTGAATGAACTGTACAACAATGAAGGATGAAATGCGTTCAACAAGGAGAGATAGTGGTATTTACTTCCACCCTTCTGGTAGATCTGGGCAAAAGGATAAGATGAAGCACGGGACACACGTATGCATCAATAAGAAAGCGCGCACGCACTAAATGCGTTATGTTTTGCGCTACTTACTTGCATGATATGATTCCAGGATTGTGACCTTCGATCAAACACAGGTATCAATGTTTTGATCTGTCTGTCTGGTAGTTACCGCAGTTCCGCAGCAGAGAAAACTTTTTGCATTTGAAAGGGAAAATCATATGGACAGAAATTGAACACAAAGCCGCTAAGCCACTCCCAAGACTCGTGATAAAAACACAGGTTATCTCACATTACCGAGCACGGCTGTACTGCCGTACACAACGGATCTCGCCGGACTTGTCACTCGATGCATAGGGTATAGGCATATCACAGCGATCTGTCAAAATTATCAGCGTTTTGTATCCGAATTCAAATCTAGAACAAGAGAACCCCGATCGCCGAGTGTTGAGTATCCGGATGTGTGAGGACGAAACACTACCAAGATCAATAGAAGCATCAAAGAAGAATCTTATGGGTCGAAAAGCATGAAACAATTTACTAAGGTATCTTATATAACCAACCCGGATTGAACCTGTGCAATGAGTATCGGTATGAGCTGCTGTGCATCAGTATTTCTGCAAGATAGTTTGGTTCATGCTCAAAAATTTAGATTAAATCAACAAATTCATATGAATTCTTACTATTAGATGAACGTAAACAACGGAAGTCATGGACTGATACTTTCAATGTTTTCTATCTCCTCATTTACTACTTGCTAATATCTTGACCTCCAAACTTCTGATAGTCTGTAATATCACACTACTAGATAATACAACCTCCATAGTATCCTTCTTATCAAGCTGCCTTCCATCACTCGATTATGCGTTCTCTCATCCTCTTCTCTGTCAGTTTCAATATCTTGATATTCATCCTGCGATAAATCCACTGTGTTGATGTCAACAAAATCGCTGAAGCAGAATTGCTTAGACTGGGAGGTTGCAGGGGAAGTTTTGAGTCCTGGCCTTCGGATGAACAGCCAGAGAATGTACATCAATATCATGACTGGGATCTCAATATAGTACGAGACGAAGTCGATAGCGTTGAATTTCGGGTAGAAGGAAGACCATCCTTGGACTGCAACACAACACAACAATCAGACTGTACAAACAATTTTATGATTTGAGGAAACTTGCTCAGGATGAGGCACAAAACAGTTATGATCTACGTCAATGCTTCGGGAAGTAGTCGTCATTGCTGCGAATAACACGGACATACCACAAAACCAGGCCCCCAAGGCCACGTCCAGGCCGCACGAAACTTCAGACCATCTAAAGAACGACCTTGCTTGACCCAGGCTTTGCGAAATCGCCAGCTTGCAAGACCAATCGAAAGCCAGGCAATTTGGTTGGATACACCAACTAGGTTTTGCAACCAACTCCAGAGTGCCCCGTTACCAATGTAACTGCTACCAAAACAGAGAAGACCAATGCTACTTGTTGCAAGTAACGAAGGCAAAGGAATTCCAACCTTTGTGGTCCAGGAGAACAAGCGAGGTGCCTGGCCTGCGGCAGAGAGACCTGTGGAGTGCATATTCATGAGACAAGCTATTCGAATGGAGAAGTTGCACCATACCATGTAAGACTCGAGTACCTGCAAATAGCGCGTGGTTGGCAGCAGAGAGCACGGAAGTGAAGACAACTGTATTCATGAACGATGCAATGCCAACTAAGGTGGCTTGCCATGAGACTGGCCTATGCTTACGAAGAGTGTATCTCACCTGAGCCAACTCTCTGAAAAACGATGGTAAAAGGTGATGTTACTGTACTCTGATTGGATAGATTAGGGTATGTGTAGGGTACTAATAGCAAAATTAGCGATATTGTATGCATCAGAGTGACAAGTTTTCATTCTCACCGTTTAGGCCGATTAGGAGTACAGTGGCAATATAGAAGATGAGAATCCTGAGCTGATTGTCAGTCCATGACAAGCTGACATGCCCCTCGTACTCGCCTCCAAAATACGAATTTAACGACTCTAGGCATATTTTTAGAAGGATTCTTTGTCTCGCCGGCCGTGATACCCAAACTTTCCGTTCCACCATCTGTTGAGACAGTTGATAGTATAGCAATAAACAGGCAAGAAGCAGGGTCACCATAACTTACAGGCGAAGCTTGCCGTCACGAACACACGAGCAAACCCACCAAATCCTCCCACGAAGGGTGCACCAGGAAGCCTCCAATTCTCACCACCAATATAACGGTGCTCGGGATTGACACCTACATTGACAAGAACACCAATTATAATGAACATGATGACCGCTATCACTTTCAGTGAAGCAAGCCAATATTCTGAAAATTTTGTACATGAGCGCACTCCTCGTGCTCCGTTATCAATAAATGTACTTACCAAGTTCACCATATGCTTTCACATGTACAGCATTGATGCCCACCAAGAAGAACCAGAAAATCAGTCCTATTGCCCAGGGATGCCAATTCGTCCAATACGATACGACCAATTGTGCTGCGACTAAGTCCCCTGCGACAGATACCGCATCATTGAACCAATAATTCCAGGCTAACGCAAAACCATAAGAAGATGAGAGAAATCTTGTGCAATATGTCCCGAACGAGCCAGCAATGGGGTACTGCGTTGCCATTTCACCAAGAAGTAGTAGCGTGACATATACGATGAAGCCGATGATGGAATAGCATATGAGCATGCTAGCCGCTCCACCATTTGCGAGAGAACTGCCTGTTCCTAGAAACAGGCCAGTGCCTATTGTGCCCGCAATGGCTATCATTTGTACCTGTCGTGCAGATAGCCCTCTATGGAGTCTTCCATTATCCTTGTCGACTGATGATGATAAAGGGACTGGACTTGGTTGGCTTTCTACGGAGGCGAGCGCTTGCACACCGGAGACGGCGCCGTACTTGCCCGATGAGCTAGGGCCTGGTTTATGAACGCTCATGATACTGGATAGCTCGTGGGAAGCCAGACCACGTACGAGGAAAAAGAGGCTGGGATGGACCTGTATCAGTTGACATCGCGGAGAAGTCAGTTATGGCTGCATGATCAAGAGGAAGTTAAGCGATGATGATGAATAGTGGCGCAATCCCGGTTTGAACCTTATCCAATTCACGAATCAGGAAAAAACAAGATATTAATTTATACGTAGACAATAAAGTATGAGCGTAGCCTAATGTCCTTAAAAACGTTCTCAGAGTTATACTGATATATATAATGTCCTAGCGCAGCAATTATAGCAACTGTTTCCATCCTGCATCACGGCACTTTTTGACTAGCCGCTTGACCTCTTGCGAACGAGCTCGTGTTGTGACAAGCAACGTGTCAGGCATATCAACTATCACAAGGTCATCCACTCCGAGACAAGCAATGAGTCTACCTGAACCAGGAACAACAATACCACCAGCGACTTGTTCGGTTAACACTGAGAAACTCAGTCAACAATCCATCCATTCACCAAAGACAGAGCTGCATACCGAGCTGATTGTCTCCAAGCACACGCGGCTGATTAGCCTCTGCAGGGAGTAAATCTGCCAAAGAGGAGAAGTCACCAACATCATCCCAACCTAAAGATGAAAAATGATCAGACATCATCCATAACATTGCCTCAATCTGTATACACCGAAATACGTACCGAACGTGGCAGGGACAACCGCGACGCGGCCTTGCGCGGCTGCAGGCTCGGCAACAGCATTGTCAATAGGAATTTTTTCAAGTGTATGCCAGACTTCACCCAAAGCCCGACCACGAGCTGCTTCACTTTCATCCCATACCTCCGCAATTTTGACGAGCCCATCATAAAGGTCCGGTTTGTACTCCTTAAGTAGAGTGAGCAACAAAGAAGCCTTCGTGACGAACATTCCAGCGTTCCATCTGTAGATACCAGTTGCGATGTACGATGCCGCAGTCCTGGCATCAGGCTTTTCCTTAAAACTTGAGACCAAGCGAGCATTAGGAGCCTCTTTGTGCCCAAGTTTCTCGCCCAATCGAATGTAACCGAATCCTGTTGACGGGTGTGAAGGTGCAATACCAATGGTAACAAGGTAATCCTTCTTCGCCACTTCGACAGCTTCGGCGACTGCAGACAGGAACGCATCAGTTCCGGAAATCATATGGTCGGCAGCAAATGACCCTATGATGGCATTTGGATCGCGTCTTGCGAGAACAGCAGCAGCGAGGCCGATGGCAGCCATTGAGTCTTTCGGCCCGGGCTCACAAAAGAGGTTATCCAACTGTAATTCTGGCAGTTGTTCCCGGATCGAGACCACATGAGCTGGTCCAGCCACGACTGTCGTCCGCGCAGGAGACGTAAGGGGTATCAATCGATCCCACGTTGCTTGGATCAAGGAGCGACCTCGTAAGGTGACATCAAGCAAAAATTTGGGATGCTCTTCGCGAGAAAGTGGCCAGAGACGAGTTCCTGCACCTCCAGCAGGTATCACAACATAGAATCCGGGAATATCTCGGGTACCTAGAGAGACGGCAGCTAAAGCATGATCTCCTAAGGGCGAGGGTCGGCAAAGGGAGTCCGGCGGCTGTACGGACACTGCAGGGATATTATGCGAGAGGAATGGAGATAATTTAGCGCGAAGCTGAGGACTGGGGGGTGCAGGTGTGGCAAAACCAGAAGTACCGTTGCGCGACGTGTGATAGTTGTGCTATCCGGACTATGAGACACACAGTAAAACGACAAGGACGGACAGACCTGTAGGCCATCCCGGATCTGACGCTCTAAGCTAGCATTTGCCTGACGGAGTTCAGCTGTCTCGCGTCGAAGTTCAGCTATATCTTCTTGCTAGAAACTGAATTAAAATGGCTCATGCCGGTTCCAACACGGACTAACAGATTTCTGGAGAGTTTGAAGAATTTGTTGACACATGAACTCGATAGAGCTGACAGCATTGGCCTGAGGCTGGCCAGTAGTCGGAGTAGTGATGAAGGAGTGGGTATCCATAGGAATAGGAATGTGGGAGGGAAATGTAGAATACGGAGATTATGACGGCTTTAAATAAGTCAAACAATAAGCATGTTAGAACTTTCCTCTTCGGGTACTTCCGATTAACCTTCCGTTCATGTAAACATATTCTCCATCCCGCTTAACATACATGTTATCTGTGCTACAAGTAAAGGCTGTTTGCGGTTGCCCTATTGAGAATATACTTTATGCCCCCTCATCGTCGTCACTTTCAAATTGAATCGCCTGAATCTTACGAGCCTTGTTATTCGGATTTGCCAATGACGCACCCGGTGTACGAGCTGCCACTTTTGGTTTGGCGCTCGGTTCTATCATTTCATAAGCAACATAACCGGAACAACACATGAATCATTCATGAAACCACTATCACTCACTTTCGCGAGATGGAAACAATCTTTTTTTTGAAACCTCCTTTTCCTCCTTCATCTCCACATCGTGTTTCTCATGTCCCGAACTCCTTCCCCCAGTCTTCAGCATGTCTGACTCGCTGCTTTTACATGTTTCTGCTTTTTCGGCATATATGATTGGCTTCTGAACCCCCGCTTAGATTCATCATTTCAGCGATCTCCAGAACTATCAATTAACCTACATAATTTAAACTTGAGCCAAAATTAGATTCTTTGGAATGCTTGGCCAAGGAATTTGTACTAGTGACAGACATGGACGTGAAAGCTGAAGGGTGTAACCGACATTTTCGGGACTGTGCTTGTAGGGCAATCTTCACTATCTGTCAGCTACTAAACACGATAAAGAGCGCGGATACTAACTTCTAGAAATATGTTTGTGGCATATGCAGCTGCCTCTGCAGGTTCGATCTCTTCCAAGGCCATTGACATAGGTTTCGCATCTGTTGACCCAAATGTTAACTAAAACAACAATAAGTCTCAATAGGCAACATCATGTAAATAGTCGATAGCACCAAAAACTGTCATTCGTTCACACTTGCCTTAGTCTTGGCACCTTTTTCGGTACTAAAGTCGGTAAGATACAATTCTCCTCCAGCGATCAAATCAATCAAATGGTCAACGAGCGTCTTCAAGGATTCTTCTGAAGGTTCCTACGATGCAACCAGAATTATCTCAGCATCTCTAAGCTTTGGCATCGATCACAGCCGGTAGTGTATGTAAGGCTTGGGGAAATTTCCCAGCAGAGGTCTCTTGTGTCTCGCCTTGGAAACGAAGTAACTCACAACAACGCTCACAACGTCTTTCTCCCTCCAAACACCACGCCACCACCGTCCTGCTACTCCCACCATCCCTATATGCACCGTCCATTCATCATGTGTCGTGTTCGACATGACGACAAACTGGTGTATGCCTTGATAAATCAGCTGAATCATTTCATCCAGTGGGCCAAAGAGGTCTATTATTGTCATTGTGAACGTTCTTCTTGGTCTTTCGGACCTGTATGTGTGATTTTGGTGCAGATTCTTCCACACTGGAGGATCTAGTATTATTTGAAACTGTTCCTTGATAAGTCGGTCCCGGTAGTGAATTGCGGTCTTCTAGGTATGCTAGTGAGCCTACACGACGGGCTTCGATGATAGAGTGGAGTGGTAGGGTGATGCTGAGGAGAATGACATTTAGACATTTTTGAGCACTCTGGAGGAAAGAACCAAACTATACTGGACGTCGGACAGAGGAAAGCTCAGCGGTCAAATTGGTCTGTGTAATGACAGTTGCTGAAAAGTGGGGTTCAAAGGAAGAAATGCCGTTTGCGCGTTTGATGGGCAAACGAAATAATCCCTAGTCGGCAAAGATAGATTGATCCTTCCTTTCTTATCACACGTGCATCTGCAATTTTGATCCGATAGAGATGGTAGGTAACCTCATTGCAACAAAGTCTCAAGTCAACCGATATAGCTAGCAAGTTAACCAAAGAATTGGCCACGTGGTCTTGTCTTTTTTTAGATTCATTGAACTAGTACTGAGACACAGAGGGCTAAATAGGGCCTAATGTCCGGGACGTGTCTACGGGAGGAAAGGGTAGAGTGTGGGCGAAGTCTACTAGCAGATGCTGTCTTGTCTCAGATTGTCAAGTTGAACGAGGTTCCAGAACGGAAACATCAAGAACAGTTTCATTCGGATGTCAGGTCAAATCGTCGCCTTCACTGGCTAATCGTTTCGGGGAATTCAATTGAGTTAGTAGGCCACTAACGGGCTAGTTGGTTTCAGTTCTTCTCACGGGAGTTTTGCTAAACAGTTATGCCAAGTACTCAATTGAATTACACGTAATCCCAGATGCACTCTTCGATACAAAATGTCCAGGAACTGTGTCTTTTTTCTTTTTTACTTCAATCTATTACACAGTGCTCGATCGCAGTCCGTGGTAACAGGAACTGTGTCAGGCTATCCTTTGATCTCCTGTCACAGCACTTTTTGACTAGATGATCACAATCAACGTCCTTCTATGGACTATCCCCCCACTGCCATTTGGGCCGCATTGAGGACCTTGTCCCTTGATTGCATAATTCTGACTATCCCTCGCATCGTGTATCACTAGACTTCTATTAGGTTAGATAGAAAATTCTTTATCATACTTGGATCTTTAGAAGAGAATGGAGAAACTCTCTTATCAGTACAAAACTTTAACGTTCTGCCTAGCTGTAGATTGTAAAGAACCATACGACGTATTTGCGTCCGGTGTAATCACCTAGTGGCGGTAGCGGGGTTCTCAGACGACCCTGTGGCCAAAATGTCCTTGGGGGTAGATTAAGAGAGACTCGGTGCATAGATTGTCTGCAGAGACTGAGTTCAAAACTTTGAAGTCTTGCAGAATCATCGATTCCACACAGCCAGTAATCTGGGACGACTAGTTACAGCTTCTCAAACTTCTTGCATTACTATTATGGCTAACTGGCATATACAAAGGAGAACAACAAAACAGAAGCGTACAGAAAGATATTAATGTGGATCTGACTCAGTCGTTGTGACAGCAAGTACCAAGATATAATGACACAGCACGTTGGAACCAATAGGGGAAGGAAGAGTACGTAGTGATGTAAAATGGAGCCAGATGAACAATCAAGAATTGACGTAAAGCGCAGATAACGGAGTTCGGATTGTCGAATCCGGGGCATCCAATTATAGGAGCAGTGGCAATAGCACGAAGGGGTACGCACGAACAGAGGTCGGAGGATTTGATTAATGCCATTACCACTTCCCGTCGAGATACCAACAAATAGATCCAACGAGTGAAATGAAGGTGGAGTGCCCAGATGATTGGTGCATTCATCGGGTTTTAGGAGGTCTTTTATGTCGAGATAGCCATCAGCGGTCAATACGGACAAGACGCTAGTCCACACCAAGAATGTCTAGACTAGACGGCTTTCGTGAAGGTTCTGCCTAATGACCATATCCTTTACTGTAAGGTCGTTAGCACAGTGGATCCAGATCCTAGCGGCCAAATGCAAAGCTAGGCTGTTAGGAAGGGGGACAAAGTACGCACCATTGCCCAGGATGTGCTGTGTTGACTTAGGATCCTATATGAGTCAAAAATTTGAATTGTTATCAAGGAGCTAAGCGAGTAGTATTCATCAATCACTCACTGTAACTTTCGTCATGTGGCAATAGAAGAGCCGCGGTGAAGGCGAGTGCTGCTTATGCAAAAAAGCTATTATGATGATCAAGAACGTGTGTGAGGACCTATTGTATTTGCGATCCTTAAGAAACTCACCAAACTTCTTCTTAAGGTCTACAAAAGCCTCTGTAAGTCACATTTCCGACACGCAAAAGAAATATTTCCAGTACCCACATAGGGACACATTCTCATAATCGTTGGACCGATTGCCGTATGATATTACATAATGCCCGAATTGAATTCCTGCCTGCAGTTTCGCTAGACAGGAAGTTGTTGAGGAACCAAATATTTTTGAATCAGACAAGATCTTACCATGCAGGATGTCAATTTTGTTCAGGAAGAGGACTGTCTCTGTGTGTTTGAGTAACGGATTTGACACAATTGATTTCCAGAGCAAGATCGAGTCTTCCTGTTATTTCAACAAACGTTGAGCGGGTACAACTTGGATTATTGAACACAAGATATACCAAACGATTGACGCTTGGGTCTTCTTCAAGCACCTAAGTACAGACATTAAGGGTAGCAAAAACGAGGCAGAAGCGAACACGAACCTGATCAAAGCATGATATCGGAGCGAGGAAAATAATTGCATCCATATTATCAAAGTACGGTGCCCATGCAGCTGGTAATAGTGTCACTCAACCATCAAATACTGACGAAACCTTCTCACTTACCACGCTGCCAGGAAAAAGATGTAAGTGTCAATGGGTAGATGGGGAAGCAACAAGGATATTCAGACTTACTAAAGAGCGTGCGCCTCCCACGTCATAGATGCGCCAATCATGACTCAACATGTTGCCTGAAGCCCAGTGAAGGGCGTTGATGTGTGACAACGGTACGTAATGACATACCAGCTTTGAGAGTGAAGCGATGCTCAGACACACCGATGGTTTTGATGCGGGCCCGTAAAATGTCCTCTACATCATACAATTAGTTACTATAAAACAGCTCAGAGAACAAATTAGTAAACTCACCATCTGTTGGCACATATCGGAGTGATGTGACCCGTTCAAGAGAATCGAGGAAGCTGTGGGGAGATCAGACATTAAGTGTATTGTGCAGGAGAGATTACTCACAAACCGGCCATATCTTCCAGCCGCTGTTTTCGCGCTGATAAAAGTGCCTTGATCGTAGGATCGTTCCAGAGTTGACTCATGTCTTCGGCACATGCATGAAGGATAGCACCAGGATCATTGGGGTCTTCGAAGTCAATATCCGCACCGCTGTCGAAACTAGATCTCGGGTTGGATAGAAGACGACTGAATGCAAACTTCCATTGGGAGGTAGAGTTGACTGTAATCTCTTTTCCATTTGCAGCTCTGCTGGAATAAGAGAGGTCTGGAAAAGGTGATAGACGGGTAGCTTCGATCTCGGAGGATCCCGCAGAAGACAGGCGATGCAGAAGACACTCTTCAACTTGCTGCAGCGGCAGAAGACGCATTTTCAGCCGAAGATGTTCAGGGGTAAGGGGTGGGATATCAGCAGAGAATATGGGCGAATTCGAACGAGAATTTTGGGGAGACTGGGCTTCGGTCATAGTTTCGAGTATGAGTCGGATGGATCGGGCGACATTGAGCTGCACGACAGCTCTCCAGGACGCTTTCTCAGCGCGAAACTCCTAGAGAAGAGCCTAAGATTCATGAGTTTTTGCAGTTGCGAGGAGCTGACCTTGGGCGAATGGATCAGCTGGAAATCTTGAGAGAATGAGCAAATAGAGACGTCGCCTTACAAAGTGACAACTCACTCTTTAATGTGGTAGATTTCCCTGAGAAAGTGATTAATTTTTGGGAATAAAAGAACAAAGATCAACTTACCAGATTCACTCTGGCCTACACGGTGGGGTGAGCTGAGCTGCAGAGGGAATTTGAACATACACACCCAGTAGAAGAATCCTGATACACTTGGGGGTTTTCTTTTCTGCTTGTCTTTGCCTTTCAAGCTCCTCATCGATGGCGTCCGACCTGCGCTGAGCTTCAGCCTCTTGTGCTAAACGGATCTGGCGAGTCTTTGAGTCTTCGTCGGCTGGGGGCGCGATAGCTTTGGTAAGAGGGTCCTCGTCAGCATCGTAGACACCATAGGCACGTTTGAACTTGAGCATGTGAAGGAGAAGAGGGAGAGGCTAAAGAAAGACGGAAGGAAGCAAAGAGCTGATACTTAGATATTTAGATACCACGGTAAGATGACGGTCCCGATCCAGGGTTGTCACGCATCACTCGTGCAAATCCCATTGTGAGTATCGCTACATCTAGCTAGTAGCGAACATATATTGATACAGGGTTTTTTCAATATTCTTCGCGATATGTTCGTGTGCGCGTCTCGCCCAGGGTTGCAAAGCTCGGTCATCAGCTCTACGGCCGCTGCATCTGAGATCTTCCCATGCTTTGTCGACGTGTTCGGATTCTTCCTTGTGATTACTTAAGCTTTACTACCATCACAACAAAGACAGCTTAAAGACAGCTTAAAGACAGCTTCTGGCAGCCTGTGATAATGTGTTATGAATCACCGTTGCTCGGCATCAGAAATGGCCAACGTCATCTCATCCACCCCGATGTCCTTGCCAACTTGTCTCCTTCCCGAGCCTCGACCGAAAGTTTATGTTTGATACTCCTCTTTATTAGTGACATCCAGCGATGTCTTTGACGGTGCAACATCTTCCACGAGCTGAATCAATGAGGTATCAAAAACTTCCCCCTATTTTGCACTTTGTTTTCATGAGATCAGTATGAGGAGCAATTCAAGTCATGATTCAACACTCTGTCTCTGGTACAGTGAGAGCTCTCCTGAGAGGTTCCTCTCACACGTGAATACAATAGCAAACGTCTTATGGCAGACGTAAAATCACATCTCCATGCCACTCACCAACAACAGCTTCCGTGGACGGTCGCGGCAGAAGCAACACCATGTCGACATGCTAAGGATATCATACTTTGTATATTGTATTAGCACTTGCACTTATCCAAACTGATGAATTCAAGGTTTCATAGTCACTGTCGTGCGAATAACTGAAAAGCCTGCGCATCCGGTATTGTATGGTATCTGCAAAATAAACATAAATCACAAACACCTACATTTTTGGTGAAGTTTCGAGATTCTCACCTCAAAGAAGTTTGCTGGTGGGGTAGATCTTCTGTACGTTTTCCCACCAGGAGTCATTTTTCTAGTTCTAGGAAACGAC
>Ga0154002_1000449_pt1 | contig 12166 bp, 12 predicted proteins | sample TSNY086MetaG_FD_102276 | JGI IMG/M metagenome (GOLD analysis project Ga0154002, IMG submission 102276) | Attine ant fungus gardens microbial communities from New York, USA - TSNY086 MetaG | ecosystem: Host-associated > Fungi > Mycelium > Unclassified | place: USA: New York, Robert Cushman Murphy... | reverse complement strand
GCCCGGAAAGCGGATGTGGTTTTGATTGAAGCCGACGGTTCCAAGCGCCATCCCCTTAAAGTACCGGCAAAGCAGGAACCGGTGCTGGTCCGTCAGACGGAGCTGGTGATTGCCTGTGCCGGTCTTGGTGCCATTGGCCGGACCTTTGGCCAGGGCTGCTTCCGGATCGATACGGATGGTGCCTGGCTGCACCGCAGCGAAGGGGATATCATAACGGCCGAAGATGTGGCCCTGGTGCTGATGGATGAGCGGGGCTGCCGAAAAGGGGTGACGGCATTGGCTGATTACCGCTATCAGATTATTTTAAACCAGGCGGATGGTAAAGCGGAGGAACTGGCAATTCCGGTGATTGCCCTGCTGCCTGTGATTATGAAGCATGGCTGTGTTGTTACAGGATATCAATAACATATGAGAGGAATTGGGCATGAGTAAAGTTTATGAGCGACTTGCAAAGCACTTAAAGGATGGTTCCGTTTGTGTTGCCACAATACTAAGCGGACCGTCAGCCGGAGAGAAGGTCATCTGGCGTGGTTCCCGGATTCTGGAGGGAAAGGAAAAGGAAAGCTGGCAGGAAGTGATGGGGGCGGTGAATCAGAGTGAAGCGTCTTTGCCCCGGATTATTTCCGTGCCGACGGCTGGTGAGACTGCTCCGGCAGATACCCGGATCTTTGTGGAGCGCCTGATGCAGGAGCCGGAACTGGTGATCTGCGGCGGCGGACATATCTCCCTTGAGCTGGCGGCGCTGGCGGATTATCTGGAATATTCTTATGTAATATTGGATGACCGGGAGGAATTCTGCAATCCGTTTCGGTTTCCCAGAGCAAAAGCTTGTATCTGCGGTGCATTTTCTGATGGCCTGGCAGTGGAAAAGGAGTTTTCCGGAAATGCCTATTATGTGATTGTCACGCGCGGGCATCAGGCGGATCTGGAGTGTCTGGAACTGATTTTACAGCATCCATATGGTTATATCGGAATGATTGGAAGCCGCGGCAAGGTGGCAAGGACAATGGCTGTCTTGCAGGAGAAAGGGTACTCCGGGGAGCAGCTGTCGGCGGTTCATGCGCCGATCGGCCTGCCGATTGGCGGACAGACACCAAAGGAGATTGCGGTCAGTATAGCGGCACAGCTGGTGGAGCAAAAGAACCGGCAGGATTCCGCCAGCTATCTGGACCGGGAGCTGTTAGAACGGTTGGCGAGGAAGCAGTCCGGCAGGACGGTTATGGCAACCATCATTGACAAACAGGGGTCGGCGCCGCGAGGAACGGGAAGTCGGATGTTAGTTGATAAAAATGGCATTTTTTGTGGCACAATCGGCGGTGGTATGGTAGAATATGAAGCAGGAAGAGCGGCCAGAGCGATGGCCCTTGAGGAAACCGGGACGGAGCCGATTCAGACCGTCAGCTATCAGGTGAATAACCGGACGGCAGCGGCACTGGGAATGTGGTGCGGCGGCGAGGTAGAGGTGATGCTGGAACTGTTGTAAATGCACTGTATTAGAACAGGACGGATATTAATGACGGAAGAAGATAGAAAATCATTAAACTATCATAGCAAAATCAAGGTTTACCGGAAGGAAATGAATTTTGGCCCCGGCACCGCCCAATTAATGCTGCTGGTGGAACAGACCGGCTCATTGTCGGCGGCGTGCAAAGAGATGAAGATGGCATATTCCAAGGGCTGGAAGATTGTCAAACAGGCTGAGGAAGATCTGGGCTTTGCCCTGATGAAAGGCCGGCGGGGGGGCGAGCGCGGCGGCCATACGGTCCTGACGGAGGACGGAAAGGAATTCCTGAACCGTTATCTGCAGTTTGCGGACCAGGCGGAAGCGGTGTTGGATCAATTGTTTGAGCAATTTTTTTTCTAACGGTTATTTTCGAGTGAGAATAACGTTACAAATTGAATGTATGGGGAGGAGAAGAGGATGAAGGAGATTTGCACGGAAGATGCGATAGGACAGGTGTTGTGTCATGATATCACCCAGATTATTCCGGGGGTGATGAAAGACGCCCGGTTTCGCAAGGGGCATGTGATCATGGCGGAGGATATTCCGGTACTCTTGTCATTGGGCAAGGAACATCTGTATGTATGGGAAAAGGATGATACCATGTATCATGAAGATGAGGCGGCGGAAATCTTGTATGAGCTATGCCGCAATGAACATATGAAACGGAGTGAAGTGAAGGAGGGGAAGATTGAACTGTCAGCAAGTGTCGATGGCCTGCTTAAGATTCGGACGGATCTGCTGAATGCGATCAATGGCCTGGGGCAGATGATGATTGCCTCCCGCCATCCCGATACACCGATTCGCCAAGGCGAGAAAATTTGCGGAACCCGGGTGATTCCGCTGGTAATCGAAAAAGAAAAGATGGACGAGGCCCGGGCGGTATGCGGTGGTGTACCGATCTTCAGCTTGCTTCCCTTTCAGCCCAAAAAGGTGGGAATCGTAACGACCGGCAGCGAAGTGTATCATGGCCGGATTCCGGATGCGTTTGGACCGGTATTAAAAGCAAAAGTCGAGGAGTATGGCGGTGAAGTTCTGGGCCAAAGGTTGTGTGATGACAGTCCGGCGATGATTACCGAAGGGATTCAGGCGTTCATTGCCGAAGGGGCTGAAATGGTGCTGTGCAGCGGCGGAATGAGTGTGGATCCGGATGACAGGACACCGTTGGCAATCCGGGATACCGGTGCCAGAATCGTGTCTTACGGTGCACCGGTGCTGCCGGGAGCCATGTTTTTACTGGCTTACTATGAAAAAGACGGGAAGTCGGTTCCGGTGGCAGGACTGCCCGGCTGTGTGATGTATGCAAAGCGGACGGTTTTTGATCTGGTGCTGCCGCGGTTGATGGCGGATGATCCGGTTACCAAAGAGGAATTGGAGCATTTGGGCAAAGGCGGACTTTGCTTAAGCTGTGATACTTGTACCTGGCCTAATTGCGGATTTGGGAAAGGATAGGAGAACGAAGAATGTCAGAATTGACTCATTTTGATGACCAGGGACAAGCCTGGATGGTGGATGTGGGCGAGAAAGCAGAAACCGGCCGGACAGCGGTCGCCCATGGAAAAATTCAGGTAAGTGCGGCGGTTTTTCAGGCAATCATAGAGGGCACTGCCAAAAAAGGCGATGTCCTTTCGGTGGCCCGGGTGGCCGGCATTATGGGATGCAAACGGACTTCAGAGCTGATTCCGTTATGCCATACCCTGATGCTGACAAAATGTACGGTGGATTTCATCCCGGATCAGGAGGCGCAGACGGTCGAGGCCATTTGTACGGTAAAAACCCATGGCAAGACCGGGGTGGAGATGGAGGCATTGACGGGAGTATCGGTGGCATTGCTGACCATTTATGATATGTGTAAGGCGATTGATAAAGGCATGGAGATTTTTGATATCTGTTTGTTGAAAAAGGAAGGCGGAAAGAGTGGTACATATGAAAGACAATCGGGGCAGGGAGATTGATTATCTGCGGATTTCAGTGACGGACCGCTGCAATCTGCGTTGTCGGTATTGTATGCCGGAGGAAGGGTGCGAATGCTTTACTCATCAGGAGATGATGACGCTGGAAGAGCTGGCGCTTGTCAGTGCGTGTATGGCCGGACTGGGGGTCAGACGCATCCGGCTGACCGGCGGCGAGCCATTGGTGCGGAAAAATCTGGTGTGGCTGATTGGCGAGATCCATAAGATACCGGGAATCGAGGAAATTACCATGACCAGCAATGGCATTTTACTGGCGGATATGGCCGCCGGGTTGAAGGCGGCCGGTCTTTCGGGGGTGAATGTCAGTCTGGACACCCTGGACCGGCAGAGGTTTTTGGATATTACCAGACGGGATGAGTTCGGCCAGGTGATGAAGGGCATTCAGGCGGCCAGGACAGCCGGTTTGCAGGTGAAGATCAACTGTGCGGTGCTGGAGCCGCTGCCACTGGCGGATTTACGTGCTTTTGCGGAATTTTCGGTACAACAGCAAATACCGGTACGGTTTATTGAAATGATGCCGATTGGCGAGGGATGTTCTTTTTCGACTACGGATAATGATCAGATTCTGAAACGGCTGACAGAACTTTATGCTGACGTGACGGTGCTCACCCAGAAAATAGGGAATGGACCGGCCGTTTATTATGGTTTTGCGGATGGCCGGGGCCGTATTGGTTTTATCAGTGCCGTACATCACCGGTTCTGTGACAGCTGTAACCGGGTGCGCATTACTTCTGACGGATATTTAAAGCTGTGTCTGGCCGGCGGTGAGGGAATCAGCCTGCGGGATGCCATGCGCGGCGGAATGGAGACGGAAGCGTTGACCGGTTTGATTCGCCAGACGATTTTGCAGAAACCGGAAGGACATCATTTTGCACAGAACCTTCCGCCGAGCGCAGGTGAGGGGGACTCTCCTTACTTTCCGCCGAACGCAGGTGAGGGGGACTCTCCTTTAGCGGAACAGATACAAGGAAAAAAGAACACAGTAAACATGAACCGGATAGGAGGATAAGATGGGGAACGTGATGGCGATCTGTATCAGTGAGAAGCGGGGAACCCAGAAGCAGCGGGTTCAGGAAGCGAAGCTGACAGTTGATTTTGGTATTGAACAGGATGCCCATGCCGGGAATTGGCACCGTCAGGTCAGCCTGCTGTCGTATGAGACGATTGAGGCATTTAAGGCCAGGGGGGCGGAGGTACAAGATGGGGCATTTGGCGAAAATGTGGTAGTGTCGGGGATTGATCTGAAGGCATTGCCGGTGGGAACCAGACTGTGCTGCGGCGATATTTTGCTGGAAGTGACACAGATTGGCAAGGAGTGTCATACACATTGTCAGATTTACCATACCATGGGGGAATGTATTATGCCCACGAACGGTATTTTTGCCAGAGTGCTTAAGGGTGGAATGATGAAGACGGGAGAGGAAATCAACGTATGTACCGAGTAGGAATTATTACGTCCAGTGATAAAGGGGCGGCGGGTGAACGGGAAGATCTGAGTGGTCCGGCCATTCGGGAGCTGCTGCCGGCAGAGCGCTATCAGGTGGTCGCTTACCAGGTGGTGCCGGATGATAAAGAGATTTTAAAAGAGGTGTTGATCCGGTTTTGTGATGAGGAAAAATGCCATTTAGTACTGACTACTGGCGGAACCGGGTTTTCACAGCGGGATGTGACACCGGAAGCGACAACGGAGGTTGTCGGGCGGATGGTGCCGGGGATTGGGGAAGCGATCCGGGCTTATAGTCTAAGCATTACGAAACGGGCGATGCTTAGCCGGGCAGTCAGCGGGATCAGGGGGAATACCTTGATTATAAATCTGCCGGGGAGTCCCAAAGCAGTTAAGGAATCGCTGGCATATATTCTGGATACATTACCCCATGGATTGGATATTTTATCCGGTGAGGCAGGGGAATGTGGAAATTCACCACACGAGCATGTCATAACGGGTAATGTGGTGGGGGAATAGAGGGAAGTGGGAAGCATGAAAGTACTGATAAAAGGAGCCGGCGATCTGGCCAGCGGGGTGGCATTGCGGCTGCACCGGAGCGGGTTTTCTGTGGTAATGACAGAGATTGACCAGCCGACGACGGTACGGCGGACGGTGGCATTTTCACCGGCGGTCTATGAAGGCAGCTGTACGGTGGAGGATGTCACAGGGGTCCGGTGTGCGGATTTGGCACAGATGGAAGCTGCTTTGGCGGCAGGCAAGATTGCCGTCGTGGTGGATGAGCAGGCCAGGGTGAAAGATGACTGGCAGCCGGATGTGGTGGTGGATGGGATTTTAGCGAAACGGAATCTGGGAACAACCATAGGCGATGGGGATACTGTAATCGGCTTAGGACCGGGATTTACTGCCGGCCAGGATTGCCACTGTGTGGTGGAGACGATGCGCGGCCATTATCTGGGCCGATGTATTTGGGATGGCAGTGCCATTCCCAACACCGGCGTACCGGGAGCGATCGGGGGGTATACCAGCGAACGTTTGATTCGGGCCTCGGAGGATGGAATATTTCGCGGAACCGTACATATTGGCGATATCGTAGAGGCCGGGGCGGTCGTTGGCTATGTGCAGGATACCCCGGTTCGGGCCTGCGTTGCCGGAGTGGTTCGCGGGCTTTTGCAGGATGGCGTTGCTGTGACCAGGGGCATGAAGTCGGGGGATGTAGATCCCCGGTGTGAAGCAGCCCATTGTTACACAGTATCGGATAAGGCCAGTTCCATTGCCGGCGGGGTCCTGGAAGGGATTCTGGCTCACCGGCGGCAGATGGGAAAGTCACTGTAGATTATGGGTGGCTTTTTCTTTCGGGGGCGTTATTCTCAAACGAGAATATAGAAACAACAACAACAACAATAATGATGATGAGTGGTCAGAGGCCGGACATCTTTATTATAAAAAACTAAGACGCAGAAAGTTAAAAGAAGACTTTCGCAAAAAAGAAAAGGAGAGAAATGATTATGAGAAAAAGTACTGGAAACAAAGTGGTTAAGGTCGCAGCAGCAGGAATAGCGGCAATGATGATGCTGGTTGGCTGCAGCAGCAGTAAGCCGGCTGCGACGACAGCCGTTGAAGCAACTGTAGAAGCAACTACAGAAGCAGTAGCCGAGACAGTCACTGAGGCCGAGACGACAACTGCGGCAGCAGCAGAAGAAACAACAATTTTGGTTGCAGCGGCAGCCAGTTTGAAGTATTCTTATGATGAGGAATTAATTCCGATGTTTGTGGCAGCGAATCCGGGGATTAAAGTGGATGCTACTTATGACAGTTCAGGAAAGTTACAGACCCAGATCGAAGAAGGACTGGGTGCCGATGTATTTATGTCGGCAGCCACCAAGCAGATGAACGCCTTAAAAGATGAAAACATGGTTGATGCCGATAGTATCGTGAATCTGCTGGAAAATAAGATCGTCCTGATCGTACCGACTGGGATGGACGCGAAAGTAACCGGCTTTGAAGATATTGCCAATGCAGATATGATTGCCATCGGCGATCCGGAAAGCGTACCGGCCGGACAGTATGCCAAAGAAGCACTGACCAGCCTGGGCCTGTGGGATGCAGTTGATGCAAAATCCACGAAAGGAACCAATGTAACGGAAGTTCTGAACTGGGTGGCAGAAGGCAGCGCCGATGCCGGGATCGTATATGCAACGGATGCCGCAACTACCGACAAGGTTCAGGTAATTGCAGAAGCTCCGGAAGGAAGTCTGGCCGCTAAAGTAATCTATCCGGTTGGTATTGTAACGGCTTCCGAGAATAAAGAGGCAGCGCAGAAATTTGTCCAGTTCTTACAGTCAGACGAAGCGATTGCAGTATTTGAGAAATATGGGTTTTCAGCTAACGAGTAAGCGGAAACAGCGAATAAACAACGAGGAGAGACAATATGGACTTCAGCCCGATTCTGATATCATTAAAAACAGCCTCAGCAGCAATCTTCATTACCTTTTTTGCGGGGATTGGGGTAGCGTATGGTGTAAATGGGATCAAACAGGAAAAATTGCAGATTTTGCTGGATGGAATTCTGACGCTTCCATTGGTCCTGCCGCCTACGGTAGCCGGTTTTTTTCTGCTGTATTTGTTTGGCGTCAGAAGACCGCTGGGGCAGTTTTTTCTGGAATATTTTAGTTTTAAGATTGCATTTTCCTGGGCGGCGACGGTACTGGCAGCGGTGGTGATTTCTTTTCCGCTGATGTACCGCTCCGCCAGGGGCGCATTTGAACAGGTAGATGAGAACCTGATTTATGCCGGTCAGACGCTGGGACTTTCCGGCTGGACTATTTTCTGGCGGATTCTCATGCCACAGGCGCTGCCCGGGATCGTCTCCGGCGGTGTGCTGGCCTTTACCAGGGGCCTGGGAGAATTTGGTGCGACGGCGATGATTGCCGGCAATATTGCCGGCAAGACCCGCACCCTACCACTGGCAATCTATTCGGAGGTGGCGGCCGGCAATATGGATGCGGCCGGGGTTTATGTCTGGATTATTGTGGTAATGTCACTGCTGATAGTCGGCATGATGAATCTGGTGGCGGCAAAGATGCAGTCATTTCGGCGAGGTTGAGGAATGGGATTATACGTAGATATTGAGAAAAAACTGAAAGATTTTACGTTGCGGGTGAAGTTTGATACGGAAGGAAATAATGGTATCACCGGAATTCTGGGCGCCTCCGGCTGTGGCAAAAGCATGACCTTAAAGAGCATTGCCGGAATTGTCACCCCGGACTGCGGCCGGATCGTGTTAAATGGCCGGGTATTGTATGATTCGGAGAAAAAGATTCATGTAAAGGTGCAGGGCCGTAAGGTCGGATACCTGTTTCAGAGTTATGCGCTGTTTCCTAATATGACTATTCGTGATAATATTGAAATAGCGGTGGAAGGAAGCAAAACAGAAAGACGAAAAACAGCAGACCGGTATCTGGCGTTGATGAAGATTCAGGAACTGGCTGACAGCTACCCTAACCGGCTTTCCGGCGGGCAGCAGCAGCGGGCAGCATTGGCCCGGATCCTGGCATCGAAGCCGGAAGTTTTGATGCTGGATGAGCCGTTTTCGGCACTGGATGCTTATTTAAAAGAAATACTGCAGATTGAACTATTGGATATTTTAAAGAATTATCAAGGTGATATTTTGATGGTGACCCATAATCGGGACGAGGTGTACCGGTTCTGTGATCAGATCCATATTCTGGATCGGGGACAGATGGTGGCATCCGGAGATACGAAAGCGGTATTTCACAATCCGCAGGCGGTAGCGGCGGCAAAGCTGACCGGTTGTAAAAATATTGTGCCGGCGGGACGGAAGTCGGCCCATGAGCTTTTCGTACCGGCCTGGGGCATAACGATGATGATGGAACGGGAGATTCCGGAGTGGCTGGATCATATCGGAATCCGGGCCCATTATCTGATTCCGGCCGCGGCCGGGGCAGCGGGGAATATTATTTCCTGCCGCTGGGAAAAGGTATTGGAGGATCCGTTTGAAATCACCGCTATTCTGGATAATGGTGTGTGGTGGAAAGTTTCTAAGGAAGATTGGAAGAGTAAGTATAAAGAGCAATTGCCGGAGTGTTTAAAATTACCGGAGGAAAGCGTTCTGTTTTTGCGGGAAGAGCAGGAAAGGGAGTTATCATTGTGAAAAAGAAGATTGCACTGGTGCTGCTGGCCGCGGGCGACAGCCGCCGGTTTCATGGCAATAAACTATTATCAGAGTGGAATGGAAAGCCGATGTTTCGGGCAATTGTGGATCAGGTCCGGTTGTTGCCGGAAGAAATCTTCACGAATCAGATTGTCGTCACACAGTATGACGAGATTGCCGAGGCGCTGCAGCCGTCAGGCTTTCGGGTGGTGCGAAATCAGGAAAGCTTTTTGGGGATTTCCCACTCCATTTATCTGGCGTTGGACCAATTAAGGGAGGATACGGAGACAGAGGCGGTTTGCTTTGCGGTTTGCGACCAGCCATGGCTGACGGCCGGGACGATTGAGCAGCTGCTGCTGGGGTGGGAGAACAGTGGTAAGGGAATCGGCTGTCTGGTTAACCAGGGCGAGATGGGAAATCCGGTAGTGTTTTCCCGGACGTATTTTCCGGAGCTGTATCAGCTTTCCGGTGATGTAGGCGGTAAGCGGGTGGTGCGGCGGCATTTGGCTGATGTCTGGATGTATGAATTGGCAGAGGGCAAAGAATTGGAGGATATTGATGAAAGAAGAGAAGAGGTAACGTACAAAACTGAAGAGAAAACCGATGGAAAAACAACATTTATCGTAGTAACCAATCCTAATGGCGGAGAGACTTTAAGCTATGCTAAGGAAAGTGGTGTCGCCCTGTTAGAGGAAACCGATGGTGGATATACTTATGCATTTAAAGACATGGATCGGGATGGAGAATTGGATCCCTGGGAAGACTGGAGGCTGGATATTGATACGAGAGCCAGCGACCTGGCGTCAAAACTAACCAAAGAGCAAATTGCCGGTCTGATGCTTTTTAGTTCCCATGAAAGAAGCCCGGAAGAAGGATTGACCGATAATCAAAAGAAATACTTAACCGATGACAATTTGAGAAATGTATTAAATGCCGGCGGAAATAATATTGAGGCGAATGTTACCTGGAACAATGAAATGCAAGCTTATGTGGAAAGTCTTGGGAAGGCAGGAACAGCAGTAATTCCGGTAAACTTTAGTTCTGATCCAAGAAGTACGGCCAGCGCCGATGATTTGTATCAGGTGGAAGGAAATGAAATCTCACTTTGGCCGTCCAATCTCGGCTTGGCAGCTACATTCAATCCGGCTGCTGTTTTGAAATTTGCCCGGATTTCTTCTGCGGAATACAGAGGATTAGGAATCGCAACTGCCTTAGGACCGCAGATCGACCTGGCGACAGAACCCAGATGGCTAAGAGTAAATGGAACGTTTGGTGAAAACACCAAGCTGGCAACGGATATGACCGAAGCATATGCCAGCGGATCACAGTCTTCGTATGGTGAAAATGGTGAAGATTTGGGATGGGGATCAGAGTCGATCAATGTAATGATCAAGCATTTTCCAGGCGACGGTGCAGGAGAAGGTGGCCGTGAATCCCATATGTTTACCGGTAAATATGCAGTTTATCCAGGTAATAACTTTGAAGAACATTTAAAACCTTTTATGGAAGGTGGTTTAAACCTGACCAGTAAGACAGGACAGGCAGCATCTGTTATGTCATCGTATTCGATTGGAATTGGCGCAGATGGAGAATCCCTCACCGGAGAAAGAATGGGTTCTGCTTACAACAAAGATAAAATGGACATCCTGCGAGTGGACAATAACTATGATGGTGTTATCTGTACTGACTGGGGTGTAACAACATCAGCGGCAGATGGCGGTGCTTTTGGGATGGCATGGGGCGCGGAGGACATGACTGTCGCAGAAAGACACTATGCCATATTAAAAACAGGCACAGATATGTTTGGTGGAAATAACGACAAAGTTCCGGTGCTGGAAGCGTATGACTTGTGGGAAGCAGATTACAAAGCAGGAAAGATTGATATTTCGGCCGAAGAACGTTTTGCCCAATCGGCAAAGCGCCTTGTAAAAATGATGATGCAGCCCAAATTATTTGAAAACCCATACCTGGATTTAGCCAATTCTAAAGCCACGGTTGCCAGCGAAGATAACGTAGAGGCAGGTTTTCAGGCACAGCTTGAATCGGTTGTTATGGTAAAAAATGCAAATGGCACAATAAAAGCGGCGGATGTAGAAAAGGACTATAAAGACCAGGTCGTATATATCCCATCCTCCATTTCACACGAGTTTGCCTCCATATGGTCAGAAGGCGGTGATATTACAGGCGCGACGATTTCAATGGAAACGGCTAAACTTTATTTTAAAGACGTGGTAACGGATGAGCCGGTAACGGACAAGGACGGAGTTGTTACAGGCTACAACACTCCTGATTTAAGTGGAGTTGATATGGCGATTATCGGAATGAGAACTCCTGATAATGGAAATGTTTTCAGCAAAGCAGGAATCAATTTAGAAGATAAAACATATTATCCACTGTCACTTCAATATAAACCATATACAGCAAATGGCGATAATGTCAGAAAAAATTCGATTTCCGGAGATATTGCCGAAGATGGATCAAAAGAAAACAGAAGCTATTTTAATGCTGCTTCGATCATTGCAAACGAATATGATTTGACAGCATGCTTACATACGGTGGAAGCAGTGAAAGCGGCAGAAAAGGCAACCGGGAAAAAAATTCCGATTGTCGTGGCAATGAAAGCAACAAACGCTGTTATTATGAGTGAATTTGAATCAGAAGCAGATGCGATCGTAGTGGGCTTCTCGGTAAGCGATAAAGCACTTTTAGATATTATTCTTGGGGCAAAAGAGCCACAGGGATTATTGCCAATCCAATTCCCGGCGGATATGGATACGGTGGAAGCGCAGCAAGAGGATGTTGGCCAAGACTTAATTCCTTATACGGATTCAGAAGGCAACAAGTATGATTTTGCTTATGGATTAAATTATCGTGGTGTGATTTCTGACGAAAGAACGGATACCTATAAATAGCGGAAATTTTCATTGACTACTATTTGAGTATCGGACAACAGGCAAGAATGCTTACCCTTAGCATTCCTGCCTGTGGTTATCTGGCGTTCTTTCTTAATTTTGTTCCAGTAACTGCCGGATTACCTCTGTTGTTTCTTCCAGTTCCTGGGCAATTGTCTCTAT
>Ga0154002_1000445_pt1 | contig 12177 bp, 10 predicted proteins | sample TSNY086MetaG_FD_102276 | JGI IMG/M metagenome (GOLD analysis project Ga0154002, IMG submission 102276) | Attine ant fungus gardens microbial communities from New York, USA - TSNY086 MetaG | ecosystem: Host-associated > Fungi > Mycelium > Unclassified | place: USA: New York, Robert Cushman Murphy... | reverse complement strand
TCAGGAGAACATTCAAAATGTTAAGGGAGGTATAGTTAAACATAGAGGTAGAGAAAGTAGACATACATGAAGGCATAACAGTGAAAGTACTCTTGGATAGTAGTATGACAGGAATGTTTATAGACAAGAAAATGGCAGCAAAACATGGGTTTAGACTACAGAAGCTAGAAAGACCAGTGGCAGTCAGAAATGTAGACGGAACAAACAATAGTAGAGGGACTATTACACACCAAGTGGAAGTAAACATGTACTACAAGAGCCATGTAGAAAGGATGAGGATGGATGTATGTGATTTGGGAAAAACAAATGTGATATTGGGGATGCCATGGTTACAAGCCTACAATCCAGAAATCAATTGGGAAACAGAAGAGATCAAGATGACGAGATGCCCTCCATTATGTGGAAGGAACACAAAATTGGAAAAGGGGCAGAAAGCAAAGAAAGGAAAAAGGGTAGTCACACTAGAAGAAGAAAAGATGGTGAGGTGGGCAATGGAGGATAAAGAGGACTGGGAAAGAGATGAGGAGGTTGAAGCAGATTATAAGAAGATTGAGGAGATGGTTCCAAAGAGGTTCCTAAAATGGAGGAAGGTGTTTGGGAAGGTGGAGTCAGAAAGAATGCCAACAAGCAAAATCTGGGATCATACCATAGATCTCAAAGAAATGTTTAAACTACAAAAGGAAAGAATTTATCCTTTATCCAAAAACAAAAGGGAAGAAGTTCAGAACTTCGTAAACAATCAACTGAGAAAGGGGTACATCAGACCATCTAAATCCCCTCAGACATCACCAGTATTCTTTGTAGGCAAGAAGGATGGGAGTAAGAGGATGGTGATGGACTACCGCAACCTAAACGACCAAACAGTGAAGAATAACTACCCACTTCCATTAATTACAGATTTAATTGACAACATGGGGAGTAAGTGAGTATTCACAAAAATGGATCTTCAGTGGGGGTTCAACAATATAAGAATCAAGGAAGGAGATGAGTGGAAGGGAGCATTCACGATCCATGTGGGGTCCTTTGAACCGATAGTCATGTTCTTTGGAATGATGAATTCACCAGCCATATTTCAAGTAATGATAAATGAAATTCTGAGAGACATGATTAATGAGGGAAAGGTAGCAGTATTTGTGGACAATGTGCTAGTTGGGACAGAAACAGAGGAGGAACATGATGAGATAGTAGAGGAGGTCCTGAGGAGGTTAGAAGAGAACGACTTGTATGTCAAGCCAGAGAAGTGTGCATGGAAAGTAAGGAAGATTGGATTCCTGGGTGTAGTCATAGGACCTGGTGGAATAGAGATGGAGAAAGAGAAGGTAAATGGGGTGCTGAGTTGGTCAAAGCCAAAGAATATGAAAGATGTCAGGAAATTTTTAGGCCTTGCAAACTATTACAGGAGGTTTATTAAGGACTTTGTTCAAGTAGCCAGGCCAATGAATATGCTGATGAGGAAGGATGTAAAGTGGCAGTAGGGGGAGGAGCAGCAGAAAGTATTTGACGAGCTCAAAAGGATCTTTACAACTAAGCCAGTACTAGCAGCACTAGACTTAGACAAAGAATTCAGGGTAGAAGCAGACACTTCAAACTATGCTACTGGGGGGTATTATCAATGAAGGGTCCCGATGAGCTATAGAGACTGGTTGCCTTTATTTCTAAATCTCTGAGTGACACAGAAAGAAACTACAAGATCCATAACAAAGAAATGTTGACGGTAGTCAGATGCCTGGAAGCATGGAGGTATTTCCTAGAAGGAACAATGACAAGGTTTGAGATATGGACAGATCATAAAAACCTCAAATACTTCATGAAGGCGCAAAAATTGAATAAAAGACAAGCAAGATGGGCATTATACCTATTGAGGTTCAATTTTACACTAAAGCACGTTCCAGGGGGTAAGATGGAAAAGGCAGATAGCTTGAGCAGGAGGCCAGATTGGGAGGTAGAAGTAGAAAGGGACAATGAGAATAAAACACTAGTAAAACCCGAGTGGCTAGAAGTTAGGAGAACAGAAAGGGTAGAAATAATTGTGGAAGGAGTGGATCTATTGGAGAAAGTAAGGAAGTTGAAAGTAAAAGATAATGAAGTAGTCAAAGCAGTGGAAGAAATAAAACAAGCAGGAGTAAAGATGCTGAGAGATAAAGAGTAGAAGGAAGAGAATGGTATAATGTATAAGGAAGGAAAGGTGTATATACCCAAAGACAACATACTGAGAGTAGAAATAATTAGGCTACACCACAATACACCAGTGGGAGGATATGGAGGACAATGGAAGATGGTGGAGTTGGTCACCTGAAACTTCTGGTGGCCAGAAGTAACTAAGGAGGTGAAACAATATATGGAAGGATGTGATTCTTGTTAGAGGAACAAAAACCATACAGAATAGCCAGCAGGCAAATTAATGCCCAATTCGATACCTGAAAAACCTTGAACATATATATCAGCAGACTTTATCACCAAACTGCCAATAGCACAGGGATACGACTCAATCTTAGTAGTAGTAGACAGATTAACAAAAATGGTCCACTTTATCCCTACTACAGAGAAAATGTTGGCAGAAGGACTAGCCAGGTTGTTTAGAGACAATATGTGGAAGCTACATAGGTTACCTGAGAGCATTGTCTCAGACAGAGGACCACAGTTCATAGCAGGAATAATGCAGGAGTTGAATAGGATGTTAGGGATTGAGAGTAAGTTGTCAATGGCATTCCACCCTCAAACCAATGGACAGACGGAGAGGGTTAATCAGGAACTGGAACAGTACTTAAGGATGTTTATCGACCATAGGCAGGAGCAGTGGCCTGACTGGTTAGGAATGGCAGAGTTTGTCTACAATAACAAAATGCACTCAAGTACTAAAGTGTTGCCCTTCAAGGCAAATTACGGACAAGATCCTAGAATGGAGTTTGAGATGAGAAGAAAGGGGAAATACAAAGGAGCAGAGAAATTTGTAACAAAAATAAAAGAGATCCAGGAGGAAGCAAAAGCAGCACTGGGAAAAGCACAAGAGGAGATGAAGAAATACGCAGATAAAAAGAGAGGAGAGATCGATGATTATAAAGTAGAAGACTTAGTGATGTTGAGCATAAAGGATCTGAAATACCAGATGGTTGGAAGGAGGACAGAAAAGTTAATGGAGAGGTTTGTAGGCCCTTACAGGATAAAGAAAATTGTATCATTGAATGCAGTAGAATTAGAACTACCTAGTACAGTAAAAATACACTTGGTAGTTAATATTGTCAGAATACAAAGATATATAGGGCAAGTAGAGGGGCAGAGAAAGGAGCAACCAGCTCCAGTAATAATTGAGGGAGAAGAGGAATGGGAGATGGAAAGAATCCTGAATAAGCAGAGAATACAAGGAAAAGACAAGTACCTGGTACGATAGAAGGGAGGGAAAACTTAGGAAATGCAAGAGAGGTGATTGAAGAATATGAAAAGGAATATCAACGAGATATAGAAGATGTAAAAAAGCAAGAAAAGGAGGAAGGACAAGAGGGCAAAGAACTATGGAGACAATTAAGGAAGAAGAAGACAAATCAGGGGTAAGAGAGTGGACAAAAGAAGATAACGAGGAAATGGGCAACATGGTTGACCCATACTATGAGTTATAGGGAAATCCTTGGGATGAGGAAACTTAAGAGGGGGGTGGTGTTATGATATGGCCAAAATGGCTAAGTCATTATTTATTTTCTTTTTCTTTTTCTTTTCTTTTTAAATCTGTGGACATGTAAAACAACTAAAAGGAGACATGCAGGAGTTTATAAATAGAAGTAAACACAGGAGGTGTATAAGTAGTGTACTACAATTGAATAGGAACTCTATTGAGTTCTCCTTGTCAACTTAGACTAGGAGGATGATTAAGTCACCTTAGGCTAAGTCACTATAACCAGGATAAATAAACATGACAAAGCCTGATCAACATATATAAAAGGAGGAACATGTCTATCCATTTTTGGTTATTCTATTACCCTAATTGTAAGAGCAATCAGAACAATTCTAAATTACATCTCTATTGATGAGTATAGAGCAAGATATCACCTCCAAGAGTTGATTACATGCCCATACAGTAAATAAGATCTTGAGACCAGAACTCATATCCTTATATAGTACTCTAGGTCTACAAAAACCTGAGTAACACTTCTCTTTCTATGCTTAGGTAACCTTATCAAGTTTCTTATATTCAATTCTACCACATTTGCCTTCACACAACCCAGAGAGCCCCCATAGCTCCTCAAATCAGTCAAAACATACTCCCTACTCTGCCTTCTCTCTTAGAAGACAAACATTAATGTATAGAGCTCTATTTATACCCATGCTCTACTATCTACCTTGTCTCTAGCCTTATACTGCCTCTTTTACTATATATTTTTCTCTGCTTCTATCTTATTCTGCTTTTATTTCATTCTACTTGTATATTTATTAGAGGTACTAAGCCTCTGTAGTTAGTAGACTACTACAGACTTTGTATTAAAAATCATTGATTAAAAATTAAATAAAAAATAAAAAAATAGTAAAAATTATCGTCATACCAAAGTTTTGCTTGTTTGAGTCTCAGTTTTAAATCTTCTATTTGGTTCTGCAGTACTGCCTCTCGTGAAGTACTCTACTGTTGTTGCTTCAACCACTCAAGTTTTTTTGTATCAAGCTGACCCTTAAGTCTCCTCTATTGCTACTACCTCAGACTGAAAAAGACTCTCAATATGCTAAAGATACTGTGTATCAATGAGAGGGTATCCAGGTGTATATATATAAAGGTTATCAGGATCTGTAGTATAGGTGAAAAGTGTTGAGAATTAGATTAGTGTATAAATTGTTGATTTTTAAAAAAATTAGGTTGGTGTGACAAGTGTCATGTATATAACTAGCATAGCTGATTAATCTAATAGATCACTTAATATCAAACCTTGTGACTTTATTTGACAGTTGTTTGCCTATAGTGTTATGGTAAGATCATTCAGGGTAACCAAATAAGCTAACCTTCTTTATGCTTTCTTGAAATCTTAATGAAATTGTAGGGTTCTCAGTTATTTAGTTCTTGGCATCAATCAATAGCACAAGGAGCACTTTGTTTTTGTACTCATCCTTAATCCTGACCATATAACAATAAACTACATCCATATGCCATAGTACAATACCCTAAGGTTGTTGAAATATGAGCATTTTCATTTCATCATCACTTTATTATTTCCATTCCTCTCTTTCCACTATTAGTTGTTTCTTATTATATTTCTATAGTTACTTCCAACACTACCTTCCTATACAAACATGTACACAATGTTTGTACTCAAGCTGTGGCTAAGTTTTCACCAGGACCCAGTTTTTGACACTTAATCCTAGGTATGTATTTCTTTATTCTTTGGCTTACTTACTTTGTATTGACCTAGTCTTTGACACTTGGTCCTAGTCTTAGTTGACTTGAGTATAATAATATTCTCTAAATATTCCAACGTCCACTGTTACTCTGCTGTGATAAGTTTAACTTGTACAACTTTGGAAATCTTTGGTTTTCTGAATCTTCTAAATGGTATTAATGCTTATAGCAGTCATCTCAGAATACCTTTTTGATAAAATACAGATATAATTCAGTACTCAGAGTTATAAGAGCTGAGAATTGCATACAAGCAATTATATATGATATGTATATATTAGTATATGATAGAATGTTTGGTGCACTCAGAAACATAGTAAGACAGTAACCATCAGATATCATGATAATGGGTATAGCAATGTGCATTAGGGTATTAGCAGTGTTGAATAAGGATCTCCTGGTCTATCTTGAGAGTGGTAGATGACTTCCCATAGGGATCTGGAATATAACACAATATCAAGTAGGAAGGAGATAGCAGCATAGGAAGACTATAATATAATATGAATTACTATGAATATACTATGAGTGTGTACTCTAGGTTCTGGAAAGTGACACAATAAGTGGAGTTGGAGAGTAGAATACACTACTAAATAAAATAAAAGATGTTACTCTCTGGTTCTGTAGTTTTACCGCTAGTCTGGAGAAAATACAATAATAATGTAGAAGTGGAATGATCTTAGCCTCAGCTTGTGCACTGTGTCTCAATCTCCTGTTGCATGTGTGGTTGCTTATTTCAAAGTAGTGGAACATCATCCAAGAGAGAGGTAAATTCAGGAGTAAGGAGTTATATAGTAGAGAGTGCTACAAGAATATGGAGGAGAGTAGATTTAGGACTCTAGAACTTTGAGACTTTAGGACTTTAATCTACAAACTAGATTACTACCATATATCTACTCCATATATATACCAACTGGAGTAGAAGAGAGCCAGTCTAAAACAAAATACTCCTAGTCTGAAACACAATATTTCTATAGGAGATAAATAATAATAAAGAATATAAATATTAATATTAATTCATACCAAATTTTCTGGTATATGATATGCAACAATTAACATGGAATGTTAAAAAATACTCTAAATTCACCTCTACTAGATAGTAAATTTTTTATTTGCCAATATATCTTATGATAAAGTCTTTCATTTACAACTTGAAGCTTCTTTCATATGACAGAAGTTATTAACACATTTGATAATTCAGATTCCTACCATCTTTGACTTGTATTATCTTGGGGAATAGCTGTTGAGTTGGGAACGAGCAATGCAAAATAACAGGAGAACTTGTTGCAAATATACAATGTTCTTCATTACTATGTAGACTATTTATCCTATACAAAACAATAAGACATGAGACAATAAGAGAGAAATAGTCTAAGATATAAGACTAATTTTAGTATAACATTTGATATTCCAACAATAGCTTCATTGTATGTATACATACACCACATAATAAATTGTTGAATCTTTCAAAAAAAAAAAACTTTGCTATATGACCTTTGGTAGCTCATGATAGAGGAGAATACCATCAGCATAATAAATAGTAAGCCTATATTTGTTATTATTTTTTATAATACCATCAAGACAAAGTCCAGATATCTAATCCATTTATAAAATACCAAGTGAATTCTAACAAGGCCTCCCAACCCCTTATCAGATTACAACATTGAAGAAGATCTCTCAGATTTGAAATCCAAGCCAGAAGCTCAGCATCTATTCTAGGAGATCTAGGTACTCAGATTTCCCCAGTATCACAAATAGCCACTTACTGATTTGTGATTTGCTGATTTGATAATCAAAAGACTCAAAAAAGTGAAGTTAGACAAGTGACAAAAGATGTTATTAAGTTTGAGGTTTATCCTTAGACATACAGTCCTTAAATACATAATTGTGGTGGTCTGTGCACCAGGATAGCCTACTATATGATCACTATCTATTATTCTATATATAGGAGTGCTATTGTTCTTGAAATAGAGATAACCTAACCATCTTAGGGCAGTCCTTTGTTCTATTCAAGAACAGATAATAATCTATAGGTAAAGATTAGTGTTATGTGCAAATATTGAGGACCTTGTATCTCCATAGGATCTTATTGCCTCAGGTTCTTTTCATAGCTGAAAGAAGCACATCAAAGAGAGCTTCACAATGGTCATTGAAGCAAACAATTATGTCAAGCAGTTCCTGAGAAATTAGCAATTTGGTGTCTGGTGACTTGGTGATCACAGACTGATCTGCTAATAACTCAGTGAATACTGATTGCCTTCAGACGTTTTGGGTACCATTTGAAAGGTCTTCTTAAGGGCTTTTGGTGGCCATTTAGATTGTTGAAATCAGTTGAGTATCCCTGGAGTTATGGTCCAAATGAAGTTTGTGACACCTAGATTGCCTATGAGAAGTCAGATTACATGTATACTGCAGAGTAGACCACTTGGATATAATTGTACACATTGTAGTGGAAGTCTATTATTACAATGTAAACTGTTTTATAGACATGGACAGCCATCAACTTTTTATGTGGTTGGCGCTGTACAATCTTTGCCTACTGAGGCAATCTGGATCCTTTGAAGATCTACTCGATTCTCATACCACCAATGCATCACAACCCCCTTTTCTCTATAGCCAACCTGACTCATAATTTCTTGAAACAGAGCCTCAACCAATTCATCCCTAGTGCCATCTTTTTTTTCCTTATCTCCATCGTTAGATAGAATTGACTCTGATGACGTTGACTTTGACGAGGACATCGGGATGGAGGTGATGATTATTTTAATTCTTTCGAGGGCTCGAAGTACGAGGGAAAGAGGAAGTGAGGAGACAGCAGATATAAGTGTCAATCGCAACCGATTTAAGCGTGCTTCGCCCATATCGCTTCGGATAGACGTATCGGTTCCCTTTTCTTTTCCCACGTTGCATACTTGTTCGTCGGGACAAATAGCATCCAACAACAACTGTATGCAATACCACGAGAGACTCGGAGGTTCTTCGGGAGTATCACCCACGTTCAATGTATTTGCTCCAGCACATCGTACAAGTGCAGCAAAAGCCATTCGGAGCTGGGGTGTACTCAGTCGCCCATCAGCTGAATTCTGTCAGATCAAGAGGATAGCAGTCAGTATCTATACGTGCAGTAGCACCGGAGAATGTTGACGACTTGTGAGAATTATAACCGACCGGCACATCAATACGCAGCGAGAGAAAGATGAGACGACATGATCACGTCGGAAGTTTTGTCAATTTATCCAAACCAATACGACAGACTTCTTCGGGGAATAATAATTACTTCACGTGTTGGGTAACTCACCTCGAGCAAACAGTGAGCATAGAACGGGACCAATTTCATGACTGGGTCCAGGTTCTCTAAATCTTTGTGTATTGTTCCGCTGCTGTCGGCATGTGGATTGACTTTACCTGACCTGTAATGAGGGTTTAAGGATTCGGGATGACGTTGTAGTCGTTGCGCGCGAGATGCAAAAACAGAAAGGATCACAGAGTGAGCTGATTCATATGTCTCTCTATGCGAAGAGTCATAGAGGTACCTATATGGAAACAAGAAAAGTATCAGCGAAATTAGGAGATTGGTCATAGGCAAAGTTTAACTCTAGTTCGCGCTAACATCTGCGGCTCCGAGGATGGCGGCAGTTTGAGTACCGGGATAGAAATGAGAGCAAAAAGTAATCTCAAAAGTAGGAAACCAGGTCAAGTCACCCGGTACTGACACAAAGCAGAAAGAGGAGATTGGTCCGAAGTTTGTAAGGGGAAAGGTAACTTACGGTAAACAAGCGTCAAAAACATATCCCCAGACATTGCTTTCATCCAACACTGGAACGAGTTGTTCAATGCTTGCCAGGACAAGCGCTGTTTTTGCATTTCGAAAAGAGGTGGGAGCTTAAAAGACTATTGTGAGAAAACAGAGAAGAATCGCATTCAAAAACTGACTACCTCTTGTAAATGAGGGGGAATTGAGTATGAGGCATTGGTCTTTCACATACGTATTTGGTAAATCGTCATGTGTTTCGTGGGTTTCTTGGGCTAAAATATCAAGGGCCAGGTAAAAAGTCTTTTTTAAGTGCTCAAAGCCTTGCGAGGTAGAGGTGACACCTCCAAACTGGGAGATCACGAATGCAGAGCAGGACAGAATCTCAAGAACGCGAAGGGCAAGCTCGGAGGGACTGGTTGAGGCCTGGACATAAGAAATTGATCCTGGCTCAATGTAGACGATAGAAGCCAAGATGGCATCCGACAACATGATTGACGAGAATAGCATAGTTTTCAGGATAGACCAGATCTTTTGTGTGATTGGACGCGAGTCAGGTGCTAAGAAGATGTTGGCAGAGCTTCATCAGCCAAGCATACTCATCTACTCACCTATATCATCCTCGGTGGCGTCGGCGAGAGGTGCAATACTCCAATCGTGCTCAAGATGCTTTACCATGTCCCGCAAGAGCTGGAGTGCTTCCGATGCTGCACGTAATCCCTCGGACTTTTTGGAGTCGGAAGAACTTTCAAGCCGGGAACGCAGACTCCTCGCTGCTAGGCGAGACAATGAAGCGGCGGATGAGAAGGCCGGAGATCCAGTAATCATATGTAGAGTTCGTGCTAGAGGAGAAGCTGGCTATATACAAGGCTGAGGGTCAATACTGATTGACAGTCCGAACCAGAGAAGAGTCCCAGCTTACTGGTATGGAAATTTTATATTCGTCTTGTTGCATGATGGAGGTCGACAAGTCGTGTAGAAACCTGCCGCCACAAAAAAGCGGTGAAAGGGTCATGAGAACCAAATGATTCAGAGTTGGCAGAGGGAGAATATTGAACTGCGTTTGGGACATGAGAGGAAGAGACTGTGCAGCGATGATCAAGGCCAAAGTGAGCACATCTTGAAGGAAGAGAATTCCATTTTTCAAAATGGCATCAAACAAGAATGAAATGAGATACTCACCTTGACCCGCAGGCTGAAACTCCTTCTCCCAATCACTGGCTAAGTCAGAGGTAAGTCCGTAAGGATATGTGTCCATGATTTCGGCTACTGCCATCATTAACTCTTGCTCAACACCGTTCTTGGAGTTTCCAAGATACAAGGAAAAAGCCTCGTCTGACTGATTCTCCTTTAAATTGGCTTCCAAGTCGAGTATACCCAGTAGTAAGCCGGACAGAGAAGATAACCTGAGAATAGGGTGTCCACCCTGAATACCTTTGACGACATTGTCTATCCACTGACCTAGGGTGGCGTTGATAGAGCTAGAGAAAAGATTCACAAGTCGGGAGCCATTTTTTATATCATTCTTCTTTTTGCTGTACCGCAGATGCGTTGCATGACGGAATGCGGTGAGCAGGGACTGCAGCCTGTCACTGGTAAACGGCTGGACGAGGTAGAGAGTAGACGAAACTGCCGAAGCAGCCAGAGGAGTAGGTAGAGGAGAGATGTGAGCAAGATAATGAGCCAAAGCACTCTGAATGGTAGTCAGTGGCAAAATTGGATCGGCACTGCGCAGGTGCGCAAGCAGATTTGTGTATGCGCGATCCATGACACAGCCACGCCCACGCTTGCCCGGATATGACACTTATGTAAGATATCACTGGAAATCTAAAAATACCTACATTCCAGTACACAATGCTCATCTCTCGCAACTCGGGACCCTGGCTCGTGGGCTTGTATACTCCATATCCGTAAGGTTGAAAACCGCCTCGGTTGTCCTCAACCACACAAGGAAGGAGCGATACTAGGATTTTCCCATCTAAAATGAACTCTCCGATAGGTATCTATATCAGCCGCAAGCCGCGTTAACTCAATCAATGAACGTGCCATTTGTGCTGCTGCTGTCTTGAGGTTGTAGTTCTCACAGTGCAACGTGAGGTTACATCTCGAGTTTTCGGCTGGGGATATAAAGAGCCATTCTACATCAATTTCCACTAAGCTCACTTCATCCAGCAGAATATCCCCAGAACCTCTTGTCATTCATATGATGACTGAGGCAAGTGTTACATGACTCATCATCAACTGTATGTTGCTTGTTATTATTACTTAGCATCTTACTCAAATATCAAGCGCTCGCACTGCCTTCTGTTGATCGTTAAAATATTTTCGGGGCTTTGCTCATCTCACTTTCCAAGAACCGCCATCCCGACTCGCCTCTTCTCCATCGACAGCAAAAGGGGTGTTTTTTGGTTTACGAAGTAAGAGAGCTGTCGTCAATGAGCCGTCGGGACTACGGGAGCTTTATGAATTCATAGCTCTTATAAGGCGTGGTAGCCTCATGTGAAACTGGGAAACGTGGACTGACCTTGGATCTCAGGAAATACCATAAATAAGCACAACCTGCACCAAGATTGGCCTTGCTGTCATGGATATCCTCCAAGAGTTCATCACCTCGTTCAGCTGGCTCCTCCCTCTTTCGGTGATGATCATCGTGATGATCAAGAACCTCTCAGACCCCAAGTTCCATTCGATTCCTGGATATACAAAAAATTCTACCCCACCAGGGGCAAACTTTATGTCCACCTTTCGTGCGCCGTCCCCTGCTCTGGTTCAAGATAGGAAGGAAGAGCAGATAGTGTTGAGGGGTTGTAGGATGATGAAATCCAGTGCCCCGCCAAATGTTGCTGTCAGACAAATGTCCACAAGCGTTCAGCCCTGCTCTCTACGAGAATCTCTTTCTATCATGAGTCTGCCTGTGGAGGTTCGATTACTAATTCTTCGGCACTGTGCGCCTATACCTTCGGAGCGGCAGGGGCCAAATTCACTTGATACGTTCTTGAAACTCTTAGGTGTGTCGAAGACATTACAACAGGAAGCGTATATAGCATGTCTGCCGCAC
>Ga0154002_1000436_pt1 | contig 12262 bp, 14 predicted proteins | sample TSNY086MetaG_FD_102276 | JGI IMG/M metagenome (GOLD analysis project Ga0154002, IMG submission 102276) | Attine ant fungus gardens microbial communities from New York, USA - TSNY086 MetaG | ecosystem: Host-associated > Fungi > Mycelium > Unclassified | place: USA: New York, Robert Cushman Murphy... | reverse complement strand
TATCTTCCTACCACTTTCGAGTGCATCTTCTTACTCCTTTCATTCTTCCTTGGTGGTGCGATAGTTGGCATATTAAGATTTATTATTGCTGGAGGTGAATCAACAGATGAGCTGGCCTGAGGTTTGCGGAGAATATTAGGCGCAAGAGCAATTGCAGAAAGTCTGGAGAAGCTACTGGTGAAAGAAGTACGGAAGAAGAAGTGGGACAGAGTGATAGAGTGGAACAGAGTGATAGAGTGAAGAAGTGGATATAACTTTTTTCTGGATATTGTTTTCCGATAATCCTTACTCACCTTTGATCATGTGACAAAATTTGCACGTGTACGTGCTCATCAATGTGGACTGGTGTGGACTGGACATTTTCGCGCCTTGTCTATTTACTCAGGCCCAAAGCTTGGACCTCTTGTCACCAGTCCTTCCCTCATACCAGTGCTCTGTATTACGTCCGACACATTTATCCAGCTTTCTGTCCCTATTTACAGAGAATTCTTGTACACTCTATGCTCGAGCTTAAACCTCCTATTTATGAGGATGTCCAACAATATACTTCAGCTATTTTTATTCGTAAACGCCGAGGCATTTCGCAGAAACAAGGTCGGCTAGCTTTACTCCTCGGGGATTCTATGGCGACGTAGATAGATACACTGATGAACTTTGACGTTTCATTTTGATAATATCATACATATGTGTTTTTGGTCTGCATCTGGCTGGGGTCCGCTTCTATACCCGAGGATAACGTATTTTAACAAGCTCACAATCTCAAATAAGCTTACCCTTTATTTCACCCTCTCGGGATAGCCCATAGTGATGTATACAGAAAATATCATATAGTAAGTAACTGGGCTATTGTACATACACAGTAAATTAAACCTAGTAGAAGAACAAATTATCCAACGATCCAATGAGTTTTAGTCTGCGCTGAATCCACCCGAGATGCACATCAGATCGTGAAGAGTAATCGTAAGCGTGAATGAAGTAGATGTAGCAAGTGTGCGGATCGATGAGTCTGACTAGTAGTTATTCGATATGCTCACTACCCGCCCACCGTCCACAAGTAGTACAGCTCCACTCATATAGCCACTGGCTCGGCTCGCCATATAGAGAATTGTTCCAGCCATGTCCTAAATCAACAGTTCAGTTTTTGAGATATTCGATGAATGGAACATAATGTCTTACCTCTTCAGTTCCCACTCGCTTGAGGGGAACTGCACTTGCTAGAACTGCAGGGTCCAATTCTTGGCCAGGTGTGGGGGAAGTTGTCATTGCTGTAGAATTCACATCCCATCAATAAAGACGCTATATATAAAGTCTTAAAATCATATTATTCACCGGTGGGCCACACGCCAGGGGCGAGCACATTGCTCCTGATTCCCCATGGCGCTAGCAGATTTGCCATTAGTTTACCCAAATGTGTGCAGGCACTCTTTGAAAGGGTGTAGGAAGGTGAAAGTACTTTCGAATCAATTCTGAAGGACCCGGAACTTGAAATCGATATCACTTGCGATGTGTGATATGGTGGTCTGGAATAACTCTCGCCGAAGGGTACTGCGAACCCAGATGATGCTGAGAGATCTGGCGGCGCCTCTGAGGGTGTTGCGTCACCAGAACTGGAATGTGAAACTGATGGCGATGGCCCATTCTCAAACCTTCTTCTCCTAATATTCCCTTGGTGCAATAACTCCAGAAATGCAACAGTAGTATAGTATACAGCGGTGCTGTTTGTTCTGAAGGTCTCCTCCCAGTCTTCCATTGTACCAGTTTCCCAAAGTGTGTTCTGGAATGCCTTGATACTTGGTGTGGCAACTCCAGGATGACGAAGCGAGGGAGAATGTGGAGGTGAGGGTGGATCATTTGATACAGGTACAATAGGTTTGGGAAGAGGGTGCTGATAGATATTTCGAGCAACCGCTGCATTGTTGACCAGTAGGTCAATGAAGCCATGTCGAGCCTTCACTACCTCGACAATGGATAGGAGACTCTCTTTCCTAGTGATGTCTCCCTCTAGAGGAATAATTTTTCCGAATCTCTGAGTCGGAAGAACAGGTTAGGATACAAATAACCTAGAGCTCTTGGACATACGCTGTTTTCGGCGGCGGCCTTTCTCAATACGTCACCTCTTCGACCCACAATGTAAACAGTTGCACCGTTACTTTCAAGGGCGGAAGCCATAATAAGTCCGATGCCTGTCATAAGTATATTACGCCGATCAGCGTTCTTTTCTATCCGTAGGTAGACCGCCTTTAAGTGGATTCTCTTACCTGATCCTCCGCCAGTTATAACTGCAACTACGCCCTCAACATTGAAAAGATTTAAAAGGCTGAACCTATGCAACGACGTATGATCAAAGCGTGGCGTGGCGGAATCTGGATCCAGTAAGCCCTCTCCTAACGTAAATGAAGGATCGCACGAAGCCATGGAAAGTGTCCCGGTAGTGTACACTTCAGAGGGTGTGTGGAGAAGTGCGGGGTCGAAACTTAAGAAGAGACGTAGAAACAGAACAACTGTTTCAGTGACAAGTCCTGAGCACAAAGAGAAAGTCAGAGGGATGTCAAATCGTCTATATCCCTTCGAAGCGTTGGCCGTCAAGACGTCAAGCTTCAGACCGTAGAAAGTTGAAATGGTGATGGAATTAATGACAAGAAGGACTTGAGGTAATGCGGTGCACCGTTTATATGGCAGAAACAGGCCAGACAGGGACACGTTAGACGCTTCTGTAGTGATGATACAAGGAGGCGCCAGGGCAAGAATCGGACAAGACTCTCAAGAAGACTTTTATAGAGTGGTCCAGGAACAAGTATCCCGTCCATCCATTCTGAGTTAGCATGTGGTACAATTATAATAAAGCTAACGGTTTCTGTTCCGCAGATGAATCGAGATACATATCGTCAAGTTGGATTTTCCGATCTGAGCATCCTCTATTCTACACTTCAGAATATATTAATCACATAAAGGTCAGGATTTCGGCCGGTCAGCCAAAGGGGCATGATCAACTCTGTTACGTCTAAGGGTATTCGAGGTCCTAGGATTCTTGCAAAATAGCCGGAAAACTTTTTTTGCCGGCGGCCAGTCCGAACTTCTTGCGTCATGTTGCATGACAGTTTTTGATCGACAAAGTAATGTTCTAACCCTGAATGACTCGAATGATTCATCCACTTCAAACTTTCGCCCCCTCTTCTTGAGAAAGGCAATCTTCATCTACATTATAAGAAGACACGGATCAGACTACGATTATACATTGCATGTAATATTTTTCCATCTCACGTCTAAAACCAACGCGCCCAAGTAGCTAGCTTGCATTACCTAGCCTTCTATTCATCTAGCCTCTGAAGTTTATCTACTTGTTCAACTCACACCACCATCAGTATCACCTCGAAAAGGATCTAAAAGTTATTTCCAGTCATCCAGCGGCCACAATGCGCTTCGGTGTCAAACGGCCAAAAGTTGGTTGTAAGCTGATTGTTCGGGTCAACGTAGCGTTCTGGTTCTGCACCGACAGAGGAGAAACAACGTTTCACACGAGTTTTGTCGGATCTGAATTTTCGTTTCCCAGTATGTCCTGGCTTCCTGTTTTCATCTTCTGCAGGCTTCAATGATGCGCTCCTTATATGGATCGGGTACACTGGACTGAGTGATAAGGATCGCCGCGCTCGGATAGCCTAGTCTAACATCAAATTGCATCTCTGCATTGTAATACTACAGAGTTGAGAACAAGAGAATCAGGTCTTCTAGATCGATATCGATTACGATGTGAACAAGAGCTTGGGAGAATCGAAGGGTGCTGACTTTCAAGATTTGTGCTTCCATGCACCTGTTCTTCGGAAGTCAAGTTCGCGGACGAGATCTTGAGACTTTGGAAGAACTGGCTTTTGTTCTTGTGTCTAGGCATCTGTCAAGCCTGTGATTATTCTAGTTGGCATGAAGTGATTGTACATGTGCTCTTTTTTCTTTTTTGTATGCTCTCTGACATAATCACCGACATGACATGAGAGAGTACATCCGTCTTATGGCCCAGACGGCGGAGATTTACAACAAGGAATTGCTTAGGTGAACAACATTGAATGTTCATTGACCCCCTTTATATCAACTCGTCCAACTCGGGCTAGAGAAAGTCCACCTTTTTTCCCTTTGAAAAATTATCATAAACCTGATTGCAGTTGCAGTCCGGTTGATCTATTACAAATGTAGAAGGGGCTTTTGAGTTTGAAGGGGACAGGGGACAGTGGTGCGAAGAGAATAGACTTTCTTTATATTTGACCAGAAATATCATTTAAATTTTAGCAAAAGGAGAGAGAGAGATCCTCCAAAAAATGTCTACTCAGAAAAATTTACACTATAAACTGATAAGGTATTAAAAAGAAGTAAGCCCAGATCGTTTATGTAGTAACAGACAAGGAATCTGCTTGCTAGGTGAATAAAGCATCGTGTGTCTTCAACTGATAGAGTAAAAAGGAACACTAGCATCTAACTTGGAGGTCTAAAAATCCAGAGTCTCTATACTCAATTTGTTGAAAAGTCTGAGCTATTCTCGTCGGGGAGGCAATCCTAGATCATCCAAGGGTAGTTGATGCATGGGCAAGTCACATATCACCCTTTCATTGCGATTTTACTGAATACCCCCTCCGCGTAAATTTCTAGTTCGCACTCCATGTGATTTGCAGACCATTCCTTGAGATGGTAGTACGACTGCAAACAGCATCGTTAGCCTGAATGTCCTGAAGGATCCATCACCAAAATAACCGCCTCCGGCAAGTCGGTGAATTTGTAGATGCTAGAGACATCCGGTAGAGTCATGGCTTCCAGGATGCCTTTCTAGATGACAAGCAGCTCAGCATCAGCCAATGAGCATTCATCTGTTTGCCAGAGAGTATATTTTCTACAAGAAAGGCTGATTTTACGAGACTCCCTATATAAGGAGTTGGAAATGCATGGGTAAGAAAAACGTCGTATGAGACTTGACACTCCACGGCATATTTGATGCAAAGTATAGCCTGGATTGGTTTCGGCTATATTTTGTCCTCATAGAATACCATGGCTGAGTACCAAGCTTCGACGGATAGATATGAACTGTGCCAACTCCTGAGATCTTGATCAGATTGTGCTACTTTCATAGTTAAAGGTCCGAAGATTAACCTTATAGTTACTCAGATTCTGCAACCCCAGTCACCTACGAGATAACTAATAGCAGTCGGAGGAAGGTCTGAGCTATGGGTGCAATGAGAGGTTTAGACACCTGAAAATCAACTTGGGAGATAAAGAACTCTTTGAGTTATGACAGAATATCACAGCTATGAGTTCTCTCAGAGTCGTCTGTACTCTTCATACACATAGATTCCTGCTGCTTTCAGAACAAGGTACAGACCAATTTGGCATGTTCGTGTGAATGGCTTTATCACAGACCGGGCGTCAGTCTGCAGAGTGGGTATACGTAGCTTCTAGCCTCGACTTGACGTATTCTCCAGCAGTGACCACGGGATATTTAGCTGGAGTCCCAGGGGACACGCAGGTCAGTATAGGCTATTGGTCCGTGACATCAGAGATGTCAATTTGTCAATTTGTCTATCTAATAAGCATGATTCACTGACCTCGAGAAGAACGTCATAATCTGATCCAAAGAAGAGTGGGATCGAGTGGCGTTCGAGTCCGGAACGGTTGATAACACGGTGAATTGTTGACTGAAAGACATCATCTAAGGAATGAGGTAATTACAATGTGAAGTGGGAAGCCTCATTTGCGATACTCACTTGTCCATCGGGAAAATTGGTCCCCGAGGCTTCAAATTTGAGTGGTATCGCTCAAGCTGCCAAGTCTATCTTGGACTCACTTTACAACAACCGTTCCTAGTATGGGAACGGCATCAATCCACTTCCCAGAGGTGTTTTGGACCTGAAGTCCACCCGCCGGGTCTTGCCACAAGATTGTGAAGCACTAGGAGTCCGAGGTGAGTGAAACATAGTTTTCCGAGGAGAAGAGAGAGGTGCGAAGCAAGCAACCCGAGCACCACTTGACCTAGAGCCACATGCACAAGAAGAGATACTGTTGCAACTTCAAGGAAACTACACCTACCTCGTAGCTAAGGATGCCCGTAGTCATAGCGGAGTTAACAACCGTAAGACCGGCTAGATGGCTAGATGAAGCGTTCAGGTACAACTCACTCGGTATGGGAGCCAATGCCAATTTGACGACCATCATGGGGGTCCAACTTCGTAGATGGTTGAGGAGGGTAATGTAACAAGCGCATTATTGCAGCAGACCTCAGCGTCTATAACGAATGTTAGATTACTTCAAAATGATGATGAGATCAGAAGCACAACAACAAGACAGTACGAGAGTAGGCTAGTCAGGAGCCTGGTCCAATTAATCTTACTCACCTTGTCATCAAAAAATGTTTCCAGGAGATCTAACGCCAGAGCAAAAAGTGGAAACAATAATTTCCCTAGTTTCAGCGCTGAATGACTGGCCACAAAAGAATCAGACACGAATCCAGATACATTTCGAAAGTGGTGGCGTCCAGCAAGCGAGGAGCAAAGAGAGATGTCCACGTAGATGCCCAATGGAACCGCTACGATGCATCGTGCATGAAGAGCGGAAATCATCCGCATCAAGGCCGCAAAATCAGCCACCGTCGGATGACTCGCAAGATCCACTACAGGAGGAGAATTAGAGACGTACTAATATGCCAAGACCGCCGCTCTAAACTCCGGCAAAACTTCAGAGTCAGGCCAGACATTTCTACCCGTCATCACACCATCATCACTGACTGCCGTAGCGAAATTCGACCAAGTGGTATCGTCTTGCTTGATCTCCGGTTCCCAACCAAGGTCGAATCCTTCGTGTAGATCACCTAGACTCTGTGGATTGGTGTTTTCACTCAAAAGTGATGTATAGCCTTTAAAGTTAGGGGACTTGTGGATATCAAGCTATAGACAGGCCATTCATTTGATCTGAGCAACACGATGCGACGCCTCCTGAAGAGATGGCCCACACGCACCTTCATCTTCTCCTGTTCTGATAGGGAAAAAAAGCTCTTCCCAGCATTTATAGCACCTTCTATCAGCCCTTGTGGTATACCATGATTTTTGACTACGGGTTCCGAGAGAGACCATAAACCGTAAATCTTTGTCCATCTATGCTGAGAACAAACTTACGATAAAAGAATCCGACCTGTAGAGTGGCCACCAACACACCATGGTTCTGAATTTCAACGCCTTCTATTTCTTTCTAAAGTTCTACTCACATTGATGCAAGCATCCCTAATCAAATGGGCCAACTCTCTCTTCACCTCGGGATCCCGACTTGTTGCATTTTTAAAGTCTCTAAACCCAGCAGTTTATCTCATGAGTTTATCTCATTGACATGAACCTTGTCCCCATAAAGCCCGCCAGAGATAAACTTAACATCAAGGGTTAAACACAGTGCTGGGGAATAGAGTTCCCCTTATCCCTCATGACCCAAAGGCCTCAAAGCGACTCTCTTCTTTCGAGCCACCCCGAGAGAAGCAAGACCCTCGAACAGTGTTATGCTCGGAAGTTAAGGGCAAACAATGTTCTATAGGAGGAGCTTACGGGCGGATATACTAACATAACAGGGATCTCCTCGAAAGAACTGTCGGTCCTTCGAGCAGTCAAGAAGAAATCGGGTGTCGATATGGGAGCATGTTGTGCAGAATCTTGTGTCATGGCGTTTCTCCAATTCGGTGGCTGATAGGAGGAACTAGGTTGATAGCTCCGGAGCGCTGAAAGCCGAAGACCCAAAAACATTTTTGAACACGCTGTTTTATTGACATCATCAGACGTTTATTTGATTCCTGTATGCCCTTGTTTCGAATTGATACCTCTATTTCGAACCAGCATTCAAACATAGACAACAGGGCGATACTAGAAAAGAATCTCAGCACGTATTAATACCACTATGTGGACAGATGTAAAGTTTTGCAAAGGCAGCAAATATGATTATTCAAGAAAATAAGTCCTTTATTTCTGTTTCCATCTAGTCTGGTGTCGTTGTGGGTTAATTTGCCAGATCCCGAGCAAAATGGAAGAAATCGACACTAGAACCGTTGACACCATACTTGTAGATCTAAGAAAGATGGTCAACAGTGTCGTTGAGACAGAATATGGAGACATACGAAATGAGAAGACACCCAGCTCGAGAACAGTGCTCTCTGGTACGACTCGGGCAACCTCTTCAAGAGGGCATCCAGGCCAATTTCATTGACGAGTGTTTTAGGAATAGCGCGGCGCATGACACCGCGTCGACTTGGCTCGTCGTCGAATAAGTCCGAGTTCTCCAGCTCTGCTTGCAAGTTATTAAGAGTACTCGACAGTTCGTCTGAGATCTGCGTTCGGGGCTTAGTTCCGCCGAGGCGGGCATGTTCGCGCCAGATGCATTGAAACTCGGAAGTGGCGTTCTCAGCGATGATTGCCTGGATATCTTTGACATAATTCTGGTAGAAGGGTGAAGGCTTGCTATCCTTGAAGATCATGAAATTCGTATAGTCCTCATTTGACAGGGCTAATCCAGCTAGTACTTCCAAAGAGGAGCTCGTGACACCACCTGGATCTAATTAATACCGATGAATATGTAAACGTGCTTCACTTACCCTTGTTTGCACTTGAGTCCTTGAAGAGGATAACTTTGCGCTTCTCAAGGTGGAGGCGAGCTTGCTGCGTAAAGAAGAGATTTGCACCCTCAACAACGTACTTGAAGTAAGGCTTGCCCTCAGCATCAAAAAGGGCGTTCATGTTGGAGATATTGATAGCTTCCGGTCGACCGCCACATGGTACGAAGAGATCGGCCTTGTACCTCAAATGAGCACCATTGCGGAAGTCAGTACCATCTAGCACGATTTCACCAGCTGGGTCAAAGCCGGTGTTAGCTTGGATCTAGAAAATCAATACATCACAAACTCACAAGGCAATTTAATGTCGTGTTCCTCGACTCTGACGAGATATCCTTCTTTGCTGAGTTTCGAGGTGTCGAAATGGCTGACAGGAACCCGAAGTTTTGCAAGCCGGACTAGTTCAGCACGATTGATGCCAACAGGATCGTGTAGCACACCACTACCATCGATGATAGCAACTGTCTTATCCGAGGACAGGAGGATCTCATCTGAACGTCGATCAGAGTCAGAAGCGAGATGATTTACTATGTCAAGGCTTACTGGACCCCATGTCACCATCAGGGCCACCGGTCTGCACCTTGGTAATATCCTTTTCCCTGAGTCCAAGTTTACTATAGATACCGAGGACGTATTGTCTGATGGACAACGAGGTCATTCCATAGGTGTCGTGTGGAACACCACCCAGGTGCTCTGCACTCTTTCCAGTAGTGAATGACTTCCACCACGTCTCAGCACCACGCTCCCGCGCATGCACTGAAGATACATATATATATGAGGGCAATTACTAGTTCAATGATCAACGAAAACTTACAGGCTGCCCAATCCATCATGTCGGCAGTTCCCTCGTCAGGACCAAAGAACAAAAGCTCAGGTTTACCGTAAAGATCAACAAGAGGCTCCTTGATCCCAGGGGTTTGCCCGGGAATGAGGAGATCGATGATGGCCTAAAGAAATTCTCTCTTGAAACGATGAAATCATGGCTAGTGAATCAACGCTCACGTCAACATATTTCTCGAAGCAGCGCCTTGGACGAGCACCGAGCGAAGGTAAAATAGTACCCTTGGCTCCTCCTTCCGGTATATCCTTATTCTTGAGCGACTGGGTTGCAGCCAAGTTGTAGTTTTCGTCAAATAACATACGCTGGTTGATAGAGTAATTTCTACGCCTGGCTCAGTATCCATGAAAGATGTAAGATCACGTATCACTCACTCCCTGTTCCTCGACATGACGAGACGAATGCCACCTCGAGCGACATCACGGAAACGGATGTGGAATCCACGGAAATCGTTGCCAATCACGAAAAACACGCCAAAAGGTGTCTTAGGATATTCGACCTCGGGCAAAAACTCAGGAGTTAGGCGGAAGGACAAGGCAACCTTGGTCGATTGGTAGAAGTTAGTCTTCAGGACATGCCTAGGCAAGAGTCAAGCTGTGAATAGGGTTATGAAGTGGAAGGGACTGACTTGTTGAAGATGAGGAAGCTCTCAAGAACCTGGAGCTCTTGTTTATTGGGAACACTGCGGCGAATCTTATCGTATAGTTCCTCATCCGATAGTGGTTGAACTGTCTGCAAGCGTTGGTAAGAGAGAGTAGGACTGTCCCGTCGTGTGTATATCAGCTAAACATGCTCTTTGATTTTAAGGATACTTACCCAATCTTAGAAGCTTCGGCAATTTGAGGATAGTGGATCATCGCAAAGTTGACGTAAAGCAGACGGATCTATAAGAACGTCAGCGCCTCGTTCAACAAGGTATATACCTAGGACGAACCAAAAGGGGGTGGGCCTGAATGGCCTGAGCAATGCTTTCTCGCGTAAATGTTTCTTCACGGAACCTTCGCTTGATGTTATTCAAAACTTCAGCATGGGCGGGATCAGTTTCGTCCAATACATTCTTGAGCTGCAGATACGCAGGACCAAGGCGATTGCAAAAATGTTGAGCGAAAATCCAACCACAATCTGGAGTTTCCTGTAAGCTATCAGGCACAAGTAAGATCAAAAGAATCTTACATGCATAGGTTGCCTCTTGGACTGCATGACTTTCAGGGGACTTGGGTAAGAAGAATGGATTATCTGGAAGACAGAAGAGGAGCGAAGCCTCCTTCATGACTTGATAAATTGAGTGCTCAATGGGAGGTGCCGGGGAGTTCGGAAGAGGGTTGAGATAAATGGAGATGATAGTGATTCCATTAGCGAATTGTTCTGTTATCAGTCAATGAGTAAGGTCGTTATCTTAGAGTGGAACAAACTTCTACCAACCTACATATTTACCCGTCGAATAAAGCGAGTAAAAATGATAGAGGTTCGAGAGGGCACTGCGAAGAAAATTGATCAATGGTCAGGGCAATCGAGCCTGACGCTTACCTGAAGTAACGAGATGTAGTGCCCATCTTGTACCCTATAACCAACCTACGCTTACGAGTTCCTTCAACCTCATAGACTTCGATAACAGGACCATGTCTTGTCTCCACATTGGACATAACCTTCTGGTATATATCGAGCGTGTTCTTGGTCGCCTTCTCGAGGAAGGTCGAGTCGGACACTGAGCGAATGTCAGTCTGCCCTGGGATGATATCTGTCTTGGTTTTGGGGAAATTGCATTTCGTAACAAAATAGCACCGAAGCTGCTGGGAAGCTGTCGCCGAGATGGAACCAACCGACCGGAAAGTCTCGAGGCGATAAGCGTTCTTAGGTGAAGATTTGTCCAAAAATAACTCATCAATCCTATGAGACAGGAAATTAGCACCCTATCAAGCAAGCCGACGACATCGCATATATGCACTGTGCTTTACAAGGAACTGGCAGAGCCGTAATGCGGGTCAGAGAAATCAAACCCGTCGATACCGCCAATCACGAGAATGAAGAATTATAATGAACTTCACAACTGACCTAGCCTCACAAGTGGCACCAGGCCCTTCGGTTGTCGTGAGACCCGGAGCACTAGTATGAATAAAGGTCGCGCCGTTCCCGCGCTCATCAATCCTCTCAAGGTCGATAACGAGGGTAGATGGGTCGTGCTTCGTGAAGGCCATTATCTTAGCGCCAAAGAGGGCAATAATATGGTCCGAGATGACCTCGCGCGATTCATTCTGGAAGTAGGTATCATCGATACCGAGGTTCGAGTAGAACCAATTGACTTCCCCAGCAACAAGTTCATGAGGAATGAAACCCTGAGAAATCGATCAATATGATCATTCGTGATGACGGACGATAATCCTGACCTTGGCGGCGACCTCTTGCTCGACGAGGGCTCGCTGTTCCTCCTTGCCCCGGAAGACGGGGGTAGTATAGCCGGGCATGTTCCTGACGAGATTCAAAGGTTCCTTGCTGTTGAGTCCGAGCCTGGGGCCAGACAGATCTGTGGTTGAAGCCACTGGGGTTGACATTGTGGAGTTATTTGGTGCAGATAGCTGCGACGATGGTTATGGTGGAGAGAAGCGGGAGACAAAAACAGGGGAGGAACTCAAGAATTGGAGTAACATCTTTATACGTCAACTATCTCGGGCAGCTATTTCCGCTGTAGGCCTGATATAAATAATTGATACTTGCTTTAGACTTCATGTGATCTTCCGAACCCCAAACTCAGGGTTGTAATTCCAATATGCATTCTACGCGCTACCATAATTCAAAGTTCCTGGGATCAG
>Ga0154002_1000435_pt1 | contig 12306 bp, 13 predicted proteins | sample TSNY086MetaG_FD_102276 | JGI IMG/M metagenome (GOLD analysis project Ga0154002, IMG submission 102276) | Attine ant fungus gardens microbial communities from New York, USA - TSNY086 MetaG | ecosystem: Host-associated > Fungi > Mycelium > Unclassified | place: USA: New York, Robert Cushman Murphy... | reverse complement strand
TATTTTTAGGTTACTACGGCTTGATGATAACAGTCATCTTATTTGTAATAACAATGTATTTCGCTATTAAGATTGAGAAATATAAAAAAGACAATGATATTCAAACCTATAAAGAAATTGTATGTTTTATTGAAGGAAAACGATTAGATGAAATTGAAAGAAGTCAAGAATATGGGAAACGCCCTTATCAAAAAGCATTCCTCGCTTTTGCATGTGCCATCATTGCCTTTTTAGTTTGTATGCTATTCGTTTGGTTATTAAAATCATTTATCTTTTAAATAAAATATACCTTCTGATTCTGCAATGATTCTATGAAACAGAGTCAAAAGGTACAAAGAAACCTCGGAGAAACCCGCTTGATGACATCCCAATGGCAAATTGTGTGGGTGAAATTTTTGAGATGATTGGCAACCATAACAATAATATCTAATCACAAAAATAATAGTATTGTCATTTGATTGTCACCAGACATAACAAAAGCCTGGAAACCATCATAAACACTGGCTTCACAGGCTTTACGTAATTATTCAAACTCGGCCTGTCCATCGGTGTTATTAAACGTATTTGTTTAGTTTCATTGCGTTTCAAGGCCGTTTTTTACTTCTATTGCATATATTATTTAGACTTACTGATTTTTTGTTGCCAAAATGTTGCCAGTAAACACTTATTCAACTTATATATCAATTAGATTAATACTTATTTGTCGTAAAATATTTTCATATTCTAAATATTCCACTTTATTTTTCTTTAACTCTTTTAAAATAAATTTTGCAGATGATTTTTTTTCCTCTTTACTATTAATAATGTGTTTTAGTCCTGTCGAAATCGCCCCTGCTGCTGTTGCCAATCCAACTGTATTAGCATCAAAGCCTTGCGTTAAACTTAGAATACCACCAATCACAGTACTATCCAAAGTGAAATCTGTAAGAATTTGCTTTACATCCTTTTTAGGTTTTGACATCATATAGCTCAAAGGTTCAATTACTTTCTCAATAACCATAGATTTCATTTTATTGTCACGTAAATCTAGTTCATCGTTAACATAAAACATACTTGTTTCTACTATATCTCGACAGGTTCCCTTCAAACTATCAATTACATCCTCATGCGTTTTAGCAACACGCGCTATATATTCTGTTTTTTTGGTCGAATCACATCTGCCAAATATAGGAGATACAATTTCAGTAAATAGTCTATGGGCTTTAATGTCTATTTTACTAGTCTTATCTGAAGATTCTTCTTGTAAATATTCGGAAAAATCCATTAAAAACGGATACCAATTATGATTATAGACAATATAGTTTATATTTTCACTATTATATACACTGCACATTCTATTTACAATTACAGCTGCAAGTAATTCAAATAATTTTTCTTCATCACTAAAATTTATTTCGATATAGTCTTTAACAAACTCAATCCCTTTTTCTAAATATACTTCTAAAAATATATGTGAAAATAATTCTCTGGTTAAGAACCTTAAATCATCAGCTGATTGCTTGAAGCTCTCTAATAGTTTATTGTTACTGATCAATTCTCCACGTGTCTTTTCAATCACTTTTATATCTCGTGGATATACTGTACTCATTTTAAGTATTCTTTTTCCTAATGGTCGTAAAATATCCGAACATTCTACCGCTTGTCTTGAACATTCAAAATATTTCTTATTCATTAACCATACTATTTGTGGAAGAGCGATATTCTTTTCAATACAATATTGTGGGAAATTTAAAACGTTTTCCCATTCAGTCGGACTAATGCCTATCGGCATAAGATATGTAAGGTTTCCATGATAAAAAATATCTGCTGCCTCAGGTAATGTATCATAACAGAGATAATTAGGGCATATGATATTGAGGTTTTTATTCATTCAAACCCTCCTTTATAATATTAGTAATACTATTTTCCTTGAAACAATATGATAAAACAATTTTGCAGGCGGCATCTGCAAAATCTTTTCATTTATTTAAGTCTTCTTTTCATTTTTTCTTAACTTCAGTAACTACATTATAGCGTTACAATTCCTAAAAATATATAGAATTTCTAGTCAGTAAGCAGTTCAATCTACTGGCAACAAAAAACAACACCATTTCAGAAAATGTATGTAATATAAAACATGGCAGGCAATCTATGGACTACCAGTCAAATAAAATAATCTGTGTAAAATTAATACTACTCGAACTCGGCCTGTCCATCCGTGTCATTAAACACATTTGTTTAGTTTCATTGCATTTTTAGGCCGATTTTTACTTCTATTACATAGGTTATTTGACTTACTGATTTTTTGTTGCCAAAATGTTGCCACTATGAGGTTAATACAAAGCATATCTTCTAAAGCTTTAATAATTCTGTATATATTCTTCTTCGTGCCGTATTTGATTTGTTTGTAAAATTAACATTATTGTACCAATTAATTAATTTATTACTCTGCTCATCACTAATACCGTCACGATGAAAGACAAAGTAACCCAAAAGATAGTTTATGTAATCAGAGCGGTTATGTTTTTTTAGATCATTTTTTTCCACAAAATTTAATACCGTATCTAATTCATCTAACGTTATTTTAAAACATTCTTTAAGCTGTTCAGGTGTCAAATTACATAGTTGATTTTCTTTTGTGTCAGATGATATTGGTGCAAAATTATTTGAATGATGTCCTGAAATCAGCAATTCATATGCTGGATTTAATGCTGCAATGGGGTAAGATACATTAGTTTTTTGAGGCGTAAAATAATCAAATCCATAATCCTGAACTTTATTGCGATAAATATTCGTATATTGAGTATAAATATCAATCCCATGTGCTTTTAATTTTGAAAAACGCATTTGTATGATGCTAACTCTACTTCCTGCATTATTCAAAACCTCAAACCAATTAATTTGCTCATCTTCAGATAAATCCGTGGCAAAGTTAATCGTATACTGATATGTTTTAATTTTATTTCGTATCTGCAAAAGTGCATTGACAACGGTCGGTGCCGAAAGAGCTTTGTTTTTTGCTGTATAACTAATTAAAACCGTGTCATCCTTATTTAGCAAAACCCCTACCGGGACTTGATTTTTCCTAAAAGTTTCATTATTTATAACAAACATACCCTTTCCAAAATCCAAAACAACATTCTTGAGATCTTGGTGATTAGTATAAGCCTTGAAATTTGTTGTAAGTCTCTGCTGTCCATCAACCACAGACATTTGTCCACGCACAATTTCCGGTAGAAGCTCTCTCTCTATAAATGAAACTTGAGGAACAGCATACTCCGAATCAGCATTATTTATAATATTTACAGAAATAGCTGATATGGGCGATTTACTAAGTAGTTGATAATTAAGAAGATCAACACTTTTCTGTAGAGTCCAGCTCATATCCCTTTGATACAATGGAAGTGTCAACTCATTTGCCTCGATTTGCTCACAGAGAGTGAAAATATAATCTTGTCTGCTATTTTTTGTAGGATTTAAATTTGCTGCTGCTAGTAGTTGCTTATTAATATTCATACAATTCCTTCCCGCTGCTATTTTTAGCAGCTACCGGTATTTTAGAGTATAATAGCATTTTATTCATTTTTAGTCAAGTGCTGCTACACATTTCTTGGTGTTTATGTATTTATTTAGAAAACCAATATACAAGTTGTATCTTCTCTAAGCAAACCTCCCTACTTAAACCCTGATAATCTGAATTTTTGCCGTGTCATTCAACTTCCGAAAGCGGGGAACCGGGGAACCGGATAAACTCCCATTCCTCGCTTTCACTTGTTACATTTTACGTCACAGTCAGCATGATACTGATGTATATGATGGTTCTCTGCTCCCCTATCTCTTCAAAGAATAAAACAAAGTCATCACTTTCCCTTATCCACTCCCAGAAGTTGAATAGCAATTACTGCGCCACATTTCATTCCTATTTCCATATACACTGATTCAACTGCACTAGCATAATTGTAAATCTCACTTATCACAACTTCGCTTTCTTTCCTATCGGGAAATTCACTTTCTACACGTTTAATAACTGCTTTTTCTAACTCTTCAATTCTATCTTCATATGATTTATCGCTAATATCAAAGCATTCCACACCATGCAACAGAAACTCCCTAATATGCTGAATATTTAGCCTGTTAAAGATTTCAAAGGTATAGTTCACGCTAACACCCCCAGATTCTTCAATATAAAAACGCAATCCTGCAAACCCTTACGATACACATATTGCTCTTCTTTCGCATCAACTTCTAGGATAAGCTCAAAACATTCAACAGCAAAATCTTTCTCCGCTTTGCTTAACATCGTGTCACAGTCACGCTCCATTGTATCTAGCTTTTCTTTCAGCAGATTATATTCATCTGATGATTTAAAATCTTCCACTGCCCGACTCAACAATTCATCAATAAAAAGGGCATATTCTTTATTTACGCTCATAGTCACATCTTCCTTTCAAACAAAAACCGTACAGCACTTGAAAGATTCATGCAGCGCATGTTATAATATTTACGCTGCATTTGCTTTCGGGCATATGTTGGCGGGGAAGTGGTGTAGTAAGTTTGCCAACAAGCGCACCGCTTCCCATTATTTGTTATTGAGGACTTTAATACCGTCTCGTAACCCTTGTGGACGAGATACACCTTTTTTACTGCAATACTTGTCCAACATCTGTAGTTCTTCTTCTGTAAGCCTAACATCAACACGAACACTCTTCGGGTTCTCGGTTGCCGGACGCCCTCTTTTCTTATTGGGCATGCTCACCCCCTTTCTTTGCCAACATCTAAATTATAATTTATCACCGCCAATAAATCAAGCATTATTTTACCGCCATTAATTGCATGAAATCTTATCTACTTATGCCATGTGACCGACCAGAACGCTTATATGCCTTTTCTAACCGCTCCATCTCCTTAGTCTCCCCTATCATCGCCTGAACCTTTTCTTTGCCCATATAACGCTCAATTCGTCCCAAATCAGCACCTTTTTCCTTCAATTTCTCTATGGTATCTTTCTGCTCCATAACTCTGTCGGTTAAGCGGTTAATCTGCTTTTCCTGTTTAGTAATTCTATCTATCAACCGACCTACTTCTTCCATGAGATTGACACACTTTACTGTCAGGTTCTGAATCACTTTTTTCAGCTTTGCCACAAAAGGCAAAACCTTTTTATCTCTATAGCTATTGGCACTCATTAAAACACTAGGTTCCGGCAACTGCCATTTATCATCTTCATCATAAGCGTGAACATTTCGCTCTATGACATTTTTAGAAGTGACCTTTCTTTCGATTTCCTCTTGCAATTTCTGCTGTTTCTGCTTTAATTCCTGATTACCGGATATCAGTTTATCTTTATCATCCGACAGGATTCCCGTCTGTTCTTTCAGCAGATCGCTTGTAAGTGCCAATTCTGCAACTTCTTTCTGCCGCTCCTGCTTCTCAAAGTCCAGAACCGAAAGATGCTTATTATGCGTACCTAACTGCTTCCACTGCACACCATGCCGTTCCATAACCTTTGATAATGCCCGCTTCTCCGACTCTATCCATTGATTCCATTCCGTTGCCCCTCTGGTGCCGCCTTTGAATCCCTGCTCCTTCAACGCTCCTTTAAGAGACACTCTGGTATCAAGTCCACGCTTGCTATTTCGGATAAAGGGGACAAAGTCAATGTGCAAATGGGGAGTTTCTTCATCCATATGCATATGGGCCGAAAACACACGCAGATTCGGATTCCTCTCTTGAAATTGTTCCATAAATTCAGACAAGATTTCCTTTGCCAGTTTCCCATCGTCACTCCGGGCGTTCATATCATCTTTATTCCCTATCTGAAAAATCACTTCGTGAAATAGCTTCTCCTGCTTCCCACGGCGTATCTTCTCATAGTAATTTTCAATCTTCCGATCATTCCTGTCCTGCTTTTCATTATAACGCTCTAAAGCTTCATCGAAAATTTGATGGTAGACTTCTTTTATATCTGTATGATAGAATTGCACGTTATCTTTACTCCGTTCTTCATCTACATTTTTAGCGCTAAAGGTTCGGGTATTGTGATTCACCGAACCCTTACCCAGCATTCCGCTAATCGTTCTTTCCAGTTGACATTCCTCCTTATCTTTTCTGCACCGGACACGGTGCAAGTTTTGTTACTTTTTCCAAAAGTAACGCAAAAGCACTTTTGACACTACGTATCAAAAGCGCCCTTGCGCCCTGCCGGGGGCTATGGCTGTGACAGCAGTTTTGGCTATTTTGCTGTCACCTTGCGGATAGCGGAAACTACGTTCTTCACGGTACTTTCTTCCCATCCTGCCAACCACACCAATGTCTGCATTTCAGCCCGGCTCAATTTCACGTCTCCGAAAATCTCATTGAGTATCTCAATCCTCCGGGCTTCACTTTCGTAAAAATATTTGTTCACATTCCGGGTTCCCCATTCTGGTTGTATAATCATCAAATTCCTCCATTCTTTCTTGTATGATATTTACAGGAGCGTGACACGCCCCTGTCTATTGCCGTCAACGTGAAACATTCCATCGGAAGCTGTCCGGTACTCCTTTCCTATCCAGATACTCTTTCCGGGCAGTTTCCCGTTCTTCTGCGGTCGGTGCGGATTTATATTTTGCATAAAGTTCATGGCGCACCATTGCATCTAACTTTTGCTCTAACCCTTTACAAATTTCGTCTGCATAGTCACCATCTGACATCAGATGATACCGCAAAAGTGCTGCAAACAGTTCATAGGGTACTTGTACATTCTTCATTCAATCTATCCTTTCCGTGACGGTTGTGTCGATAGTGACGATATTTTCACTATCGGGACTACACCCAAAAATACCGTCACAACCGTCACATATCGTCACGCTTATTTGTCTATTCGTTCCAGAATCGCCAATCGTCCGCTATGGGTTCGCTTGCTCTCATAACGGATATTGTAATCATTATAAAGCTGTTCTACACTGACATTCAGCCGCCTTGTCAATGCATTCGCCGGCATATCCAGTTGCGATAGTTTTTCAAGTAATTCAGAGGGGCTTCCGCTCCACTTTGGCATATCTGCCGTAAGCAGTGCCGCTACTGCTTCTAATAGTGGGTCTGGCGGCGCTTTCCAGAGTTCTGTTTCTGCCTTTGTCAGCGTCCAGACACACCGCTCCCGATTAAAGTCAACGGTTAACTCCTGATCCTGTTGGTCACGCCCCACAATATCCATAATTGCGGTATTAGCGGTGCGCTTTTTCTTCTGCATGATGAAAGCGCCATCCGCTGCACCTAACAAACCATTCGTACCGGAAATCATATCAAAGCTATCTTCGGATTCTAACTTACGGGTATGGTGAACCACTAACAGGCAGATACCATGTTTATCGCCAAACGCTTTCAGCTTTGTAACAATTTCATAGTCATTAGAATAGCTGCTCCTGTCTCCACCTGCTTCCCGTACTTTTTGAAGTGTATCAATAATAATCAGCCTTGCGTCCGGGTGATCCTGTACAAACTCCTCTAGCTGCTGTTCCAGCCCCTCGTTCAGCGCTTTAGCCTGTGTTGCAAAATGCAGTTTATCGCTCCCCTCTACGCCAAACATCCGGGATAATCGCCGCTGAAGCCTTGCATAATCATCTTCCAGTGCCAGATAAAGCACCGTACCTTGATGAACCGGGTACTCCCATAATGGCAACCCCTGTGCCACATGGTAGGCGAGTTGTGCCATGAAGAATGACTTTCCCACCTTTGGCGCACCGACAAAGAGGTAAGTTCCACCATATAAAAATCCATCTACAATAGGTGTCCTCGGTGGATAAACCGTATCATACAGCTCTATCATAGATATGGTATCAAGTCCGCCCTGCCCGGATTTCTCCGGGCTTTTTACGGCTTGCACGTTGATTTGTTGCTGCGGATTTGCTATAATCTGATTAGTGTTTTTACAAATCGGCTGTTCCCCATCTGCGCCAACAGATGATACCGGAACAGTCGTTTTCTTATTCGCCATCATTCATCTCCTTTCAGTCCGTCTAAAGTGATTGCAATAACCTGCAAAGTATAGAGCAATTCGTCATTATCGCCGCTGCATACTTCCAAGCGTTGCAATTCCTTATATATAACTGCCATCTGATATTTCAAAGCCTTGTACACCCTTGGATTTCCTTGTACTATCACATCCCGGCATAACAGCCGCCTGATAATATAATCCTGCTTTGTCAAACCGGATAGCGCCACTAAATCATTCAGCAACTTCGCTTCCTCGTCAGATACACGAAACGCCACTGTATGGCTTCGCCATCTCCCTTTATAATCAAGCACCCTTTCCATCTTTATCCTCCTTTGTCATTCGTTCCATCTCCAATTTTTCAGCCATCTCTGTTTGCACCGTGGGAAACAGGTGAGCGTAACGATAAGTGATTTTTTCCGCCTCATGCCCGACCCGACTGCCTATAGCCAACACCGAAAAACCCATGTTAATCAATAGCGATACGTGGCTATGCCGGATATCATGTACCCTTATCCGTTTTACACCTGCCTGTTTTGCCCCTCTATCCATCTCATGATTAAGATACGATTTAGTAACCGTAAACAATCGCTCCGTTGGCTTGATGTTGTAAAGCAAATGAATATATTCCTGTATTTCCTCACATAGAAATGGCGGCATCTTGACGATTCGGTTACTCTTTGCCGTTTTAGGACTTGTAATGATGTTCCTGCCTTTAGAACGATGAAACGTCTTGCTAATCGTCACTGTCTGTTTCTCATAATCAAAATCAGCAGGAGTAAGGGCTAATAGTTCACCAGAACGAATCCCACACCAATAAAGCATTTCAAAAGCATAGTAGGAACGTGGCTTATCCATCATGGCTTCGGCAAACTTTAAATACTCGTCTTTCGTCCAGAAATCCATTTCCCTTGGGATTTCCGTACATATCGTTCCGGCTCGCCGTGCCGGATTGTAAGGTAGATTATAAAAGTTCACGGCATGATTGAAAATCGCCGTAAGCTGTGCGTGAATCGTTTTCAGATAATCGGATGAATACGGCTTTCCCTTTTTATCCCGGTACGCCAATAATTCGTTCTGCCAGGCAATCACATCCTTTGCTTCTATTTCTGCTATCTTCCGGCTTCCGAAATACGGCAAAATTTTTGTTCGTACTACGTGACTTTTAGATTCCCAAGTGCTTTCTTTCACCCGCTGCTTCTTATCGGCTTCATAAACTTCAAAGAAACTGTCAAATGTCATATCTAATTTTGCACCCTGCTTGAGCATTGCTTCATGTTCCCACGTCTGAGCTTCCCGTTTTGTAGCAAACCCTCGTTTCTGTGTCTGTTTTCGCTCCCCTTTCCAATTAGTAAAGCGATATAATACCCGCCATGTTCCTGTGGCATTATCTTTGTAAACTGCCATTTCTTCTGTCCTCCTTTTATTCGCTATAACATACTTTCTTGTGAAAAAACGTTGTATTCACACGTCCCATCACCGTTAAATAGCCTTGTTTCTGCAATTCCACATTTAATTCCCGTACAATCTGATAGGCTTTGGACTTTGATACTCGTAATTCCGCAGCTACCTCATCTACCGTCATAAATGATTTTTCTGTCATATAGGCATTCTCTCCTTTCTCAATCATCGATTGCCGCTCTGCCCTCACAGTTCCGGCAGGCAACCTTTCGTGGCGCTGTACCGTATTCCTTCCCTTGACCGGCTCTCTAATGGTCATGGCCTGTTTCCCCGGAATCGTAGCTGTTTAGACGGTCATTCACTTTTGCTTAACTATTTTAGTTTAAGTTCATTTGTATAATACTAAATAAATTCCGTTAAGTCAAGTGGTTTTCAAGAAAATATTAACTTTTTTTATTTAAGTTATTCTTGCTATTTCAATTTACACATGCTATACTAGGTTCAACAAATTTGTTTAACTGTTTAGTCATGCACAGATAATAAAAAGCCGGACATGGGTGCTTGTACACTATGGACAGATTTTTATTAGCTGCATACGGCGTTCAGCCGCAGTGAGATGAAGCGCAGCGGAATCGAACTGGCATGACTAAATCAACAAAGTATTAACGGAGGTTTTATTATGGCAATTGGCAAGCGTATCAAGTTCTTTCGTACCAGAAAAGGATTAAAGCAAAAACAACTGGGTCAAATGCTCGGTTTTCTTGGAAAGACCTCTGATGTTCGTATGGCACAATATGAAGCGGAAGCCAGAGTACCGAAAAGCGACCTTGTAAAGGAAATGGCACATATCTTTGATGTCAGTCCTCATGCTCTCACTGTCCCGGATATTGACACATATACCGGTCTAATGCATACCCTCTTTACACTGGAAGATATGTATGGTCTGAAAATAGGTGAGATTGACGGTGAAATCTGTCTACGGCTAGATAAATCTACCGGGACAACCTATGCTTCTATGTTCGATATGTTTTATGCATGGCAACAGCAAGCAGCTAAACTGGAAAGCGGGGAGATCACCAAAGAGAATTACGACCAATGGCGGTATAATTATCCCCAATCAGATACCTCAAAGCACTGGGCAAAAGTTCCCTCACAAGAGTTAAGTGATTATCTGGTGAATGAACTGAAAAACAAGTCGGATAAGAAAAAATAAGCACAAAAAAACCTTACCGAATTTTCATTTCTGAAAATCAGTAAGGTTTTTCTATGCTTTTAAAGTATTTTATCTAGTGAGTGATACCCGAAATGTTGCCAAATCGTTGCCAACACTTAAACAAATTTGTTTGAACCCCGCATAAACACTGGGTTCACAAAATCCTGTACATCACTCAAACTCAATCGTCGCCGGAGGTTTCCCAGTGCAATCATACAGCACCCGATTCACCCCTTTGACCTCATTCACAATCCGATTCGTGACCTTCCCCAATACTTCCCAGGGAATTTCCGCACTCTCCGCTGTCATAAAATCACTTGTATTCACGGCCCTTAGTACCACTGCATAGTCATACGTCCGCATATCGCCCATAACGCCTACCGACTGCATATTCGTCAGGGCCGCAAAATACTGGCCCAGGTCCTTGTCCACTCCGGAATTTGCCAACTCTTCCCGATAAATCGCGTCTGCTTCCTGGACGATCCGCACCTTCTCTGCCGTCACTTCCCCAATAATCCGCACACCAAGGCCCGGTCCTGGGAATGGCTGCCGGAATACCAGATACCCGGGAATCCCTAATTCCAATCCGGCCTTTCGTACCTCATCTTTAAACAACGACCGTAACGGCTCAATAATCTCCTTAAAATCCACCACATCCGGCAAGCCTCCCACATTGTGGTGAGACTTGATTACCGAGGAATTTCCTAATCCGCTTTCAATTATATCCGGATAAATCGTCCCCTGTACCAGATAATCCACAGCCCCAATTTTCTTCGCTTCTTCTTCGAAGATCCGGATGAACTCTTCTCCAATAATCTTCCGCTTTGCCTCCGGTTCCTCCACACCAGCCAGCTTATCATAATACCTCTGCTGTGCATTCACTCGGACAAAATTCAGTTCATAAGGCCCGTTCGATCCGAATACCGCTTCGACTTCGTCCCCCTCGTCCTTCCGCATCAGGCCATGATCCACGAATACGCAGGTCAGCTGCCTCCCCACTGCCTTGGATAGCAGCACCGCAGCCACCGACGAATCCACGCCGCCAGACAGAGCGCACAGCACACGTCCGCTGCCGATCTTCTCCCGCAGCGCCCGGATCGTATTATCCACAAAGGCATCCATCTTCCAGTCTCCGGCACAGCCGCAGACATTGAGAACGAAATTCGCCAGCATTTGGCTGCCTTCCTGGGTGTGCAGCACTTCCGGGTGAAATTGGACTGCATAGAGCCCCTTCTCCGGATTTTCCATGGCCGCCACCGGACAGACCGGAGTAGTGGCCGTAATGGTAAAGCCCTCCGGTGTCTGGGCAATATAATCCGTATGACTCATCCAGCAGACCGTCTTCGGAGAAACACCTTGAAACAGCTGACTGCCGGAATGGAGGTCCACCTCCGTCTTGCCGTATTCGCTGACGGGCGCGGCAGCGACCGTACCGCCCAGCAGATGTGCCATCAGCTGGGAACCGTAACAGATCCCGAGAATCGGTACACCCAGCGCAAAAATCTCCTTGGAACAGGATGGAGAATCCTCCTGATAAGCACTGTTAGGGCCTCCGGTAAAAATAATTCCTTTGGGATTCATTTCCCGGATCTTATCAAGACTCAATCTGTGGGGGTGTACTTCACAATATACGTTGTTTTCTCTTACGCGTCGGGCAATCAGCTGATTGTACTGTCCTCCAAAGTCCAGTACAATAATCAATTCTTTCTCCACGGTGTTCTCCATCTCTATAAAATCTTCG
>Ga0154002_1000432_pt1 | contig 12356 bp, 9 predicted proteins | sample TSNY086MetaG_FD_102276 | JGI IMG/M metagenome (GOLD analysis project Ga0154002, IMG submission 102276) | Attine ant fungus gardens microbial communities from New York, USA - TSNY086 MetaG | ecosystem: Host-associated > Fungi > Mycelium > Unclassified | place: USA: New York, Robert Cushman Murphy... | reverse complement strand
GAAAGAAGGTAACAAACATGATGCATTATTTTAAAATGAAAAAAGAAGAAATCAAATGGAAGCTTACTGTGTATACCTGTCTGAATAAGATTGTTGCTGAGCATAAGACCATTCTTGATTCTGTAACAAAACTGTACCGGTCATTTGCCGGTGAATCAGCAGACGATATCAAGGAGGCTTTTATCAACTCCCTGGTTGAGCTGATCCATAATCAGGCACAGAAGGATGGGGAGGGTTATGATCATTAATTCCCTCGCTGCATTTGGTTGGAAAGAGGTGTTGTATGGATACAAAACAATGGGACAGTGCCGTAAATGCACTGACTAAAACCCTGGATGCTTCATCAAATAAATTAAGCAAATCTGTCACTGCGGTAAACGCATGGATAGCTGCGCTGAACTCCGCTGTCACAATCGTTCAAGAATTAGATTCAGAATTGGTTCTCTTAAATCAAACTACTAATATTACGGAAGACGAACTAAAGCGAATCTATGCTGCTTCCAATGACATTGCCAGGTCTTTAGGTGTAAGCACAAAAGCAATTATTACTGCTACCCGTCAATGGACAAGCTTAGGTTATTCGATAAAAGAAGCCCAGTCTTTGGCTAAAAACGCAGTTATTCTGGAACGGATTTCACCCGATCTGGATATCAGCAAATCCACCAGAGGATTATCTGCCACAATAAAAGCATTCGAGATGGATGCTAATGATAATACACTGGAAGGTGTCATCAGCAAAATCAGCTCTGTGGGAAAAGAATTTTCCGTCTCCAATGGCGATATTGTTGAAATTCTTACCAACTCTTCTGCTGCTATGGCCGCAGCTAATAATACGCTGAAGCAAACCATTGCTTTGGGAACCGCCGGAACAGCGTTAACACGGAACGCCGCCGGTGTCGGGCAGGCACTGAAATCTACCAGTATTCGAATCAGTGGATATGAGAAAGAGTTAAGACAATTATCCGGAACTGTTGCGGACTTAACCAAGACAGCATTTACACCCGGTGGCATCAGTTTGTTTACGGATGATAAAGCGGAAACTGCGAAAAGTACTTATCAGTTGCTGGAAGAAATCAGTAGTATCTGGTCGGATTTGGCAGAAAGCAGTCAGGTGAATCTGCTGGAAGCACTTGCAGGTGACGGCAACAGTCAAGCGCTGGAAGCCATTATCCTCAATTTTGATACGGTAAAGTCTTCCATGAGCACGATGACCGGCAGTGCCGGTGCGGCCATGAATGAATTGGAACTCGTCTATGATTCTATTGCATATAAAACTAACCGGCTTTCTGAAACAGGCGTTAATATTGCACAGAATCTGTTTATGCATGATGATATGAAGCTTGTTATCGATACGCTCACCGGTGTTGCATCAATCCTGGATCTTGTGACGGAGAAAATAGGGTTATTGGGTACCACCGCTGCCGGTGTTGGTATCTTCAGTTTTGTCAAAAACTTCGATTGGCTCTGAAATAAGAGCTACTTAAGGATTGCCTGAATTCTTTAAGTTGGTCTACTGTGGGGGAGGAACTATCATAATGGCGATAGCGACAATTCCACAGGAAGAAAGTTTTAAAATAAAAAGAGGATTAATTGCTCGAAAGCGTAATGCTGACTACACTAAAACGTAATCGTAAGATCGACGTGAATGTAACCGAAAAAATAAGGTAAAAAAGTCAAACCGTCTACATACGGGAGTCAGATGTCCAGGGATAACACATAATTCCCGACCGATCAGACAATCGCCAACGAAGCAGCTAGCCTTGTCTACGTATAGTCATGACGTATAATCCACTGGCAGCAACTACGTTCAATCGTGGTGGTGGGGTAAGGTCATTAAAGACAAGGAGTGTTCAGAGTGCACCACTCCTCGTAGTATCAGGAAGCCATATTTCTGATGCTATTAATGCATGTACCAAAATGTAAATAATGCTAATATACTCACTTTATGTTGAGCATTATCCCCTGGGTTTCCACTTGTGTCCGCAATTTGAACACCGATTCATAGTATTTCCGCTCCCTAAAAATCCTGTTACAATTGAGTACCCTTTTTGTCCGGCTGTTATTGCGGTTGAATAACACTTGGGACATTTGGGTTGAGGTGGGGTAATCATAGCTGCACAACTATGCGTTTCTGGAATCTTTTTTGTTTTATTTATCAAATCATAAAGTGTCTTCGCATCCTCAAAGGATATACTGTATTTATATTTATCTCTAATTGCTCTAACGCCAAGCATAGCATTGTCAGATATTTGAAGAATAGATGATAAATCACATTTTACTCCATTAATTTCACAGATATAATTTCGAGTGGCTACTTGTTTAAGTGGATACCCACAATGTATACATGCCTCACTTTTATCAGATATTTCTTTTTGACATTCAGGACATATAATTAGCATACTATTCTCCTTTACAATTCATATTTCTGATGTTATTAATGAATATGTCAAAATATACATAACGTTAACATACTCACTTTAGGTTGGGCATTATCCCTTGGGTTTCCACTTGTATCCGCAATTTGAACACCGATTCATAGTATCGCCGCTCCCAAAAAATCCTGTTACAATTGAATATCCTTTTTGTCCGGCTGTTATTGCGGTTGACTTACATTTGGGGCATCGAGGCTGAGGTGGAGTTGTTTTAATTTCACAATTAAATTCTCTTGGTGGTTGCCCTGTTTTTGCAATTATATTACATAATTGCACTGAATCATAATCAAAAATATTTTGTGTTTCTCTCAGGATACGAGCAGCAGTAATTAATCTATCCTTTTTTATATACTCAATAACCTCCGTCAAATCAACTTCTTTATTATTGATTTTACAATAATTAGATTTATCTATTAAATTTTTTAATGGATATCCGCAATGTATACATGTTTCACTTTTATCTGATATTTCTTTTTGACATTCAGGACATTTAATTAACATACTATTCTCCTTTACAATTTTACTAATTGCTATTATAACGCAATTTAAAGAACTAGGCAATCTTTTAAATGTTAGTAAAGAAATAAAGGAATTAGGTAGCATCTTTTTAATTTCGGCAGATGAGACGAACGTTTTAAAAAGTGCCTTTGAGGGATTGTCTGGTGCCAAGATAATAGCTAAGGCAACTACAATGGAATTGACAATCGCTCAAAAGTTAGAATTGATTGAAAAGTATGCTATTGATAAAGCAAACTACCAAACTGCAATTTCTACTGGTGTTCTCACAACTTCAACCACAACCCTTGGAACCGCAATACAGGGATTAGGCATGAAGCTAAAAGCTCTGGCACTAGCCCATCCACTTCTTACAGCAATTGGACTTGCAGCTGCTACAGCATTCATAGCATTTAAAGGTTGGGATATTCTCACCATCAATGTCAAAGAAGCAAAAGAAGCTCTTGCAAATGCGAGATCCGATTTTGACAATGTAAAATCAGAATTGGTATCTATTAATCAAGAATTAGAAACAAACAGCAAGAGAATCAATGAACTAAACGCTCTTCCTGCTCTAACTTTTGTTGAAAAAGGCGAATTAGAAAAACTCCAGGAAGTCAACAAAGAATTAGAGCGTCAAAAAAATTCAAAGTCCATAGAAATGCAAAGATCAGCTGAGAAACTTTCAAAATCAAATCAGCTTGCTTTTGACAAAGAATTTGGTGATAATAAATTCCAACGCTCTGATGTTGAAGAGTTATATTCTAATTATAATGATTCGTCATTGGCTGCTATTGATTTATCAAAACAAGGGCTTGAAGGATTAGCAGCAGCAATACTGAAAGTTCAAAAGCTTCAAACGACTGCTCGAAATGAAAACAACAACGAATGGTTGGATTCTCTATTGGAGCAAGAAGCACATTATAAAAATCAGCTCAAAGACGAATTACCCATTCTCCAATCCTACCTTGATAATTTGGTAGAATTAAAACAGTATGGTGACTTATCTGATACCAATCAAGCGTTCTACGACAACCTTGAGCAGGGTATGCGGTTAATAAGTGAATTCACAGATCCTGCCGCATGGAATACCATTGAGTTTCATCATATTTTCAACACTGAAGGTATCGAAGTTACAAAAGAGCAATTAATCTCACTCGCAAAGGCTGGCAAATTAGATGAAAGCACGATTAAACGCTATACCAAACTAAATCAAGCAATTGAGGAAACAGATTTTATTACTAAAAATGGAGAAAATAGCGTAAAATCTTTTCTCCGCGAAATCAATGCATTAGCAAGAAACACCAAAGACCTAAGCATAGGAACGCATAAGACCACTTCGCTCACGGAACAGATTTCTCTGCTTGACGAAATGGGCAATAAGTTTTCATCCATCAATAATCTGTACACAGAATTTTTGGAAAAGGGAACCGGGAAATTTAGCAATAGCCACTTACAAGATTTTGTCAAAGCATTCCAGGATGTTGACGGGGTAAATACCAATGATTTTCTAAATACGCTCTCCGCCTCTGTTTCCACGGCCGAAGATGTACAGAAAGCCTTTGACAATATAGCAACACAATATATCTTTACATCCGGCTGCCTGGATGGTTTAACGGAATCCACAGCTGAATATATCGCCAGGGATCTGGAAGCTAAAGGGATCACAAATGCACATGCCATTGTAATGAATTACTTAGCCGCTGCAAAACTTTATGCTGCTGCTACAGGTAATGACCTGACCAATGCTACTGCCTCTGAAATTGTTGCTTTACTAAATGAAAAAAGTGTTACTGACGAAACCAAGGCAGTCATTGCTGCCTATGCACTCCAAAAAGTATTAGCCAATGACGTTACGCTTGCAACTGATGGCGATATTGATAATATAAAGGCATTAATGCAAGCTTGTGGAAATGGTACTACAGCTATCATCAATTTCCAGCGTGCAAAAGCAAATATGACAACCTCTGAAAAAAGCTATGCAGACACGGCAGCAAGCACCGATTTCAAAGTTAACAATCCGCTTACCAGAGCAATGGCTGAGAAAAAAGTAAAAGACAGTACAGAAGCCTATCTCCGGGAAAGTGAACAACTTCAGGCCGCCATCAACGAAGCGATTGCTGCGACTAATTACGGAACTACTTCTAACGGGGATGCTTCTAATAAAAATTCCCCCGGAGGCAGAAGCAATGTCGGTAGTCCCAGTCCATCCACCACCTCTCAAACAAAAGAAATCAACTGGATCGACCGCAGCATCAAATTAACCGAGGACAACAACGCCCTCCTGGAGTCAAAAGCTTCCGCCTCCATCTTCTCCCACCTTGGCCTGACCCAAGCGGAGCTTGACCGTGCGAAAGAAATCATGGCCAGCACCGAAACGCTCCTGGCGGAAGACATGCAGGCGCTTACGGAAATCGCCGGAAATGCAGGCATGTCGTTAAAAGAACTTTTTACTTTTATCGAAAACGGTGGTGTTGCTGAATCCAGGCGCAGTTATCTGGCGCAAGTGCTTGAAAATGATAAGACTCTGCTAAACCAACATGCAATCGCTGTAGCAGAATATGGTTCCCAGTACCATAACGCCGTGGCCGGACTGTCCGAAGAAGTTCGCAATAAAATTGAATATGGCTCTGATTCTGTCGATACATACTCTGGGGATGAAGCAGAACAAATTGAAAAAGCAATCAATGCCCGGGACAAGTATCTTGATGCGAAAAAAGGCCAGTTTGCTGCCGAACAAAAGTACAACAAAGACATCGAAAGCTTTTATCAGAATAATATCGATTACCTGGACCAACAATCTGAGCAGCTAAAAAATGCCAATGCCATCACCGAAGCACAAATAAATTACTTGAAAGAATCCGGACAAATCGTAACGGCATATTCCTACGAACAGCTCATTGCCAACAACAAAAAAGAAATTGCTCTTAATGAACAAAAGATTGCTGAAAAGCGCAAAGAGCTGGCAGAATTGATGACTCTGGAAGGTTTTTCTGCGGATTCCAAAGAATATGCCAAAAAGATGTCGGAAATCAATGATTACGAAGAATCGATGTGGTCGCTGCAGACAGCCCTCCAAAAAACCGAAAATGAACTGTTGAATCTCCCCATCGAAAACATGGACGTCATCATCTCCATGTACGAAAGCATCACCGGCACCATCCAGCGTTGGGGTGCTGAAATGGAGGCTTCCGGCCGTAAGTTAAGCAGCGATTACTACCAATCCCTCATCAACAATGGCATGCAGGTCATTGATCAATATAAAGAGCAATACGGTCTTGTTCAGAACATTATGGGCGAATATCAAACCGGCAGTGATCAGTGGAACAAACTGTATAGCAAGATGCAATCCATCAACTCCGCCATGTCTTCCATGGTCGAAAACCTGTACAAATGGAACGAGGCATTACTGCAGATGCCGTTAGATTCCATCAGCACATATTCCTCCAGTCTGCAAAAGGTACACAGTGCCATGTCCGCTGTGCAAAGTGATTACGATACGGTTATCAGTGCCGTGACCAGTGCCATTGAAGATGAAATTGATTTATTGAATAAAGAGCGGGACGCAATTACCAAAACCTGCGATGCTGAAATCAATGTCATCCGGGAACGTCTGAAGCTGCTGAATCAGCAAAATGAAGCATTACAAAAACAGGCGGCCTACGAACAGGCTTTATATGATTTACAAAAAGCCAACACCCAGAAAACAGAAAAAGTCATCCGGGATGGTGAAATTGTATATGAAACCAACGCCGACAACCTTCGCAGTGCCCAGGAAAGTGTCCAGGATGCCCTCTTCGACCTGCAGACCTATGAATTGGAAAAGCAGCTGGAAGGTCTGGAAACGGCGCTTGATGCTGTCAACGATAAGTACGACGAGCAAATAAGTGCTTTAGAGAAAATCTCGGAGAAATGGTCGGAAATAAGCGATAAGATTGCACAGACCAAAAATGAGGCACTCACCGCAGAGATTCTGGGTGCCGGCTGGAAGGATAAAGTCCTTTCCGGCAACGATGAACCGCTCTTCCAGATGTTCTCCGGAATGTATCAGACCTTATCGGAACAGATCACGCAATATGAGGAACAGATTGAGTCCACCGACAATATCTCTGCGCTGCTGGAAGATTATATTAATGCCTATAAAGCAGGAACGGTCACCTATGATCAGGCTGCCGCCGGCATCAATGAACTACTATCCCAGATCAACCAGAAGATGTCGGCCATGGAGCACCTGGACCAGGTGTTTGACTTCTTGTCCGCCACTACCGGCGGCGAGGCCAATGCCGAAGGAATTCTGACGGCAGTTCAGTCCTCTCTGGCGCGGGCCGGTGATGAATTGATTGAATCTTTTCAGCAGTATAACGAAAATGCTGCCCTCATCTCCGAATACACCACCAGCTGGCAGCAATTGACGGAAAATGTGTCCGACATCAAAGACATTCTGGCGGATGTCCGGGATAATCTGGAGGATGCTCTGGATGAAATCCAACACCTTAAGAACGATCTGGAGGATGACGAAGATAAGGACAGGGGCGTCATCTCCAGTGGGCAAACCCTTACCGTCGGCGGTGGCGGCATTGCGTCTTCCTACTATACCGGCGGCGGTGGCTACGTTAACAGTGGCCCTGGCGTTCAGTCATATGCTCAGGGCATCCGGGGCGGCCTTCTCGGCGAAAACAATGATGCCCGGCGAGAAAGCTTACTGAAGATGATCTCCGGCCAGGACCTGGGTGATCCAAGTCAGGCGATCCCGATTATTGCTCATGAGGGCGAAGCGGTATTAAACCGCAGCCAGCAGGATACTTTGTTAAGCAACTTTATTGCTGCCTGCAGCTATGTTCCGGACTATCCGGTTCCCAGCTACTCACTGCTGTCTGCAAGCAATTCGCAGGAGCAGACCAATACCTTCAACTTCGGCGGCATTACCATCGAACGCTGTGACAGTCCCGATCAGCTGGCGGAAGGTATTCTTCACGGCGGTTTGGAATCTGCCATCCGGCAGAGTCTGGGCAAATACAACTAATATTCCGGGAGCGGCCATCCCAGCCGCTCCTTTTTGCGAGGTGATAAATTTGAACTTTATCGAAGTGTATCAAAAGATAACCGACGACATGAATCTTTTGATTGAAAATAAATTAAAAAACAGCAAAAGAGACCGAAGCTTTAAAGCAAAAGTAATTGAGAAACTATCAGACGGTAAATACAGGATCCAATATAAAAATCAAAGTTACACCGCAAGGTGTCCAGCCACCCTTGAACCAAACGATACGGTATATGTCTGTGCTCCGGAAAATGACTGGACCGAATTATTCATTAATCTTCCATGTACCAGAAAAGAGCATGAAGCACTGGCAGCCAACACGCTGAAACAAATCACTCACAGCAGCAGTATATCCATAAAAACAACCGGCGGAACCGCTTATACCTTTGCTTTACCCTCTGATTGCAGCACCCTGATTTCCTTAACCATAAAGCAGGCCTGGCCCAAGACCACATGGAGTAACGGAGCATTGGTTTCCCTCTGCAATGTTTCAACATCCGGAACCAATGTCACAGTAACCTTATCAACCAACACGGAACAGGAATACCAGGTTTCGTTTTATGTGATTTATAAATAGTGTATTTTAAGGAGGCAGCTACATGCAAGCAGCAATTCATAACATCGCCCCCTTCAATGCTTCAATCGGCACCACGGTAACGTTCACCTGGAACGGAAACCAGATATACAAGGTCCGCTGCATGATCAAAGAAAATGACAGCGGCACCACCGTATATAATGGTGTCATTGATACCATGAAGCCGGCATTTCCTATTCCGGCAGACGCTAAGCTGTCCAATGGGAACTACTATATATGCTATATAACAGTATTTGATATCAACCAGTCCGAATCGGCCCGGCAGGATACCGGCACTCCCTTTTACTGCTACTCCACCCCGGTATTTCAATTGTCCGTGAAGGAACATGATGTCATCCGTGCTTCTTCTTATGAAGCATTTTTAATTTATTCACAGGCCCAGCGGGAAGAACTGAACGCCTATTGTATCACACTATATTCCTATCAGAAGACGAAATTACAGTCCTCCGGCAATATTTACGATACATCCGGTCCCTTGTCCTATCTGATTTCCGCCATGGAAAATGCCACCGACTATTATCTCCGGGCCACCGGCGAGACCATTCATGGCATGCACCTGGATACCGGCTATATTCCGTTCACCGTCGCCTATACCCAGGCGCAGGTATTCAATGTTCTGGAAGTCAACAACCGGGCCGAGATTAGCGGAATTGAATTACGGGCAAATATCACTTCCACGCTGGGGACCTCCGATCAGGATGTCATCTATCTGGATGGGGAAAAAGCCGATCTGCGGGACAATACCGTAACCTTTGATGTCGGCTATGAAATCGACGGAGACTTCAGTAAAATACTAAAATTCTATAAGCCTGTATTAAACAGATGTTTCTTGACCTTATCAGACTCCGGCGATGGCACACAGATTGAATGTTACTACCGGGAAGGTTCATTTTCTGACAGTAAGGGGAAAATGGCGGTCATTGAATTACAGGCTTCCTCCATTTTCGGCCTTCACTATGTATTATACAGCAACTATTTTCCGATTCCTGACGAAGCAAGCTGCATTTGCTGCGGCCTCACCAGGATCGGAAACTTCTTTGATATAAAAGTAATTTTGAAATAAAAAAGAAAGGAAGTGGCCCATGTTTTGTGGATGTTTTGCAGCAAGTGGCGCGACTCTTATTTCACATGCCGCCAGCGATGTGACCATATCAAAAATGGTAATTAAAAATGCCGTCTTCGATGAAGTTTATGCCACTGCTGCAGTAATAAAAAAGGAAAATTTTGATGGCAGCACGCCCGATGAATGGACGTTTGACACCAGAATCCACGCCCTGTTCCGGGGTGATTTATATGGCGGCAATGTCAGCTTTACGGAAAGTATTGTGGAACTTGTAAGAATCAAAAAGCGGACGGCAAAGGACACGAAATTCCAGACCATTTATGAAAAACCAATCCATGTCAATGATGATTTTGCAATTGAGTTTATCGACTATCTGGAACCTGCCGGTACCGTTGAATACGCTTATGTTCCCGTTATTTCCGGTGGTGAGAATGATTATATCATCACCACGGCAGAATCGCAGTTTGACAACTGCTTCCTGGTCGAAAAAGGAAAATCCTATCCCATCGACCTGGATGAAAGCTATACTGAGACAATCAATTATGAAACCGGCCAGGTAAAGCCTTTAGGCAGTAAATATCCGGTCATCGTGGTAAACGGAAATACCGGATACAAATCCGGTGAAATGGGCGGAACCTTTATTGAACTCAAAAACAATCAGGTGGATGCCATTGGCGCTTTTGATTACCGGCATTTGGTTTATGATTTTCTGACCAATGCCCGGCCAAAGATCTTTAAAGATGTCGACGGAAACCTGTTGATGATTAACATTAGCGGTGCCATTACAGAATCCAACCGCGCTTATTGTTATCATAACAGTGATGGGATTTACTATGTCACTTCAAAATTCAATTACGTGGAATGTGGTGACCCCTATGATACCGGTGACCTATATGACAATGACTTTATTGATACATTCGTAGACAGGTAGGTGGGAAAATGTCATTACAAGTAACTCAAACCGATTTGGATCTTTTAAAACAGGCAACCCAGGAAGTCTATCTAAAGGTCGAATTATTAAATAAAAATTTCAAGGTCATGGATGCTCTGGAAGGCCTCATTACCACGGATGAATTCAGTTGTGTAAATGACTCTGTCCAGCGCCGGACCTACACCTGCAGCCTGCAGATCACAGACGCCAGCTTCATTGTCGGAAGTCATAAAAAAATGTGGTTTGATAAACGTTTACGCGTCTATTACGGAATAAAATCCCTGCGGACTCAGGAGATTATCTGGTATCGTATCGGTACCTTTTTATATGTAAATATGGCCTGTAAGGTCTCCGGAACTGAGCGCAGTTTATCTCTTACCTGCGCCGATATGATGGCCGGATATGACGGAACACTGGGCGGCCAGATTGGTGGGCACAGTTTAGTAATCCCGGCGGGAGAAGATATCCGGACTTCGGTCATTGCGCTGCTAAAGGATGCACAGATCAGCAGTTATGTTGTCGCCGATATCAAAAAAGAAGTCCCTTACGATTTAGAGTTTCCAACCGGCACTACATACTGCGAAGCCTGGACAAGGCTTTGTGAGTTATATGATTCCTGGGAGTTCTTCTTTGATGCGGATGGCACCTTTATCTGGCGGGAAATCCCCAATTGCGCCGATACACCGGTTCTGCTGGATGATACGATGATGGAAAAACTCGTCGTGGATGAATCTGCCAATACTTCCTTCGGCAATATTTACAATGTCACCGAAGTCTGGGGCAAAGTGCTGGAACTGGAAAGCAAAGACCGCTATGCCACCAAATCCACCTGGCTCAATAACACTTACCAGGTTTCTTTTGACCATTATCGCTCCTGGGATGATATCGACCATTTAACACAATTTGGCATCATGATCTGCGCAGCCAATCTGGCGGCTCCCAAATTTTCCATCAATGGCTTCGCTCCCATTCCGATCTATGACGGGAATGGCGGTCCATTGAAAGCAGGAGCATTAAACGCTAATACTGCGTATATCTTTCGATACCGGCGGCTGTCAGTCAATGAGGCCGGCGTGTCAGCCGCCTTATTCCTGTCAGGGCAATATCAATGCTACGGAAAATACAGCGAGAACTCTGATGACTGCCCATTTTCCGTTAAGAATCTGGGATACGAACTGATGCAGTCCGTTGACTGCAGTTCGCTTAGTGACGATGCGGCATGTTATAACCAGGCCGAATACCTCACCTATCAGTCCACTGCCATGATGGATACCATCACTCTGACAACGCTGGTGATACCCTGGCTGGAGGTCAATACAAAGCTTCGTTATACCCCCAAATACAATCAGAAGACTAACCAATACATCGTAAAAAATTTCAGTTGGTCTACTGCAAATGGAACCATGACTCTGACTCTCTACAAATTTCTGGAGAGTTTTTCTTTTGTCTACAACAGACGAAACAAAAATAATAAATGAGGTGATACATAAATGTCTGATACAAAGAAAAAATACGATGATTTGCCATTATCAAATTTTCCCGAAGGCGAAGACAACTGGGCAAGGATGAGTGATTTGTCCGTCAGCCTCTTAAATGTGGCGAAACAGTATAGCGACCTGTACAATAATGGCAATATCGATTCTGCCAACGCTCTGCTGAAGCAATATCCGGATTTGGCAGCAGCACTGTTTACCCCGGAACGTTGGAATCAGCTTAGGGATGGAATTATCGGTCTGCAGCGATTCTTTCTTAGTGATGTGGCCGACATGATTAAGGAGACAGCCCAGTCGGCCATCGGT
>Ga0154002_1000428_pt1 | contig 12377 bp, 11 predicted proteins | sample TSNY086MetaG_FD_102276 | JGI IMG/M metagenome (GOLD analysis project Ga0154002, IMG submission 102276) | Attine ant fungus gardens microbial communities from New York, USA - TSNY086 MetaG | ecosystem: Host-associated > Fungi > Mycelium > Unclassified | place: USA: New York, Robert Cushman Murphy... | reverse complement strand
GAAAGGAATGGTAAATATTTTTGATATTCAGCTTTACAAACGAGAAAATGGCAGGGTGCCGGTAGAAGAATTTCTGCATTCATTACCTCCAAAACTGCGAGCAAAGGCATATCTAGATATAGAATTGTTGGAGAAACATTAGGATTATAAAAGGAGGTATGAAGATGAGGAAGAACAGTGTATCTTTTAAAGAACTAAAACAAGGATTTATGAAAGACGAAGCATTTAGAGCGGAATATGAGCAACTGAAACCGCGTTATGAAATTATATCTCAGATTATCGAAGCGAGAAATGAGAAAAACATGACTCAAACCGAGTTGGCAAACTGTATAGGGACTCAGAGGTCTAATATTTCCAGATTGGAAAGTGGGGCTTATAATCCCAGCCTCGATTTTTTGATTAAGGTTGCAGGTGCATTAGGGAAGGAATTAACGATAAAAATGAAATAACTTTCAGTTAAAAAATCAAGACTTTCTGGATCATGGAAAGTTTTGATTTTTTATTTCAGTACATACCTGTTTTTGTTTGCATTCTGCCCTTTTTAAAGCTATACTAAATAAAATAGATTGTATAGGGAGGAGATATTATGAACATCTTAATAATCAACTGTGGCAGTTCTTCGCTGAAATACCAGTTAATTAATTCGGATTCAGAAGAGGTGTTGGCAAAGGGGATTTGCGAACGGATCGGTCTTGCGGGGAGTCAGATCACATACCAGCCGGGAGGAGGCGAGAAAGAGGAAAAAGTTGTTGCTATGCCGACCCATGTGGAGGCAATCAAACTGGTCCTGGAGGTTTTGACCAATGAAGGAACAGGTGTCATTAAGAGCCTGGATGAAGTTGGTGCGATTGGGCACCGGGTGGTTCATGGTGGGGAAGCATTTACGTCATCTACGCTGATTACGGAAGAAGCCATAAAGGTGATTGAGACTTGTAATGACCTGGCTCCAATACATAACCCGGCGAACCTGATTGGCATTCGCGCCTGTCAGGAATTAATGCCAGGCTGTCCGATGGTGGGTGTGTTTGACACGGCATTTCATCAGACAATGCCAAGAAAGGCTTATCTATATGCCCTGCCTTACGAGTACTATCAGAAATACAAGGTGAGACGATTTGGTTTTCATGGTACCAGTCATAGTTATGTGTCACAACGGGTTGCCAAATTGCTGGACCGGCCTTATGATCAATTGAAGATCATTGTCTGCCATCTGGGGAACGGCTCCAGTATTGCGGCGATTAAACATGGTCAGTCAGTGGATACCAGTATGGGGTTTACGCCGCTGGAAGGTTTGATCATGGGAACCAGAAGCGGTGATATGGATCCGGGACTTGTGCAGTTCCTGATGCATAAGGAAAATCTGAATATTGATGAGATGCTGGATATTCTAAATAAAAAATCCGGAATTGCCGGTTTGTCCGGTGTGTCCAGTGACTTCCGTGATGTGGATAACGCAGCGGCAGCGGGGAATGAACAGGCGGCGGCGGCCCTGGAGGCATTTGTGTATCGTATTGTCAAGTATATTGGTGCTTATTCGATGGGCATGGGCGGACTGGATGCAATTGCCTTTGCTGGTGGAATTGGCGAAAATGCCGGAAAAATCCGCCGGCAGATTTGTGAGTATCTGGCATTTCTGGGCATTCAGATCGACGAGGAGGCCAATGGGAAACGCAGCCAGGAGATGGTGATCAGCACGCCGGATTCAAGGGTGGCAGTGTTAGTGGTCCCGACCAACGAAGAACTGATGATTGCCAGAGAAACACTTAGATTGATCAGGAGATGATGATGCAGATTAATTTGTCGGAGCTGTTTGGCGTAGAAGGAAAAGAAAAAACCTATATCACCGAGATTGAAATGACTGAATTTGCGGCACCGGACGGTGTTTACAAGATTGCCAATAAGGAACCGGCAGTCCTGCGGATCCGCAATCTGGGTGATCGGAAGCTGTTGCTGGAAGGGAAAGCCGGATTGACCTTGCAGATCCCATGCGGCCGGTGTCTGGAGCCGGTTTTCTGTCCGTTCGCGCTGGATATAATGAAAGAACTGGATATGGAACCGAAGGAAGAGGAACAGCCCTATGTTGTCGGCCATAACCTGGATGTGGAACTGCTGCTGCAGTGCGAGCTGATTCCTGAATTGCCAATGAAAGTCCTGTGCAGTGAAGACTGTCTGGGGATTTGTAATAAGTGCGGCGTAAACCGTAATCAACGGCGGTGTGATTGTGATCAAAGTGTTCCGGATCCGCGGATGGCCGGTATTCAGGACTTGTTTGATCAGTTTCATCAGGAGTAACTATGGATACCCTCGGAGTGGGAAATTCCGGGGGTTTTTGAAATTGCAAAAAAGGTTTTTTGTAATTAATCAAAAAAATATTGATTTATAAAACATAATTTAGTATAGTAGTTAAGGTGAATGGTTACCGGTCCAGGCCGGAAAGGAGGAGCGGTATGATTAAAGTGGCGGTTGATGCTATGGGCGGTGACAATGCGCCTGTAGAGATTATAAAAGGTGCCGTGAATGCTGTTCTGCAAAGATCAGATATCCAGGTGCTGCTGGTCGGCCAAGAGTCAGTTGTAACTCAGGTATTGACAGAATATACTTACCCGGAAAAGCAGATTCAGGTGATTCCGGCGACGGAGATCATTGAGACGGAGGATTCCCCGGTCAATGCGATCCGTAAGAAAAAGGATTCTTCCATTGTCGTAGGAATGAACCTGGTGAAGAAGGATGAAGCTGATGCATTTGTGTCGGCAGGCAGTTCCGGGGCCATTTTAGTTGGCGGCCAGGTGATAGTCGGAAGAATCAAAGGAGTGGAACGTCCGCCATTTGGCGCACTCATACCAACCGAAAAGGGAGTATCACTTTTGCTTGACAGCGGGGCAAATGTGGATGCCCGTGCATCCCATTTAGTTCAGTTTGCCCGGATGGGTTCTATTTATATGGAACACGTAATAGGTATTAGCAGACCGCGAGTGGGAATTGTAAACGTTGGAGCAGAAGAAGAAAAAGGCAATGCGTTGGTAAAAGAGACATTTCCGTTATTAACGGAATGTCAGGATATCAATTTTACCGGCAGCATTGAAGCCAGGGAGATTCCTCATGGCGGCGCAGATGTCATTGTCTGTGAAGCCTTCACCGGGAATGTCATCCTTAAGTTATACGAGGGAACCGGGGCCGTCTTGCTTAGTATGGTGAAAAAAGGTATGACGTCAAGTCTGCGCAGCAAGATTGGCGCGCTGTTAGTCAAACCGGCACTGAAAGAGACACTGAAGGCTTTTGATGCCACTCAGTATGGCGGGGCACCGCTGCTGGGGCTGAAAGGGCTGGTAGTGAAAACTCATGGCAGTGCCAAAGCCGGCGAGATATGCAATGCCATCATCCAGTGTGTGACGTTCAAAGAACAGCAGATTAATGAAAAAATTATGGAAAGCCTGGAAGCCAAAGAACAGGAAAAATAAAAAGAATAGGAGAAAGCATTATGGAATTTGAGAAATTACAGGGAATTATTGCAGAAGTACTCAACATTGAACCGGAGGAGATCACGATGGGGTCGACATTTGTGGATGATTTAGGGGCCGATTCACTGGATATTTTCCAGATCATCATGGGTATCGAAGAAGAGTTTGATATCGAGATCCCAACAGAGGCTGCTGAGCAGATCGTCTCGGTCAACGATGCGGTAGAGCAGATTAAAAGCGCATTGAGCTAATGAAAAAGCCCTGATGACAGGGCTTTTTCATTAATTATAAATGAACCGTTAGGAAGTGAGAAGAAGATGGACAAAGATCTAAAAGAACTGGAGCAGAAAATCACATATCGGTTTCACAACCCCAGATTAATCCGGCAGGCGATGATCCACAGCTCTTTTGCCAATGAGCACCGGCTGGAGAAAACCCAGTGCAACGAGCGGCTGGAGTTTTTAGGGGATGCGATCCTGGAAGCAATTTCCAGCGATTTTTTGTTTCACAAGTATCCGGACAAGCCCGAGGGAGAACTGACTAAAATCCGCGCCAGCATTGTCTGTGAGCCGACCCTGGCTTACTGCGCATCAGAGATTGACCTGGGGATTTATCTGCGGCTGGGCAAGGGCGAAGAAGCGACCGGCGGCAGAGACCGGAATTCGGTGGTGTCAGATGCGATGGAGGCACTGATTGGGGCGATTTATCTGGATGGTGGTTTTGCTAGTGCAAAAGAGTTTGTCGAACAATTTATTTTAAATGATATGGAACATAAACAGCTCTTTTATGATAGCAAGACTATCCTGCAGGAGATGGTGCAGGCAGCCGGCGGTTTGAACCTGCAATATGAAATACTGAAAGAAGTGGGACCGGATCATAATAAGACCTTTGAGGTAAGGGCGCTGCTGGCGGACGAAGAGATTGGCCGCGGCACCGGCCGGACCAAGAAGGCGGCAGAGGCCCTGGCGGCCTACCGGGGAATCCTGAAACTGAGGGAAAATGTATGTATCTAAAAAGTATTGAGGTACAGGGATTTAAGTCATTTGCCAATAAGATTATCTTTGATTTCCACAATGGCATTACCGGTATCGTCGGCCCCAACGGCAGTGGAAAAAGCAATGTTGCCGATGCCGTTCGCTGGGTTCTGGGTGAGCAGCGGATCAAGCAGCTGCGTGGCGGCTCGATGCAGGATGTTATTTTCTCGGGAACCGAGACGAGAAAGCCACAGGGGTTTGCTTATGTTGCGATTACCCTGGACAATGCCGATCATCAACTGGCGATTGAGTACGATCAAGTGACCATTGCCCGCCGCCTTTACCGCTCGGGGGAAAGCGAATACATGATCAATGGCAGTGCCTGCCGGCTAAAAGATATTAATGAATTGTTTTATGATACCGGTATCGGTAAAGAAGGCTATTCCATCATTGGCCAGGGTCAGATTGATAAGATCTTAAGCGGTAAGCCGGAAGAACGCCGGGAGCTGTTTGACGAAGCGGCCGGTATCGTGAAGTTTAAGCGCCGCAAGACGATTGCCCAGAAGAAGCTGGAAGATGAGAAGCAGAACCTGGTGCGGGTCAGTGATATTTTAAATGAACTGGAAAAACAGGTGGGCCCTCTGGCGAAGCAGTCGGAAGCGGCCAGAAAGTACCTGGGCTTAAAAGAAGAACTGAAAACCTATGATGTGAATCTGTTTTTGCTGGAAAGTGATTCCTTAAAAACCCAGTCGGGGGAGCTGGAATCCCGTGAGCAGATTGTCTCCGGGGATCTGGCAGAGACCCGTATCCAGTCCGATGTTTTAAAGGCTGAGTATGAGCGGCTGGAGCAGGTTTTAAATGAACTGGATACAGAGACCAATGAAAAGCGGATGCTGTTGAACCAGGCCGAGATGCGAAAAGGAAATCTGGAAGGCCAGATTAACGTCCTGAATGAGCAGATCAATACGGAACGAATGAATGCCGAGCATATCAATAACCGGGTTCAGACCGTTCAGACGGAGATGACGGCTAAACAGGAGCAGATTACGGCTTATACCACCGACAATGCCGGGATTACCCAGGCCGCCGAGACCAGCCGGCAGAATCAGGATGAGGCCGAAGAACAATTGCGGGCGCTTGATGAATCGATGATGCTGCTGGATCAGAAAATCGAAGAGGCCAAGAACAGCGTTATCTCCGGTTTGAATGAAAAGGCCGCTCTGACGGCCAGGGAACAGCGTTATGAAGCGATGCTGGAGCAGGTGCAGGTGCGCCGTTCAGAAGTGTGCCAGCGGCTTTTGCGGTATAAAAGTGATGAATCTGTCCAGGATGAACAATTAGCGGTCGAACGCAAAAAACTGGCAGCGGCAGAAGAACGTTTGACCGAACTGTCACTTTTACAGACCGAATGTGAAGCAGAACAGGCCCGCCTGGAGCAGGAAATCAAGCGTTTAAGCAATAATTTAAATAACAAACATCAGGAATACCATACCGCCTATACCCGGCTGGAGTCTTTACGGAATCTGGCTGAGCGGTATGAAGGATATGGCAACAGCATCCGCCGGGTTATGGAGGTCAAAGACCGGGTCCATGGCATTCACGGGGTGGTTGCCGATCTGATAACGACGGATAAGAAGTATGAAACGGCAATTGAGACAGCCCTTGGCGGCAGTATCCAGAACGTAGTAACCGATTCGGATCAAACGGCCAAGCAGCTGATTGAGTATTTGAAGAAAAATAAATATGGCCGGGTGACGTTCCTGCCGCTGTCCAGTATCGGTCAAAGAACCGATTTTAATCAGAAAGAGGCGTTAAAGGAACCGGGTGTGGTTGGCCTGGCCAGTGAACTGGTGCATGTGGAACCGGAATACCAGGTGTTGGCACGGTACCTTTTAGGCCGGGTGGTGGTAACCGATACCATTGACCATGCGATTGCGCTGGCAAAGAAATTCCGTTATTCTCTGCGGATTGTTACTCTCGAAGGCGAATTGTTAAGTGCCGGTGGTTCCATGACCGGTGGTGCCTTTAAAAATACCAGCAACCTGCTGGGCCGTAAGCGGGAGCTGGAGGAGCTGGAAGAACTCTGCAAGAAGGCGCTGGTTTCTGCGGATCACATTCAGGAAGAGCTGAATCTGAATGAGGGGCTGTTTGGTGAAAAGAAGGAAGAACTGGAGCGGGTAAAGAATGATAAGCATCAGGCTTCGCTTAACCAGAACACCATTCAAATGAATGTGAATCAGCTGGAAGAGAAGAAGACCGATATTTTGGAATCTTCCCAGGATCTGGTGATAGAAAATAACCTGCTGGAACAGCAGATCAAAGAAATTGAAGAGAACCGGCGGACTCTGAACCAGGATACGGCAGCATTGATTCAGCAGAATGAGCAGATCAGTGCTGATATGGAAGTGATGACCAGGCAGATGGAAGGCAAGAAAGAGCAACGGGAAGAAGCCGCGGGAGTGCTGCAGACGATCCGCCTGGAAGCCGCTGGTTTAAAGCAGAAAGTAGATTTTGTGAAGGAGAACATCCGCCGTGTCGAAGCGGAAATCCACAAGCTGAAAGAAGAGCTTGCCGGTTTGTCTGCCGGTACCGACGGTTCCCGGCTGGCGATTGAAGAAAAGAGCAGGGAAATCCTGAATCTGCAAGAGCTGATTGTGAATGCATTGGATCAAAAGGAGCAGTTAGACAAAACCGTAGCGGCTCTGGCGGCGCAAAAAGAAACGATGACGAAGGAACAGAAAGGTTTCTTCGAAAAGCGGGATGAGCTGTCGGCGCGGATCAACCGGCTGGATAAGGAATTGTACCGTCTTCAGAGCCAGAAAGAAAAGCTGGACGAAAAGCTGGAGCTGCTGGTGAACTACATGTGGACGGAGTACGAACTGACCTATCGTTCGGCCGGGGAGCTGCGTCATCCGGATCTGACGGCATTACCGGCGATTCGCAAACGAATTGAGGAATTAAAAAGCAGTATTAAGGGTCTGGGCAACATTAATGTCAATGCGATTGAAGATTATAAAGAGATTTCCGAGCGTTATGAGTTTATGAAAACCCAGCATGATGATCTGGTCCAGGCCGAGGGAACGCTGCTAAAGATCATTGAGGAACTGGACACCGGCATGCGCCGGCAATTTGAAGAAAAGTTTAAAGCCATTCGAACAGAGTTTGATAAGGTGTTTCAGGAACTGTTCGGCGGCGGTCACGGAACGCTGGAGCTGATGGAGGATGAGGATATTCTGGAGGCGGGAATTCAGATCATTTCCCAGCCGCCGGGGAAGAAGCTGCAGAATATGATGCAGTTGTCCGGCGGCGAGAAAGCCTTGACGGCAATCGCCCTGTTATTTGCCATTCAGAACTTAAAACCTTCACCATTCTGTCTGTTGGATGAGATTGAGGCGGCCCTGGATGATTCCAACGTTGACCGGTTTGCCGGATATTTACATAAACTGACGAAACATACACAGTTTATTGTTATCACCCACCGAAGAGGTACGATGGTTGCTTCAGACCGTCTGTATGGTATCACCATGCAGGAGAAGGGGGTATCAACACTGGTGTCCGTAAATCTGATTGAAGATCAGCTGGACAACTAAAGAAAGAAGAGGAGATTGACATTTGGAAGAGAAGAAACAAGGGTTTTTCGGGCGGCTGGTATCCGGCCTTTCCAAGACCAGAGATAATATTGTGTCCGGGATGGATTCTATATTCAGTGGGTTTTCCGCTATTGATGAAGATTTCTATGAGGAACTGGAAGAAACGTTGATTATGGGAGATCTGGGCATTCAGACCACCACATCGATTATGGACGATTTGCGTAAAAAGGTGAAGGAGCAGCATGTCAAGGAACCGGCACAGTGCCGCGAACTGCTGATTGAATCCATCAAAGAGCAGATGAATCTGGGGGAAAATGCTTATGAATTTGAGAACCGGACCGCCGTGGTGCTGGTAATCGGCGTCAACGGTGTCGGCAAGACGACCTCTGTCGGCAAGCTGGCCGGTCAGTTGAAAGATCGCGGCAAAAAGGTGATTGTCGCTGCCGCTGATACCTTCCGTGCGGCGGCCATCGAACAATTGACCGAGTGGGCGCACCGGGCCGGTGTGGACATTATTGCCCAAAACGAAGGATCAGATCCGGCGGCGGTAATCTTTGATGCGATCGCCGCGGCCAAATCACGCCGTGCCGATATTTTGATCTGCGATACGGCCGGACGTCTGCATAATAAAAAGAATCTGATGGAAGAACTAAAGAAAATCAACCGTATCATTGATAAAGAATATCCTGCAGCTTACCGTGAGACGTTGGTGGTTTTAGATGGCACTACCGGACAGAATGCTATGGCCCAGGCCAGGCAGTTTATGGAAGTGGCAGATATTACGGGAATCATCCTGACGAAGCTGGACGGTACGGCCAAAGGCGGAATTGCCGTGGCTATCCAGGCGGAGCTGGGAATTCCGGTGAAATATATAGGAATTGGTGAAAAAATCGATGATTTGCAAAAGTTTAATTCGGATGATTTTGTCAATGCATTATTTAACCGACGTGATTAAGTGGGATAGAAAGGGAACGAGGTAAGAACCATGGAGCAGGAATTGACATTGGAAAGGTTTGAAGATGCGACGGAACAGGTGAGCAAGGTAACGCTGGAGACGAAGCTGGTATACAGTGAATATTTTTCAGCGCAGACAGGTAATAAGGTCTATTTCAAGCCGGAAAATATGCAGTATACCGGTGCTTATAAGGTGCGGGGGGCTTTTTATAAAATCAGCACCCTCTCGGATCAGGAGAAAGAACGGGGACTGATTACGGCATCGGCCGGCAATCATGCCCAGGGCGTGGCATATGCAGCAAAGCTGGCGGGAATTAAAGCAATCATCGTGATGCCGACGACGACCCCGCTGATGAAGGTGAACCGCACCAGAGGTTATGGCGCCGAGGTGGTTTTATACGGTGATGTGTTTGATGAAGCCTGTTCCCATGCGTATCAGCTGGCCGATGAGCATGGCTATACCTTTGTACATCCGTTTGATGACCTGGATGTAGCGACCGGCCAGGGTACCATTGCCATGGAGATTATCAAAGAATTGCCAACGGTGGATTATATTCTGGTACCGATTGGCGGCGGCGGTCTTTGCACCGGTATATCGGTTTTGGCTAAGCTGCTTAATCCCAAGATTCAGGTGATCGGGGTAGAACCGGCAGGAGCTAACTGCATGCAGGTGTCGCTGAAGGAAGGGCGGGTAGTTGAGCTTCCCGGTGTCAATACCATTGCTGACGGTACGGCGGTAAAGCGGCCAGGGGAGAAGCTGTTCCCTTATATTCAGCAAAACGTTGATGATATCATTACCATTGAAGATACTGAGCTGATCGTAGCTTTCCTGGACATGGTTGAAAATCATAAGATGATTGTGGAAAATTCCGGATTACTGACGGTAGCGGCATTGAAACATCTGAATGTGAAAAAGAAGAAGATCGTCTCTATTTTAAGCGGCGGCAATATGGATGTGATCACGATGTCGTCAGTCGTGCAGCATGGTTTGATTCAGCGCGACCGTGTCTTTACGGTATCCGTATTATTGCCGGACAAACCGGGCGAGCTGGCAAAAGTGGCGGCACTTCTGGCCGGAGAACGGGGCAATGTCATCAAACTGGAGCATAATCAGTTTATCAGCATTAACCGGAATGCGGCGGTAGAGCTGCGAATCACTGTGGAAGCGGAAGGCACGGAGCATAAGGACCAGATTGTTCAGGTGCTGCATGATGCCGGCTATCGGCCAAAACTGGTGAGGCCGAAAGGCACTTATACGGATTAGCGGAGTGATACGGTGGTAATTACCGTGTGTTCAGGTCTTCAAGGGACAGTTGTTCATAAGGCACGGCCTCAGTGGAGGCCGTGGTGCCATAGGATTTGTTCACAAGTTCGGTCTGGGTCTTGAAGTATTCAGCCTTAGCGCGGGCGAAAATAGCGCTCCTTCCTTCCTGAAAAGAATTCTGGTACCAGTATAACATAAGAGACTCATCAGGATTTAAGAGCTTGGTAACAGATTCACCGGCTTCTTCCGGCCGGATTGCCCCGGCAAGGGGAATCTGAACAGGCATATCAAAAACAGAATAGATGCTGGTATTGAGCGCAGCAGCAATAGCCTGCATTTGCGGCATCTTCACCTGGAGGGTCTCGCCTTTTATAATGCGGTTCAAAGTTGATAAAGGGATCTTGGTTAAGGAGGAAAGGGTGGATTTGGACATTCCCTTTGTTTTCATAAGTGCAATCAATCTTGCGTTTTCCATCGTATCGGACCTCGTATCTTGAACAATAGGAAGAACGTGCGTTCTCACTTCTTTTAGAATATCACAACTGGCTGCAAAAAGCAAGTATTAGTGTCAAGAAAAAACACTTGACACCAATTCTTTTTTCTTGTATGATAACACAGGTGATGTTATGGAAGATATCGTAAAACAAAGTTTATTATATGATTTTTATGGCGACCTGCTGACGGAACACCAGCAGGAGATTTATAAAGAAGTGATATTTAATGATATGTCGCTGGGAGAGGTTGCATTGGACCTGGGAATCAGCCGACAGGGCGTCCATGACCTGGTTAAGCGGTGTGACCGGATTCTGGCCGGATATGAGGAGAAGCTTCAGCTGGTCAGCAAATTTCAGCAGACCAGAACCATGGGGGAAGAGATCAGGCGACTGACCCATGAGTTTATGAAAACCAGGAATATGGAACTGATTCACAGAATCGAACAGATATCCGGTGACATCATGGAGCTGTAACAGGTACAGGAGGATTTTCATGGCTTTTGAAAGCTTATCTGATAAATTACAAAAAGTATTTAAAAGCCTGCGCGGCAAAGGTCGTCTGACCGAAGCCGATGTAAAGGCGGCATTAAAAGAAGTCAAGATGGCGCTGTTAGAAGCGGATGTAAGCTTCAAGGTGGTTAAGCAGTTTATCAGTGCCGTTCAGGAACGGTCTGTCGGCGAAGAGGTATTGGGTTCCTTGCAGCCGGGCCAGATGGTTATTAAGATTGTGAATGAAGAATTGATTCGTCTGATGGGTTCGGAGACAACCGAGCTTGCCTTAAAGCCATCGAATGAAATTACGGTCATTATGATGGCCGGTCTGCAGGGTGCCGGTAAGACCACCACCACTGCCAAGATTGCCGGAAAGTTAAAGGCCAAAGGACGAAAACCGGTCCTGGCGGCCTGTGACGTCTATCGTCCGGCGGCGATTCAGCAGCTGCAGATCAATGGAGAAAAGCAGGGGGTGCCGGTTTTTGCCATGGGCGAACACCAGAATCCGGTAAATATTGCGAAAGCCGCCATGGAACATGCGGTGAAGAATGGCTATAACGTTGTAATTCTGGATACCGCCGGCCGTCTTCATGTGGATGAAGACATGATGGCGGAGCTGGTGAATATCAAAGCGGCGGTGACCGTCGATCAGACCATTCTGGTCGTCGATGCGATGACCGGCCAGGATGCGGTGAATGTAGCCGGTGATTTCCAGGATAAGGTCGGGATTGACGGCGTCATCTTAACCAAGCTGGACGGTGATACCCGGGGCGGCGCAGCACTGTCGATCCGTTCCGTTACCGGAAAGCCGATTTTATATATTGGTATGGGTGAGAAGCTCTCGGATTTAGAGCAGTTCTACCCGGACCGGATGGCTTCCCGAATCCTGGGAATGGGAGATATCCTGACCCTGATCGAGAAGGCCGAATTGGAAGTTGATGAAGAAAAAGCCCGCGAGATGAGTCAGAAGCTGCGTAAAGCCGAATTTGATTACAGCGACTTCCTGGATCAGATGAACCAGATCAAGAAGATGGGCGGCCTGAGCAGTATTATGAGCATGATGCCGGGAATGGGCCAGATGAAAGGCGGCATGCCGGAAGTGGATGAATCGGCGATGAGCCGGGTGGAAGCCATTATCCTTTCCATGACGG
>Ga0154002_1000421_pt1 | contig 12443 bp, 10 predicted proteins | sample TSNY086MetaG_FD_102276 | JGI IMG/M metagenome (GOLD analysis project Ga0154002, IMG submission 102276) | Attine ant fungus gardens microbial communities from New York, USA - TSNY086 MetaG | ecosystem: Host-associated > Fungi > Mycelium > Unclassified | place: USA: New York, Robert Cushman Murphy... | reverse complement strand
CAGCCCATCAACCAGAATCTCCCCTTCTTCAAAATCAATGATTCCCACTGCGGCTTTGATGGTTGTGGTCTTACCGGCACCATTATGTCCGATGAAGCCATAAATATCGCCTGCTTCAATGTTCAGGCTTAAGTTTGATACTGCTCTTTTGCCGCCTTTATAGGTTTTTGATAAATTATTGATGTACAACATATGATTACCCTCCATAATAATAATTGATCTGTTGATTCATTGTTACGATTCGGCCTGGTATAACAGGGGCCGGACAGCAAAGATTACATTTCCGTCGGCTTATATTACGTCCTCAGTACCCTCCTCACAAGGGGAAGATATCAATGTAAAACGTCTCATTCTTCGCCCCGGCTCCGGTGGATTCTGGGCACTTTTATTAATGATCTGCCCCATTTCTTTTAATACTTCCATAAACTCCTCATCAGTAAGCATAAGGGTAGATGCGGCTACTGCAAGCATATCCTTTACCGGATCCACTTCTTTATTCGCAGCAAAATATCTTTGAAAAGATCCCATGATTGACAGCAATGATGTCTGTATTATTAATGCAAGCTCCTCCTGTTCGGGATTATTCCCCATGGAATAAGAAGCCAGTTTATAGATCTTTTCAGTGGTTCCGCGTATTTTCTTTTCCTCCGCCACCTCTATTGCACCTACTTCCAAAAGAGTTTTTGTATGCCTGTATAAGCTTGCTTTCGGTACATCACTTAACTCCATATGGATTTCTCCCGTACTTCCTTTTTCGTGCACCGTTAAATATTGAATGATCCTTTGCCGTATCGGATTCATGATTGCTTCAATAAAATCCTTATTCATATCCTCACTCTCCCACAGTCTTTAGCCAATATTCATTTTGCAAATAGATATTCTTATACTGCAAAATAAAACTTATTATCATTATTGCTAATATTAGTTAATATGATTATATTATCATTTATGATAATAGTCAAGTACTTTTACATCATGTGTATCAAATAAAATAGTTGCAGTTCACGCCTGCAGTGCTAACAGGAACATAAAATATTGTCATATAGTTGAATAATAATCAGTGATTAATATTATTTTATTCTGACAATTATCGATTTTGTTATAATGATTCCATCATTTTATGTCGATAATGATTATATAAACAAGGCGCAATTGAAATACGCATCCAAGGAGGGATTAACGCAGCAAACGGAGTTTCTGGTATTTTAAAAGTGTATTCAGTTATGATACTTCCCAAGATTAAAGACGACCGAAGAGAGCGAAGACAGCAGGATGATGCTCATCATTATCAGGGATCCACTTTTGCCGCCATATTGGAAAAGGCAGCTGGGGAACACCTGGCTGATACTGATTCTTATGAGAAATCCGACAGTATTTGTTGTATCACTAATACCTATGGCATTGATCTTAAGCATCACAGTTATCATTATCAAAGCAGGGAATACTCATACTGAAGAGAATTACAAAGTTCATCACAACGAAAGAAATGAGGCTGACACTATTTTGTGTACAGCCTCATTTTACATATTGCACTCGCTGCTTTTATTAGATCATTTTAATTACAGATTTGATAACTTCATCCTTACGGTTTAAGCTGTAATCAATTGCTTCGATACAATCTTTAAATTCAAACACATGGGATACCACTTTGCTGACCGGTATAATACCTGATGCCACCGCGGCAATGGCTTTCGGATACAGATTTCTATAGCGGTATACCGAATAAACGGATCCCTCCATTGCATTCAGGGTTGCCACATCCAGTTCCAGATGGGGTTCCGGTGATACTCCCACAAGTGTAACCTTACCAGCCCTTCTTATTAATTTGCAGGTCTGCAATGTGGTATGCCGATTCCCGGCGCATTCATAGACCTGGTCCACTCCGCCTCCCGGTAATGCTGCTGCAAATGCTATAATATCCTCTTCTTTGGCATTAAATACTCTGGAAGCACCCAGCTCAGCGGCTCTTTCCAGACGCTTCTCCATCACATCAACGGCATAAATCTCACTGATGCCTCTTGCCTTTAGAGCCATGATCGTCACTAAGCCAATACAGCCGCAGCCCAGTACGATTGCCGTTTCTCCCAGCTTAGCATTCGACAGTTCGCAGGCATGCATTCCAACTGCCAATGGCTCGATCAATGCACCTTCCATGGTATCCACATTTTCCGGAAGCTTAAAGCACATAGCAGCATCATGGGTACAATACTCTGCAAAAACGCCGTCCTTCTCTCCGGGTATTGCCATAAATTTCACACTTTTACAGAGATTATAATGTCCTGTCCGGCAATCCGTACATTTACCGCAGGGAATACCCGGCTCAATGGCAACCTTATCTCCGATATCAAATCCTTCCACACCTTCACCTATAGCAGATACTACTCCTCCCGGTTCATGACCCAGAATCAACGGACCATCCGGAACCCAGTTCGCCAGTCTTCCCTCATCATAAAAGTGAAGATCGGAACCGCACACACCCACATACTGAATCTTAACCTGAAGCTCGCCTCTTTCCGGCTGTGGGATATCATATTCCGCCCATTCAAGCTTCTGCTTACCTGTCATTACACAAACCTTCATTTTTCCTTTCATTTCCGTTACCTCCTGCCTTTTTATTATTGATAATCTATTATGTGAACCTCACATGACTAAAATCACGTGCTTCATGGGTCACCCCATAAATTTCCTGTTTCTCAGACTTTGTAATCACCATTTCCACAGTCATACAATACGATAGTCCCTACCGGATTGTTCAGTATCCTCCATCCCATGAAGTTGGATAGACTTGACTGCATATAAGACCAGGTTTAACATATGTATGTGTAAAAAAAGATATTACGGCAAAGTTTCATACAGTATTTTTGTTACCTCAACAGTTTTTACGCTCATACACTCAAATAATGTTTCATCAAATATCGCCAAATTAAAACCATCCTCCCTTAAAGTGCTTGCATACTCCACACCATCATAACCTTGGCTCTTAATAAATTCAGAAATATATTGTGTTGGAAGATACTCTAACGAGCTATCGCTTCTTCTAAGCGGTTTTGCGATCTCTAGAGCCATTTCCTGAAATACCTTTCTATTAGCTGCATATTTTTCAAGTTCACTCCCATATAGGAAAGGACTTGTCCTTGCAATACCTGAGAGATTCACAACCCTTATATCTCGTTTTGCCTGAAATTCACCAATAGTAATATAATCAAACGTATTAGCGCGAACTTCATTTAAGACTGTCTTTTCATCAGAAGATAAATATAGAACCCCAATGCCTTCTGGATTAACACGCCCTGCGCTTCGTTTTCCTTTCGGCGGAGCGTACATTTCGCTTATAGGAAAACCGTTTTCTTCCGATGAAATCCGCGCTCTATATAATTGCGTACTCCTTGAATAACCTTTTGCTACAATTGATAAAAAGGAGGCAAATGTATCAGCATTGAACAAACCACTATGAAATCGATTTGTATACTTTATTGAATCCGCAAAGCTATTCCAGCTATGCCCTCGAACAACGCCAAACTCATTAAGGAATTCCTCGTCCGCGAGCTGAGGTATAATCACTCTTTTTGAAAATATACTGGCATCGGCATTGTAAATTGTAGAACACAACTTAATTGTTAATGCTTGTATCACTTCCGCTCCCGCGCTGAATATATCCCAATCATCACGTAATGATTCTTTAAGCAGTGTTGCTTCCACAGAATCAGAAATTGAATACGATTGTACCAAACTAATTATCATATCAGAAATTGGATTTGGAATAACAGATATATCGTAAACAGCAACACCACTTGAAGAACAGAAGTCACAATTGCCTTTTGTTCCATATTTCTCAATAGTGTTGCGGATATGAGAATCTTTAAAGCATTCAATGCAACAATTCATTTATACAAACCTCCGTCAAGAAATTTACCCATCAACTCTAAATGGTGCATTATTGATAGCTTCTTTATTGTGGGAAGTCCAGGATAATACCCGCTGTCTGCATGACTCAGCATTGTTGACAAAGCCGATGTAAGTTGTCTTGACTGTCCGTTTCTAAACCATGTTGACAGCTTTGATACTGCTTCATAGAATTTTCCGGCAACGTCTTCAATACCATCGTTAGAATCTGAAACAAAATGACGAATTCTCAAAGTATTATCATCAGAGAAATATACAATATGAATCGCTACAGCCCAGGGAGCAAAACCACCACTTTCATAATTATCTCCTATGATAGAATAGTCTCCGAAACCTACATATCCTTCACTCTTAAAGTAAAGATGGTCTTCTGAAAAGAATTCATCTTCCTTTTTAAGATAATCAGCATTCTTGTCTTGCTTAATGAATTTATCTTCGAAAAGCACTTTATTATTACTGACCGCACGTCGTATCTGCCGTTCATCAGGGAACAGTGTATATTTCGGCTGATTATCCGTAAACAGACTCCTATATGTATCAAGGTAGTCTCGATTGATTAAAATCGCCATTACCTCCTTTTCACATACTCCCTGTTCGGTAAGTCTGTTAAAAAGTTCATTCGCGTTTTTATTTAAAATCATTGAAGGAATAACATAATTTGAAACAACAGACAAAAGTTTGGTAATAGCAGAACTGTCCGTTAAATCACCAACATTGGGATTAAGTATAAGGGCAATGGGTAAACATTTTTCGTTATATGCCTTTATCGTTCCGTTAAATGTAGGACTTGCTTTCACAGGTTCTACCACGGGAATAACAGAATTGCTGATCAATCTCTTTTGTGCCAATTCTTTCAACGCAAGCAGTTCATATTGCCTGCCTCTAAAAAATGGAAAATACATATTACTACCCCCTGTATGCTGTTTGAAGTAATTGGTTTATATCTGGTATTTTACGGGTGAGACCAGAAAAATAGATAACAGATTTTAATTCGGCTGGGATACTTTCAAAAGTGGTTTTTGAAATTTTATTACGTTTTTTTAGTTCTTTGAATACCAGACTTTGTGCTTTAATAATCGGAATTCGCCTAAATTGTTTAAGACACTCTTTGAAGTGGAATACAGGTGCAACCTGCGGTATCTCTCCATAATAGTGGAACAGGATATTCTCATATTCGCTTTTCCGAAGTAAATTAAAGATGCAACTGTAGTCAAGATAATCGTCAAACTGCTTTGGTTCACGTCCGCTTGTTTTGCTAAAAATTGTATCATGTTCAGAGAGAACATATATTCCAACAGCATTGCCCATATCCCCGAGCGTACTTAATATCCGTTCCACGTGGTTACGTTCATGTTCAGATGCTAATACAGATACCTTACTGAAGGCCTTGTAATAATCAATAAGCTGATCACTTAACCTTTCAAAATTGTCAAGGTCTGACTTTATCTCATATACCCGCCCCTCGCCGTTAATCATAACAAAATCAGCTATATGGCGGCCAATCCGCACTTGCGATAAGGCAGTAGTAGTATTTACACTGTGTATACCTACAAGAAGTTTATTTAGCAATGTATTCATATAATAATATTCGTTTCTGTATGCCTTACTGAGATGAGCGTATATTTCAGTTATAATTTCACCATGCGTCTTATGTTCAGGATCATTTATATATCTTTGTGCTATTGTATCAAACACCTTATTAGAGCCGTGTTGTATCAAATCTCCTATAACCTTGCGAGTGAAAATGAGGTTCAGCGCTCTATTGTTATCAGCCATATTCAACACCTCTTCTTTCTCTTTGCCACCTTCGTATGTCCGTCAATTATTTTTAATATATCCTCGTCTCTGCACTCTTTACCGATAGTATAGCATTAAAATCCAAACATTTCCACCTAAAAAATTTCAAAAATGGTTACCAATCTCGAGGTATCGGGAGAAAGTCCGTACTGACTGCTTACATCAGCGATTGTCATAGCAAACCTTCTTGTTTGCGGCTGAACTGTTACCCGGTATTGACATTTTCCATCTGTTTTAGTATAATGACCATACTGACCATTAATCAATTTATTAGTCACTATGTGAAAGAAAGGAACTGACCAATATGTCCCCACGCAGCTTAACCCAACAGGAAAAAGACAGGCAATATACAAAAATTTTCGAAAAAGGAAAGGAGGTTCTCGTCAGGTATGGTCTGCAGAAAACAAGTGTGGATGATATTGTAAAGGCTGCCGGAATAGCAAAAGGTACTTTTTATGTTCACTTTAAGTCAAAGGAAGAATTTGTTCTCCGCGCGTTACATGACTTCCACGAGAGTTATCTCTCTGAAGTTGAACGGCTGGTTACAGAACACAGTACTATCCCTTTAAAAGAGCGGTTGCGTGTATTTATTAAAAAAATGTATACCGCTCCTGACTTTATGTTTTTCCTGCAAAACCATGAAGAATTATCTATTTTGCTTGACAGTATTTCTGCTGATCAGGAAACGTCAATCGAAAATTATGAACTTTCCATGTTTGCAAAGCTGCTTGACATGGCAGGCATTGACAAGCGCGTTGTAAAACCGGAGGTTTTGCACAATTATGTTCACATCATATACTTTGGATCTTGTTACAAGGAGGTCATGTCTAAGGAATATTTTGATGTTACCTTAGATGTGCTGACAGACGGCTTGATTCATTATATTTTTGGGGGTGAGAATAATGCTTTATGAAATCAGGAATCTGACAAAGACATATGGAATGAATGAAAGTCTTGTAACGGCTCTGGATGATGTTACGCTGAGCATTCCCAAAAGCCGTTTTATCGTCATTTTGGGTGCAAGCGGATCGGGAAAATCAACGCTGCTGAATATGATCGGCGGCATGGATCAGCCCACAAAAGGCTCTGTACTGTTCGGTCGTGAGGATATTTCAACCTGCAAAAAATCCAGGCTGACCACATTCAGAAAGGATAATATTGGATTTATCTTTCAAAGCTATAATCTCTTACCGGATCTAACCGCGCTGGAAAACGTGGAGCTTTCAACAGAAATGGCAAATTTATCAGCCAATGCGGCAAGCAAATCCCTGGAGCTGGTTGGCTTGAAAGAAAGACTGCATCATTTCCCTGCCCAAATGTCCGGCGGCGAGCAACAGCGAGTATCTATCGCCCGTGCCATCGCGAAACAACCCAAGGTATTACTTTGTGACGAACCAACGGGCGCGCTTGATTTTCAAACAGGCATAAGCGTTCTGGAAGTGCTGAAGCAGATACACAGGGAGCAGGAGACTTCCATCATTTTTATCACGCATAACAAGGAAATCGCAAAGATTGCCGACATGGTGATTGAGCTTAGAAGCGGTAAAATCTTCAACGTAACTGAAAACCAAAATCCTTCAGATCCAGGTGAGGTGGCGTGGTGATGAAAAAAACAATGTATAAACTGCTATTTCGTAAGGTATGGCGTAATATTTTCGGCCTGCTTGGTATTATTGTATTATTGCTTGCAGGGTCGGCTTTCTTCATAATCCTTAGTACCATATCTGCGAATTATGAGGAAGCCGCAGCCGAATACTTTGATTCGCAGCACTATGCAGATATAACGCTGTATGGACGATTTACACAAAATGATGTGGATGGGGTAAGGGATACGGAGAGTGTCCGGAAAGCACATGGAAGGTATGTCTCGGAAGTGCGTACGGAAGCGGCTGCTTTTACTGTTATTTCTTTGACGGAAGGCATTAATGTACCTTTTCTGATGGAGGGCCGTTTACCCGAAACCGCCTCCGAGTGTTTACTGCTTGACAGAAGCGCCGGGGCGATGGGGATTAGTGTTGGGGATACAGTTGTTTTGGGTGATCATGAGGTTGTGGTAACGGGGACCTGCGAATCCCCTGAATTCATTTATGTATATAATAACAGCGTCTTTGCAGATAACAAGACGTACGGTATTATATTTGTTACCGCTGATTACTTTTCAGGAGAGTATCAGGAAATCGTTCTGATTGCTCCGAATGGAGAGGATAAAGATATAGCTGCACATGTTAACGCAAGTGCGGCAGTTAAAATGGAGGATCAGCTCAATTATGTGACATATGAAAGTGACCTGAGACAAATACAGAGCTTCGCTGCTATTTTTCCCACTGTTTTCGCCATTTTGAGTGCGGCGGTTATTTATGTTCTCTTTAAACGGACCACCACAAAGGAACATAAGCAAATCGGTATATGCAAGGCACTGGGCATAACAGATGTTCAGGTGACATTGATTTATGTAATACAGGCTGTTTTGGTATCTGTGATTGGTGTGGCTTTAGGCGGGGCTGCCGCCATGTTAATCACAAACCCTGTCATATCCGCCATGTCGTTTATGTTCATACTTCCCACTATGGGCTTTGTTTTCTATCCTGCCATTTGGGGATTGGTAATTGTTGTGGTACTGGTGTTGTGTGTATTATCTTCATTTTTGGGCGTGTACAGTGTTCTGAGACAATCACCGGCAAACGCCATGCGTCCCATTATGCCGAAAGTGAGAAAGAAAAAAAGCAAAAGGGGGGCCTTTCGCAGCCTGTCATTTAACAGCCGTTACGCCCTGACAAGTGCTCTCAGAAATAAGGGCAGATTTTTTACAGTGGTTCTGGGCATTGGGGGGGCCTGTACATTATTGATATTTTCTCTCGGGTTTCACGATTCTTTTGTCCACTCGATCAACCTGTTTTTTCATGATTTTGCACAGTATGACTTTATTATCGATTTTGACCCCATTCCAAACACGATGGCGCATCCTGCTGTCAGCCAGTTCAATTCCTGTCAAAAGGCACTTATAATACCTGTGGAAATTAACGATAAAGACGTGAGCATGCTGGTTGTGGAGGAGGATTTTGATATGCTGCGGATTGAAAGTCAGAAATTAAGCGATGGTATTATCATCCCCCAGTATTACGCCGGAATATGGAATGTCAAGGTGGGAGATACACTTGAGGTGGAGGGCTATTCTGTGAAGATAGCGGATATCACGGTGCAGACCCTGAATTATTTTGTTTATGTCTCCAGAGACTATGCGGAAAATATATTAAATGAATTGCCGGATGTGTATAATGTTATTTTTGCAAATGCCGATGATGTCTCAGAGACTGCCAAATGGCTCCGGGCAGAGGGTATATCCTTTACTACGTTACAGGACGGTATCAATCAGGCAGAAGAAAGCGTGACTTATGCTAATGTATTGATTTATCTGATGATCGGGTGTGCCTTGCTTTTGGGTGCGGCGGTTTTATATTCGGTGGGTTTGATTAATCTGTCAACCAGGGAATTTGAATATATGTTTATGGGTGTCATGGGATATTCAACCGGAAAAATTATGACGGCACATCTGAAAGAAACTGTTGTCCAGATGCTGCTGGGGATTCCCATGGGGTTTGTTCTGGGAAATATTGTACTTGAAAGTATAAAAAGTGAATTTTCCAATGACAGTATGTTTCTTTATCCAGCTGTATTCACAGGGAGCTATCTATTGGCGGCAATCGGTATTATTTTGATAAGTATTGTCAACTCGATACTGACAGCGAGACATATCGGACGGCTGGATATTGTTGAAGGATTGAAATTGCAAGAGGATTAGACAGTTGGCGCGTTTATCATTTTTTGTCATATAATAATGTAAAAGATAGAAAAAGGAAATATTTATGATATTTAATGTACACGCAGGTCATAATCCGGACGGGAAGACCGGATGTGGTGCAATTGGTCTGATTAAGGAATCTACCGAGGCACGTTGGATTAAGGAGGAGGTGATTTGCCAGCTTAGGTTATTAGGGCATATTGTATACGACTGTACTGTAGAGGATGGTTATAATGCTTCGGATGTCCTGAAGAAAATCGTTACCAAATGCAATTCCAATCATGTGGACCTTGATGTATCTATTCATTTGAATGCAGGCAGAAACGACTATGCGGGAGATGGTAAATTGGGCGGAACAGAAGTATTTATCTACAGTGCTTCCAGCAATGCCGCAGATTATGCACAAAAAACAGCGGATGCGATCAGCGGACTGGGGTATCCCAGGCGGTCAGATGGTACGTTTTCAGCAGGTGTCAAGGTCAATCCCTCCCTGTATGTTTTAAAAAATACAAAAGCACCGGCCATGTTGATTGAATGTCTTTTCGTAGATGATAAGGATGACGTGGAATTGTATGATTACCAGAGTATTGCTTCCGCTATCGTTTATGGTATGACTGGGCAGCAGATTCTGCCGGAAACGGAAGTACCGGACGAAGACCTGACTCCGGAAGAAGGTGCTTCTGCTGGTGAAACCGACAGGCGCTACAGGGTGCAGGTTGGTGCGTATGCCATTAAGGATAATGCTTCCAGAATGGCTATGAAGCTTAAGGATGCAGGGTTTGATGCGTTGATTATAAGTTCGTAGTAAGCACCTGGTGCGAGGCTTCGAATTAGGGGAAATCCCGCAATAAGTGCGGCCGCCGGTTATGCAGGACGAAAAAGAAATACTGCGTATGGCGGCCACGATTTGTTACTTATTTTTCTACATCCTTAGTCTGGCATTATTTTTTTCAAATCTTGCTTTTGGAGACTTATCAAATAAATTTATATACTCATTCTGAAATTGTACTGGCAAAACAGCACATTCAAATAAATTCTGCTTATGTAGATATTCTGCAACAGCTCCTCTTTCAAATACAACTTCTGTAATATATGGTTTATATGCAAGTATTACTTCCTCTTCTTCGAGCAATTTCAAATCTGGTAAAAATTGCATATGCTTCTTTAGTTTGTTATCCAAGGCTTCACACTTCTGCTTCAGTCTGTTTATCTCTTTTAAAATATCCAGTAACACCATATCTCTATATTCTGCCAACTGATGCTCATATTCTACATCAATCTCATAATCCATCAGACTTAATGCAGCCTCTTCTTTTTGCCTCTCATCCTCCAGCATTTTTACCAGGCATCCAAGCTTATACCGCTCTTGTAATCGGACAAGATCTTCCTTATAATCTGCAATTAGTTTTTTCTGATTCGCAATTTCCTGTTCAACCATTTTGGATTCAATATGTTTACTACTGATCCATGTTTTTAACCTGGACTGTGCGCGGAAGTGTGGTGAGTCAGATAATTCATTTCTGACATTTTCCCATTTCACAATAAATTCTTCCACTTTATTATTCATTGTGTTTACAATCACTCTGGATAAAATAGATAAAACTGGCTGCAATCCACCAGATGCTCTTTGTTTATACCTGTCCCTAATCTGTTCGAGGAAGAATGTTGCAGTATAATAATTTTCTTCGATCTGATCATAACCAATAAACAAGCTCAAATTACGTTTTTTTTCACTTATCAGCTTAAAAAAAATCTTATCTGCCTCAATGATCGTATCGCAATCCGATTTGTCAAAATCAATTACTGGATCACTAATCAATAACTCCCTCACTCGACTTTCTGAAAAATAAGCCAGTCGGCTTGCCTTAATTTCACCTAATGCAGATGTTCTCTTTGACGCACTGATACTAATAATCGGCCTGTATACCTCCTCTATTAGTTCTTCATTTGTGGATTCCAAAGTGATTTTTCCTGCCAACATATATTTAAAAAAATTTTCTTTACTCATTCTATTGTTCTCGACCATTCTTACAGCCGATACATCCGTTAGCTTATGAAAGCCCAACAGATGATAGAAATTTTTCATTCTGAACTGAAACTCTGTCCTAATGTTTCCCTGAAAGATATAACAAAACTTTTTATTAAGAAGTTTCTCATACTCCAAAGCAATTTGCTGTAAATCAATATTCGATTGTACCTTTCTGTTTCTGCATTGTAACAGATAATTATTCTCTTTTGTCATATTTTATCCTTAACTGAAGAAAAGGTCTTAGGTTTTACCCTCAGACCTTTCCGGAAATTCTTTCATCGACTACGTTTACTTTCGCTATTCGCTCTCAGGTTCGGGTGCAGACTTCCCGATTAAATCCCCGCTTTCGCCTCTTCTTGCATTCCTGATATTGCAAGCGTCCTGGGAAAATGCTTCACCACAAAGCATTTATAATATAATACTACCAAAGATATGATGTTGTGTCAAATGAATTTCATTCTCCACACACCTTTTCTTTGTACTCTTATTATATGCTGTATTTGCTTATTTTACAATACATTTTCATATTTATGCATAACTTTAATATTTATGCCTTTAATATTTATTAATATTAAAGTACTCTTCCTGAGCAAAGTCTATAAGTACAGCCAGAGGTTCCAATTTACTACTGAATACTTACCACCTTAAAATCTGCCTCCACTATTGCTGCTTTCAAGGCTTCATCACTAACAACCGCACATTCCACCACTGCTTCCTTTTCTTCCAGGCTTACCTGTACTCCTGTTACACCGTCCACTGCATTTAATGCTTTCTCAACCGCTTTTACACAGTGTCCGCAACTCATACCTTCAATTTTGATTGTTTTTGTCATAGTTTTATTCTCTCCTTTTTTTGTGTTTTCCCGAATAACCGGTTGTTGATTTTGTTTTATTTCTAATGATGTTTCATGTTTTT
>Ga0154002_1000420_pt1 | contig 12454 bp, 9 predicted proteins | sample TSNY086MetaG_FD_102276 | JGI IMG/M metagenome (GOLD analysis project Ga0154002, IMG submission 102276) | Attine ant fungus gardens microbial communities from New York, USA - TSNY086 MetaG | ecosystem: Host-associated > Fungi > Mycelium > Unclassified | place: USA: New York, Robert Cushman Murphy... | reverse complement strand
GCTTATAGAAAAACGTTTCTTTTTTTTGGGGGGGGGAGCTTAATAGTAAAAAGCTAAAAGATCCTTGATTGTCGACAGATTACTTTTAGCTTTTCACGTTTTACTACTTTATTTCGCTGGTGCTATTTGACTATACTGGGTAAGCCTTGCTGGCGGTGTCTGCAATGGTTGCATCTACTTTTGTTTGCTGGGCTTCTCTGTATTTGAAGAATTCTTCGGCTACCTTTGGGAATAAGGCGTAGGAAAGAACGTCTTCATCCTGCTGCTTCCACTGGGCGCATTCTTTTTCGAACTGCGGCAGCTGCGGCGGAAGTAAGTCGGCCGGGCGGCAGGTGATTGGGGTTTCGTTACCGATGATCTTTTTCTGAACTTCGGGATCGAAGGGTTTTACGGTCTGGCCAAATTCGCCCATCATGACCTTCTTGGATTCTTTGGGAACTATTTTGTAACGTTCGCCGCCGAGGATGTTCATCACGGCCTGGGTTCCGACGATCTGGGAGGATGGGGTTACTAATGGCGGGTCACCGAACTCTTTTCTTACGCGCGGAATTTCTTCCAGTACCTGCTGGTATTTGTCGGACTGTCCGGATTCTTTTAACTGGGAAACCAGATTGGACAGCATGCCGCCGGGTACCTGATACTGGAGTGCTTTGATGTCTACACCTAATACCTTCGGGTCTAAAAGGCCGCTCTTAAGTACTTCTTCGCGCATTGGACGGAAGTAGTCAGCGATCTCGGCTAATTTCAGCTGGTCCAGGCCGGTATCGTACGGTGTGCCTCTGAAGGTCTCTACCATAACCTCCGTTGCCGGCTGGCTGGTGCCGAGGGCAAATGGGGACATTGCGGTATCGACGATGTCACAGCCTGCTTCTATCGCTTTCAGGTATGTCATGGAAGCTACACCGGAGGTGTAGTGGGTGTGCAGGTCGATGGGCAGCCGGGTAGAATCTTTTAAGGCGCTTACCAGCTCCTGGGCGGCGTATGGGATCAGCAGACCGGCCATATCTTTGATACAGATGGAATCTGCACCCATGTCTTCGATTCTTTTAGCAATGTCTTTCCAGTAAGCCATGGTGTAAGCATCTCCCAGGGTATAGCACAGGGCGATCTGAACATGGGCTTTTTCTTTGTTGGCTGCGTTTACGGCGGTCTGCAGGTTGCGCAGGTCGTTTAAGCAGTCAAAGATACGGATGATGTCAATGCCGTTGGCTACGGATTTCTGGACGAAGTACTCTACTACGTCATCGGCATAGTGATTGTAGCCCAGGATGTTCTGGCCACGGAACAGCATCTGCAGTTTGGTATTCTTGAATCCGGTTTTTAACTTTCTAAGTCTCTCCCAGGGATCTTCTTTCAGGAAACGCAGGGACGCATCAAAGGTTGCGCCGCCCCAGCACTCTACGGCATAGTAGCCGACCTGATCCATCTTATCGATGATCGGGAGCATCTGCTCGGTACTCATTCTGGTTGCGATTAAGGACTGATGGGCGTCACGCAGGACGGTTTCCACTATCTTAACCGGCTTTTTCTCTATCACAGCCATGTTTTTCCTCCAATTTTTTTATTTAACACCAAAGATTGCCATAAAGGTTCCGGCAGCTACGGCTGTACCGATAACACCCGCTACGTTCGGCCCCATTGCGTGCATCAGCAGGAAGTTGGTCGGATCTGCTTCCGAGCCGACCTTCTGGGATACACGGGCCGCCATCGGTACGGCGGATACTCCGGCAGAACCAATCAGCGGGTTTACTTTACCGCCGGTTACCTTGTTCATGACCTTACCTAACAATACTCCGGCCGCAGTTCCGAAAGCAAAAGCAACCAGGCCCAGAACTACGATTTTCATCGTTGTCACCTTTAAGAACGCTTCTGCACTGGTGGTTGCACCAACTGAAGTTCCCAGCAGGATAACGACGATGTACATCATCGCATTGCTGGCTGTCTCGGTCAGCTGTTTAACGACTCCTGATTCACGGAACAGGTTACCTAACATCAGCATTCCTACCAACGGAGCAACCGATGGCAGAATCAGACAGACAACGGTGGTAACAATGATCGGGAACAGAATTTTTTCCAGCTTGGAAACCGGTCTTAACTGCTCCATCTTGATCTTCCGCTCTTCTTCTGTGGTCAGCAGCTTCATGATCGGCGGCTGGATAATCGGCACCAGTGACATATAGGAATATGCTGCCACTGCAATCGGCCCCATATATTCTGTCTGTCCTAATTTACTGGCCAGGAAAATTGAAGTCGGGCCATCAGCACCACCGATAATCGAGATAGCTGCTGCTGCCTTATCATTAAAGCCCATTAAAATAGCCATGAAATATGCGACATAAATACCAAACTGTGCGGCTGCACCAAGCAGGAAACTCTTGGGGTTGGCAATCAGCGGACCGAAGTCTGTCATTGCTCCGACACCCATAAAAATCAACGAAGGCATGATGCTCCACTCATCCAGTAAATAGAAATAGTGAAGCAAACCACCCACACCATTTGATGTATCTTCAGGAGACGCCATAATTTCCGGGTAGATATTTACAAGCAGCATTCCGAATGCAATCGGAACCAAAAGCAGCGGTTCAAATTCCTTCCGGATCGCCAGATATAAAAATACGAAAGCAACAATAATCATCAAAAAGTTGCCGCCGGTCAGATTAAAAAATGCCGTCTGATGAAGAAGATTATCTAAGGTTGTTACAATATAATCCATTTTAATCCCTCCATATGGAACTTGCGTTTATCGGCAAGCTATTAGTTTAATGTCGCAAGAGTGACTCCTGCTTCAACGGAATCACCTGCTGCTGCATTAATACTTGCAACGGTTCCATCCTGAGGTGCTACGATATCATTCTCCATCTTCATCGCTTCCAGAACCAGAAGAACATCGCCTTTCTTTACCGCCTGGCCAGCACTGGCCTTAACAGCCAGAATCTTGCCCGGCATTGGAGCGGCTACCTTCACTGCGCCTTCTGCGCTTGCCGGTGCTGCTGCCGGAGCCGGTGCTGCTTTCGGAGCCGCTGCCGGTGCTGCTTTGCGAACTGCCTGCGGCGCTGCGGTTGCTGCACCGGTGGAAACGCCTTCTTCTACGGTTACTTCATAAACATTACCATTCACTGTAATTGTATAATTTTTCATGATAAGAAATCCTCCTAAATTGATTAAGCTCTTTTCCATTTTGATGCCGGTGCACGTTTAATGGAACGTACTACCAGACCCTCAGTCGCAGTGCCCCCGGCGGCCGCAATCGCCGCTGTGATAACGACCACCAGCTCCAGATCATCCACCAGTTCTTCTTCCTGGTCAACCACAGCCACCGGCAATGGAGCCGGAGCCGGAACCGGGGCCGCCGCCTGGACCTCGCCTTTATCTTTCACCTTCTGTTCAAATACATTGATATACTTGAAACAACCGATCAAAAAACTGATAAAAATCAGTACTCCAAATACAGTTCCCATACCCATCAACGTATTCATGGCCGCTTTGGCCATCTTTTCTGAAGTTGTATATTCCGGCGTGAATGACATTGATTTGTTCTGTAAATCATAAGTAAGATAAAGCTTATATTCGACCCGGCGCTTGGTAAAATCCGCCTGAACGATACCGATGTAACCACCATCGGTCTCTTCTGCTACCGATGAAAGGATGCTGACAAAGTCACCACTATCCTTCCGAATATTTTTCCAGCCGGACAGGCCTTCCAACATGACATTATCCTTACTCTTGGTCCAGCTTTTTTCTTCCGCTGCCATCTCTTCCGCAGGCATTGTGGCGAGACGCTCCAGCATTGCCTCGGCAGCCTGGCAAATTTCGGCGGCTGTCGCCGCATCTATTTCCTCTGCCTCGGAGTCCTTAGAACATGCAGCCAATGAAAAGAGGCAGGTTATCATACATAAGACCAGTAATACCCGTTTCATATTTTGTTTCATATACCTGTCACCTCACTCTAAACCGTGCCATGTTTTTTGTCTGGCCGATCCTCTCTCTTGGTAAATAACATCTCAAAAGCAGCGATTGCCCGTTTTCTGGTGTCGCATGCCGGAATAATGTCATCTACATATCCTCTCCTGGCAGCTGCCGCAGCACTGGACTGCAGTAACTGATATTCTGCTGCTTTTTCACGAATCAAACTAACACTGTCATCTGCTTTGCTGATCTCCTCGGCATACATGATCTTGACAGCTGCTTCTGCTTCCATCATTCCGATCGCTGCACCCGGCCATGCATAAACCAGATCAGCACCAATCGACTTGCTGTTCATCGTCAAACCGGCAGTACCATAAGCCGCACCGACAATGACTGTCACTTTCGGAATGCTGGCATTGGCAAAAGCATAGGTCAGTCGGCCGGCTGCTTTGGCAATCCTACTCTCTGTGCATTTACTTGCTTTATAACCATTTACATTGACTAAAGTTAACACCGGAATATGGAATGCATCACAGAAGTTCACGAACTGCGCTGCCTTCTCACATCCACGAGCCGTCAAAGCAGCTTCATAGTCGGCTGCTTTCAGTCCGTTATCGCCATACAGCTCAGTCCGGTTTGCCACACAGCCAACCGTCGTTCCGTTCAACCGGATAAAGCCGGTTACCATGGCCGGTTCATAATCTTTCTTTACTTCCATAAAGAAATTGTTATCAGAAATCATCACGAATGCCACATCAGTTGCTCCGGCATAATTCTCCAGATCAGTACAAATGCGGTTCAGATCATCATTACATTCACTATAGGACAAATCGTCCTCATTGTTGGCCGGTAGGATGGTAATCAAAGCACGAATCCCGCTTAAAACGGTCTCCTCATCACCGACAAAATCAACTAGTCCGGTATTCTCGCTCTGGAATGCCGCACTGGCGGTATTGCACTTCTCCACGCGATTTCCTTCAATCGCATTGGGTGCATTGACAAATAATTTAGCACTCTTTTCTTCCATGAAAATAAAATCTGATAATGCAGAAGATACTGCCATACCTCCTCCACAGGTGCCAAATATTGCAGAAATCTGCGGAATTACGCCGGATGCCATGGTCTGGCTCAAATACAGCTGGCCAAAGCCATGCAGGGCATCGGTAGCCTCCTGCAATCTCAGTCCGGCACAGTCAATCAGACCGATTACCGGTGCGCCCATCTTCATCGCCAAAGTATAGATGGTTGAAATCTTCTTTGCATGCATCTCTCCCAAGGAACCTCCCAGTACGGAAGCATCCTGGCTGTACACATACACAAGGCTGCCTTCGATGGTACCGTAACCGGTGATTACACCATCTGCCGGAGTTTCCTTGACAGTCATGTTAAAATCGGTGTTTCTTGCAGTAACGTAAGAACCGACTTCAACAAAACTGTTCTCATCAAGTAATGTTTGAATTCGGTTACTTGCTGATCGTGTTGAAATACTCATTTTGCAATCCTCCATTATAAAAATTTTTCACGCTTTTTGTCGCTTGATTCATTTTCTGACAAAAAATGCGTTTCGTAAATCCAATTTCTGCCGATTATAATTGTATAATGAACTGGCGTTAATTACAAGTTAATTTTTTGTAAGTTTCCTCTATCATAATTTTGCCCAAAAAAAGCCAAAGCTATTTTAACCCTGGCTTTCCTGATACTATGTAATGCAAATTATTCATCCACACTTCCCGCCGCAACTTTCTCAAACTGCGCCACCATCGTCTCCGACGGATCAGCGGTACAAAAGCTGACCGTCACCATTGCCGCCATCCCTATCGCAAAACCAATTACCAGCGAATACAAACCGGTGACATTCCCCAGGGTCAACCCGCTGATCAAAGGAATATAATCCCAGATAATAACCGTCAGCCCGCCGCCGATCATGCCGGCGATGGCACCTGGACGGTTACTGCGCCGCCAAAACAATGATAACAGAACCACCGGTCCAAAAGTCGCACCAAACCCGGCCCAGGCGTTGGACACCAGTCCCATGATACTGCTTCCCGGATTCCAGGCGATAAAGTAAGCCAGCACCGCCACGACAATAACCGTAACCCGGCTGATCGCCAACACTTTCTCATCCTTTGCCTGCGGCTTTAATACCCCTTTATAAAGATCCTCGGCCACCGAAGACGCCGTCACCAAAAGCTGTGAATCCGCAGTTGACATAATCGCGGCCAGAATTCCGCACAGGAAAATACCGCCGATAAACGGTAAGGCAATATCCTGGGTAAACAATTTCACAATCAAACTGATAAAGACATTTTCCGGCGAACCGGCTGCTTCCGTTCCCAGCACCACCGGCATCAGATACGCCCGACCGATAATTCCCAGGAAACAAGCCATACCTAATGAAATCGCCACCCAGACAATCCCGATGATCCGGGATTTTTCCAGTTCCTTTTCCGAGCTGACCGCCATAAAGCGGGTCAAAATATGCGGCATGCCAAAATACCCCAGCCCCCAGCCCAGATTGGAAATAACACTCACCAACCCAACTGGTTTTCCGCCATTTTGCATAATGTCAAGATAAGAGGAAGCGCCGCCGGCAACCCCGCTCTCGCCAATCAGTTCCAGCATACCGGACGGTGACACCACCGCCAGGGCAATCAGCGGTACAATAAACAATCCGGCTAACATTAACAGCCCCTGAACAAAGTCCGTCACACAGACCGCCATAAATCCCCCCAGGAAGGTATACACAAGGATAACAACCGCACCAATGGTAAGGGCAATATGATAATCCAGGCCAAATACCACATTAAACAGCTTTCCTCCTGCCGCCAGCGCGGAAGCGGTATAGACCAGAAAGAAGATAACAATAAACACGGAGGATACCGTCAATAAAACCTTGGATTGATCTTCAAAACGGTTTTCAAAATATGCCGGCAGCGTCAGCGAATTATTCGCAACGATCGTATACCGGCGCAGCCGCCGGGAAATCAGCATCCAGTTGCAGACCGTACCGATAAAAAGCCCAATTGCAATCCAGCACTCGCCCATGCCGGATACATAAATAGCTCCCGGCAAGCCCATCAGCAGCCATCCGCTCATATCCGAAGCCTGCGCCGAAAGCGCGGCCACCCAGGCGTTCAAACCGCGGCCACCCAAAAAATAATCTTCTGTGCTTTTTGTTGTCTTTGCATATTTGGCACCAATTAAAATCATTCCAATCAAATATGCCCCAAAAGCAACTAAAACCCAAATCATCGATCTGCTGTCCATACTCGTTCCCTCCATTTTCCTCTATAAATGGAGTAATTATATCACAGGCGCGTTATTCAGGCAAGGTAAACAACGACCAAATCTGTCGTAAACAAAAGAAATAATCCCGGCGTTTTACCGTATCGGCCGCATATACCGGACAGGTTTTGACGGTTTCATCCCCCAGCAGCCATGTTACATAACCAACCTGCCGGCCGGCTGTCACCGGTGCGGTCAGCCGCTTGGGCAGCTCCAGTTGACAGGTCACCTGCTCATTGTCACTAAGCAGCAGCTTCAAATGCCGCTCCTCTTCCGGCAATTGAAGCGTCAGGCTGACCCGGGCCGGTTCCATCCGCAAGGGATTGCCATTCCAGTCCACCTGCTCCGGAACTCCGTTTTCCACCGGCAGCTGCGGCAATATCGGTTCTTCATATACATCCCGATAGGAGAACTGTTCCATGCCATAAGAATACAAGATTCTGGCATCTGTCCATTTATAACTTTTGTGCGGCGGCCAGCCGCTTCCCAACAGCGCAATCACATAGGTTCTGCCGTCACTTTCCAGCGCCCCGACATAAGAATATCCGGCCCCATTGGTAAATCCGGTTTTTCCGCTCAAAGCCCCTTCCATCATTGACAACAGTGCATTATGATTGACACAGCTATAGTTTTTCTTGCCGGTGACATCTGTAAAACTGTAATTAGCCATTCGGGTAATCTCTAAAAATTCTTTCCGCTTAGGTGATTCCATAATACAATAGCGCATAATCCGGGCCAGATCTTCTGCTGTTGTCCCATGAGTATACTCCTTTCCATCCGCTGTCGTCACCGTCGCATCCAGACCATTGGGGGTCACAAAGCAGGTATTCGTACACCCGATATCCCGCGCCTTCTGATTCATCATCACCGCAAAATTTTCCACACTCCCGCCAATTTGCTCGGCCACCATCACCGCCGAATCATTGTGCGATTCCAGCATTAAGGAATACAGCAGGTCCTTTAAGTAAAATTCCGTCCCCTTACCGGCACCCAGATGAACCTTGGGCTGGGCCGCTGCATTTTCCGAGACGGTGCAGACATCTTCAAAGCTGCCGTTCTCCAGCGCCAGAATGCAGGTCATGATCTTGGTGGTGCTGGCCATTGGCCGAAATATCGCGGAGTCTTTACGATAAAGCACTCTTCCGCTGTCCGCATCGATCAGAATCGCCGACTGGGCATATAAATTCAGCTTCGTTGAGAGCGGATCCCCACTTTGTACTTTATTGCTGCTAACGGCACTTATTTCTATTTTATTTGGCTGTACCATCCCGGTCTGATCACATAACAATCCCAAAGTTAAGCCGATACTGATCAATACACCGCACAGCCAGATTCGATTTCGCATATTTTGCCCCTCCCCACTATTACTTTATCCTATTCTGGAAAAAGAAACTTTATTCTGCTATACTATAGGGAGAATCTTTGATAGACAGGAGGGCAGCACCCATGGAGGAACAACGGCTGATTTTTCATATTGATGTAAACTCCGCATTTTTAAGCTGGGAATCCCTTTACCGGCTGAATCAGGACCCGGATGCCGTGGATCTGCGGACGATTGCGGCGGCTGTCGGCGGCGATGCCAAATCCCGTCACGGAATCGTTCTGGCCAAATCCACCCTGGCCAAAAAATGCGGTGTCACTACCGGCGAACCACTCATCCAGGCTTACCGCAAATGCCCGGACCTGGTCGTCGTTCCGTCCCGTTTTGATTTCTATATCCCCTGTTCCCAAAAGCTGATGAACCTTTTGGAAGAATATACTCCGGATATTGAAAAGTTCAGCATCGATGAAGCTTTCCTGGATATGACCGGGACCATCCATTTATTCGGTGAACCAAAAGCCGTTGCCGATCAGATCCGCAAGCGGGTGCACCAGGAATTAGGCTTTACCGTAAACATCGGGATCGCCCCCAATAAGCTGCTGGCTAAGATGGCATCCGACTTTGAGAAGCCGGACAAGACTCATACATTGTACCGGGAAGAAATTCCGGCAAAGATGTGGCCGCTCCCGCTGCGGGAACTGTTTTTTGTCGGCCAGTCGGCGGCGGACAAAATGCGGCGGATCGGACTGCGGACAATTGGTGATATTGCCGCTTGTGATGTTAAAATTTTAAAGCTGCATGTGGGGGATAAATACGCCGCCATGATCCATCAATATGCCAATGGCATTGATGATGATCCGGTCGCTGCCAGGGAACCGCTCAATAAAGGCTACGGCAACAGCATCACCTTATCCCGGGATATTTCTGACTATGACAGTGCCTGTCAGGTATTGCTTGCTTTAAGCGAGACGGTGGGGGCCAGACTGCGGGCGGAACGGGTGCGCTGCAATTGTGTCTGCGTGGAATTAAAAGACTGGCAGTTTAAAAACCATTCCCATCAGATGACACTGGACACCGCTACCGACTCTACATTGGTATTGTATCAAAATGCCTGCACGCTTTTGAAAGAATTCTGGGACCTGACACCAGTACGTTTAATCGGACTGCGAACCAGTCAGATTTCCGAAGAATCCTTTGTCCAAATGAGCCTGTTTGGCGATGGACCGGATCCCAAGATCCAGAAGCTGGAAAAGGCCGTGGACTCGATTCGGGGAAAGTATGGCATTGACAGCATCAAACGAGCCAGCTTTTTACAGCCGGATACGGTGGTCGATCATGCGGTCAGTAAGAAAAAACATTTACCCTAAGTCCCTTGGGGTAGTGGTTTTTTAAAACTCCGGCGGCGGCCTTGGCCCAGCCAAGGGAATATCCATCCGCGCAAACAAGCACCCACCCCTTTCGTGACAGGCTCCTCTCCGGCAAGCTGTTCCCGCGCAGATATTCCCGGATTTCATCCCCCTCCGAATGGAAACAAATGGACTGCTTCACCTGCTCCGGCCGCAAAGCCAGGGCCAGTGCATGGGCCGGTTCCATTCGGTTTTTCTTCAACGTTCCAAGGTGGAGTCCCGGACGCAGCACTTTAAGTCCAGCCAACCCCGGCATCTGTTCCGGCACCTGATATAGCTGTTCACCAAACAGAACCAGTTGATCCTCCGCCGGTTCCCAGCAAAATGTTTCCTTTACAAAATCCCGGAACATCTTTTTGCCAGCCTTATCCTTCCAGAATGAAATTCCGGTTCCCTTTTTCTCCGGCTTACTTTCTGCTTCTCCGGTATTCCCCCGCTTCCCCAGCACCGCCAGATAATGCCCTTCCCCCCGGCTTAGGTGCGGCCAGATACGGAACGTATTCACTAAATCATCACAGGAAACTTCACTCCACTTAGGCTGTCCCGGACTAAGTCCTTCCCGGCCGGTTACTTTTTCAATGAAAAAGTCCGGGTGCCGTTCCAGGAACCGGGCAATCCCTTCCTCGTCCTCTTCCGGTGCAAAGGTACAGGTTGAATATACCATCCGGCCGCCCGGCTTTAACATTCCGGCAGCATGGTCCAGAATCATCTGCTGACGGTCGGCACACAGCTTTACGTTATTCTCACTCCACTCCGCCCGGGCCCGGGCATCCTTGCGAAACATCCCTTCCCCGGAACAGGGCGCATCCACCATGATCTTATCAAAGAATTCCGGAAAGAACGTTTCCAGCTTTTCAGCATCCTCATTGGTTACCACCCCATTCATGATTCCCATCCGCTCCACATTCCGGGACAATATTCTGGCCCTGGCGGGATGAATTTCATTACTGACCAATAATCCCTGCCCTTTTAAACGCGCCGCGATATGAGACGTCTTTCCCCCCGGTGCGGCACACAAATCCAGCACAACCTCGCCCGGCTGTGGATCCAGCAGTTCGACTGCTGCCATGGCGCTTGGCTCCTGGATATAATAAACTCCGGCTTCATGCAAAGGATGTTTCCCCGGTCTGGTCTCGCCGTCATAGTAAAAGCCTTCCCTGCACCAGGAAATTGGCTGCAGGCCAAACCGGTTCTCATTGTCCCGAAGCAGATCCGCCAGCCGGCCTTTTAAGGTATTAAAACGAAGCCCCTGCACCCGCTCTGCTTCATAGCTTTGCACAAAGGCTTCGTATTCCGCCGGCAGCAGAGCTTGCATTCGCTTTAAAAATAATTCCGGCAAGACCACCTGTTTTTGCTCTGTATTCATACCACTGTTCCACCTGCCTGTATTTGTTGTTTCCGGCTATTACCCTTCCCATTGTTGATGCAGCTTTTGCGCCAACCCCAAAGCCTCCTCAATATTGGCACAAAAATATTCTTCCCCGACCCGCCTGATAAAATCCACTTTTTTCATAACTGCCCATGGATGCCAGTTGACATGGGAAAATATCAGTGTAATCTGCCGCTCCCGGCATTGCTCATAAAACTGCTCCAGGCGCTGCATCGCGGTAATGTCTATCGTGGGCACTTCACGCATCCGCAGAATCATAATCCGGGTATCCTCATCCGGCACAATATGCGCCATTTCATCTACTGTTGCAAAAAAGGCCGGCCCCTGAATCTCATAAACCTGGGTACGGCGGGGAACCGTCCGTATATTTTTAGTTTCCGGCTCCACCCCCGCTGCTGTCTCCTGCGGATAATCACATTGCCGCACCTGGGTAATCGTACTCATCCGGCGAAGGAATAACAGGGCCGACGCTAAAACCCCAATCTCTACCGCAAACAGCAGATCCACCAGAATGCCTGACAAAAATGTACTGATTAATACAAAAAAGTCCGACTTAGGCGCATACTTTGCCATATAGACAAACTCCCGCCAATTGCTCATGTTATAGGCTACCATAAGCAAAATCGCCGCCAGTGCAGGCATCGGAATATATCCGGCCAGCGGCATCAAAAACAAAAGAATCAGCAGCACCGCTACGCTGTGCATCATTCCCGCCACTGGTGTCCGGCCACCGCTTCTGACACTGTTGGAGGCACGGGCTACGGCCCCCGCCACCGGCACCGCCCCAAAAAAGCCACAAAAGATATTGGCAATTCCTTCGGCAATCAACTCCTGATTAGAGTCATGCTTCTCGCCTGACATCCCGTCCGTCACCGAACAGGCCAGCAAGGATACGATCGCAATCAAAATCGCCAGGGTAAACGCTGACGGAATCAAATCTTCGATCAGCACCCAGGTCACTGCCGGCACCTGAAAGCTGGGAAAATGAGATGGCAATTCACCATAAACACTGCGAATCGTTGCCACATCCATCCCCGTCAACAGCACCGTCACCGTGGTCACCAGAATCGCCGCCAGTGAGTTGGGGATTTTATCGGTAAGCCGAGGTAAAAAAATCAAAATAAACAGGGCCAGCAATCCCACCAG
>Ga0154002_1000419_pt1 | contig 12455 bp, 18 predicted proteins | sample TSNY086MetaG_FD_102276 | JGI IMG/M metagenome (GOLD analysis project Ga0154002, IMG submission 102276) | Attine ant fungus gardens microbial communities from New York, USA - TSNY086 MetaG | ecosystem: Host-associated > Fungi > Mycelium > Unclassified | place: USA: New York, Robert Cushman Murphy... | reverse complement strand
AGTAGGAGACTTAGTAATGCTAAGCACTAAGGATCTGAAATACCAGATGGTCGGAAGGAGAACAGAGAAATTGACAGAAAGATTTGTAGGCCCTTACAGAATAAAGAAGATCATATCACCAAACGCAGTAGAATTAGAACTACCTAGTACAGTAAAAATACACTCAGTAGTTAATGTTAGTAAAATACAAAGATATGTAGGGCAGGTAGAGGGACAGAGAAAGGGGCAACCAGGTCCAGTGGTAATCAAGGGAGAAGAGAAGTAGGAAGTAGAGAGAATCCTAAACAAATGGTGGATACGAGGAAAGGATAAGTACCTGGTATGATAGAAGAGATTCATGGCAGAATCAGATACTTGGGAAGGAAGGGAAAACCTGGAAAATGCAAAAGAAGCAGTTGAAGAATATGAAAAGGAATACCAACAAGACATGAAAGATGTAAGATAGCAAGAGAGGGAGGAAGAAATATTCAGAAGGAAAGAACTACCAGGACAATTTATGGCAAAAACGTTGTTTGGATGGTTGGACAAAAGGTATGATGAAGAATACTGGGCAAGGTTAGAAAGAAACTGGAGAAGATGGAAAGAAGGAAAGACAAGAAGGCAAAGAACTATAGAAACGATAAAAGAAGAAGAAGAAGAAATCAAGCAGGAAAGCTCAGGGATCAAAGAGTGGACAGAAGAAGACAACAAGGAGATGGGTAACATGGTGGACCTGTACTATGAGTTATAAAGAATTCCTTGGGACAAGGAAACTTAAGAGGAGGGTGATGTCATGACTTGACAAAATAGACAAAGTTATTTCTTTCTTTTTCTGGACTTACTACATAGGGATGGAGTGCGAGAAAGTATCACATGACCAAGTGTCACAAAGTCACATTCAGGTGACGTCACATGACTAGGTCACATGAGGACTGTGGGAAGATAGTGTACAGACCATACAGTAGTTGTATAAGTAGTGTAGGAAATTTAATGGGAACTCCATCGAGTTCTCCTTGTCAACTCAGACCAGGAGGGTGGTTAAGTCATCTTGGGCTAAGTCACTACACTCTTGGATTTTCTTCATCCTTTCTATGAATTTTCCTGCCACTTCATACTTCCTCTTTCTTCTACCTTCAAAACCCATCCTTAGGTCTTGACTATAGTTTACTTTGAATAGCAATGTTTTTGTTGCCACATGGATTTTGTTATTGTATACAAATTCTGCCATTCCTAACCAATCCGGCCACTGCTCTTGTCTATGATCAATGAAGACCCTCAGATATTGTTCTAACTCCTGGTTTATCCTCTCTGTCTACCCATCCATTTGAGGATGATAGGCTGTCAAGAGTTTTGTCTGGATTCCCAACAAGTTATTCAACTCCCTCATCATTCCCGCTGCAAACTGCGCTCCTTTATCCAATATGATGCTTTCTGGAAGTCTGTGCAATTTCTATACATAATCTCAGAACAGCTTTGCAAGTCCCTCTGCTGACATTTTCTCTGTTGTTGCTATAAAATGTGCCATTTTACTAAAATGGTCGCATACTACTAAGATTGCATTGTATCCCTGGACTAATGGTAGTTTGGTGATAAAATCTGCCAATATATGACTCCATGGCTTTTCCGGGATTGCATTGGGCATCAATTTTCCTGCTGGTGCCTTATTCCAGTTCTTGTATCTTTGACAAGCATCGCATCTGTCTACGTATCTTCCCATCTCTTTCATTACTCCCAGCCACCAGTAATTCCTGGCAATCAACTCTGCTGTCTTTCATCTCTCTCTATGTCCTCCTACTGGGGTGTTGTGGTGCAATCATATTATTTCCCTTCTGAGGTCCCCCTCCAGCATATATATCCTTCCTTCCTTCATTACTATCCCATTCTCTATTTTCCATTCTTCATCTTTCAACATTTTTACTCCTGCCTTTTTCAACTCTTCTACTGCTTTTACTACCTTCTCGTCCCCCTCCTGTGCTCTTTTGATTCTTTCCTTTAGGTTCTCCTCTTCTATTATTGTTTCTACTCCCCTAATCCATTCTAGCTTTACCAGCTTCTGATTCTCATTGTCCTTTTCTACCCCCTCCTGCCAGTCCAGTCTCCTGCTTAATCCATCTGCCTTTCCCATGCTCTTTCCTAGAATGTGTTTTAATGTAAAATTAAATCTCAATAGGTACAGGGCCCATCTTGCTTGTCTACAGTTTAATTTCTGACTTGTCATAAAATACTGGAGGTTCTTATGGTCTGTCCAGATTTCAAATTCAAGTTTCACTCCTTCCAAATAATACCTCCATGCTTCTAGGCACCTTATCACTGCCAGCATCTCTTTATTATGAATTTCATAATTCCATTCTATAGTGTTTAGCGATTTAGAGATAAAGGCCACTGGTCTCCACTTGCCATCTTCATACTTTGTCGACAATACTCCCCCTGTTGCATAATCTGAGGCATCTGCCTCTACTCTCATCTCTTTGTTGATGTCTAGGATAGCCAGGACGGGTTCTGTGGTGAACACTGCCTTAAGTCTCTCAAACACTTCCTCCTGTTCCTTTTCCCACTTCCATTTTTGCTCCTTTCTGACCAGCACATATAATGGTGTAGCTATTCTAGTGAAGTCCTTTATAAACTTCCTGTAGTAATTGGCGAGGTCCAGGAACTTTTGCACTTCCTTGATATTTCTAGGCACTGGCCAGTTCAGGACTTCTTCTATCTTCTCCTTTTGTATTTCTACTCCTTTTGGGCCAATTACTACTCCCAGAAACTCTACCTCTCTCACTTTCCATTTGCACTTCTCTGGCTTCATGAACAGGTCATTCTCCTCTAATCTCTTTAGTACCTCCTCCACCAGCTCATCATGCCTCTCTTCCGTTTCTGTAGCTACTAAGATGTCATCAATGAAGGTCGCCGTGTCTCCTTGGTTTATGAGATCTCTGAACAGGTCGTTCATCATTGTCTGAAAAGTAGCAGAGGAGTTTGTTAACCCAAAATACATGACTATGGGTTCATAGGCTCCAATGTGCATTGTGAATGCTACTTTCTACTCATCCCCTTCCTTAATTCTGACATTATTGTATCCCCATCTTAGATCCAGCTTTGTAAACACCTTTCTCTTTCCCACTCCATCCAATATGTCTGCAATGAGAGATAAGGGGTATTCATTCTTTATTGTCCACTGGTTTACGTGTCGATAGTCTTGTACCATCCTCCGTGTACTATCCTTTTTTGCCACAAAGTGTACTGGTGACATTTAAGGCAACTTGGAGGGTCAGATGTATTCTTTCCTTAATTGATCCTCTACAAATGCTTGTACCTCTTTCCTTTCTTCTCTCGACAGTAAATATACCTTCCCCTTTTTTGGTATGAACCCTTCTTTCAACTCTATGGCATGGTCCCAGGCCTTTCATACTAGCATTCTCTCTGACTCCCTTTTCCCAAATACTCTTTTCCACTTCTAAAATCTTCTGGGTACTAGTTTTCTTAATGCTTCCTCATTCTCATCCTTTTCCGTTTTTCTTACTTTCTTCTCCTTTCCTTCTTGCTTTCTTCTTCTACATATAGGTGGGCAATATGTCATTTTCACTTCCCCTTTCTCCCAATCTATTTCTGGATTGTGGGCTACTAGCCATGGCATTCCCAGTATCAACTCTGTTTTGCCCAAATTGTATACATCTATTCTTGCCCTTTCCATATGTCCTTTGAAGAACATATTGCACTCAACCTGGTGTATTATGGCCCCCCTCCATGTTTACTGTTCCTGACTAAGAGGGGTTTTTTTAATTTTTCCATTTTGAACCCCTTTTCCTTTGCAAAGGTTGTATCCATAAATAGACCTATTGCCCCACTATCCAACAATACTTTTACTGCCACTCCTTTATAATTTTCCAACTTCTCTAACCCTGCTTTCAACCAGACTTCTCTTAATGGCTGTAGTGTACACCGTATATCTCTTACTCTCTCAGTTGTATTGATGAAGTTTAATTTATTGCCCAGTTTTTCTGGGAGCAATACATTGTATACATTATTGGAGGCCAGCCAAGAGCTCACTATCCTCCATTTTCTTTTGCTGACTCCTGCAGCATTTCCACTACCCTTCCCTTGTGCCTTTCCCAGCAATTTTTGGCCATATGGCCCCACTTTCCACATATGTAGCATGTCCTATCTCCTCCCCTTCCCTTATCCACATCCATTGCGTTTGGGTCTCTCCTTGGACCCATTTGAGCTCTTCCTCTGTTGAGCATATTTCCTCCTTCTCCTCCTCTGTATTCTCCTCCTATTCTCTATGTTATTTGTCCCCCTCTTCCCCTATATGATCCTCCCCCTCTTGGCTGCACATTTTTCCCTGGGCACGCCATATTCCTCTCCAACACTTTCTCCTCTGCCCTGCTCTACCTTTGGTTTCTGTCTAGTCTCACTACTCTTTCTTGCCACTCTCCAATGGTAGTTGGTGGTTCCTCTGTTTTGGCCAACTTCCTCCTAATGGCTCTGTTCAGTTCTCTTTTAAACTCTTTGATGAGGGGTTTTCCCTTATAGCTGCTCTCCCTGGTGACCTTCTTGAATTCCTGTACATACTCATTGTAGGTCTTCCCTCTCTGTTTGATTGTCCTCAACTGCTCTATCTTTCTTTCTTCCTCTGATGTCTCCCCAAAGTCATTCCTTATCTTTGCGAATAACTGCTCTACCGATTCCACTTCTGACTCTTCCTTTGCTAATTCATCCAACAAATTATCCTTCCATGCTTCTACTATTCCCCCCTGCACATACAATAATACCCAGGCTACCTGGGTTGTTGCTGCTTCTTCTGCCATCTTTATCCTAATATATAGGTGAGCCATATTAACGAATGCACTCACCTCCTCCATTCTTCCACTAAAGGTTTGAGGTTTGGCAACCTCTACTCTACTCTCTTGTTGCTGAAGGAGCATAGTATTAACCTGCTGCTGCAGGGTTGCGATTATGGTGAGGAGTTGTTCCTCTCGAGGGACAGGTACCAGAGAAGGCTCCCTTTGTTGCTGTTATTGTTGTTGTTGGCGGAATATGTTGCATGGTGGTGGTGATGGAGATGACGATTCGTATTCTGATGATTCTTGATCCAGGGTAACTAGCTAAAGCTATGTCCAACAGAGCACACAACCTTCACCTATCTGGACTCCTACTGTCCTACTGACTACTGCTCTAATCAAATTGGTATACAATTGCCTCTAAGAAGAGAACCCCTAAGCTAAGCAGTTTCCTAAGAAATGACCGCTACTCTCCTGTATGTACCACTTACAATGGAGCACAGCATAGAGTTTATATAGAGAAAAATGTAAAGAACAATGTCCAATTATGAGGTCAGGACTCAAACAGGATACCTGGACTTAGTATCTAGTCTCCTCCCTCAGTCCCTAACTGACTGAGAAGTCCCCTTTTATTACAAATGGCCACTTACTGATTTGTGATTGGTTGATTTGATAATCAAAGTGTTCAAAAAAGCAAAGTTAGACAAGCAGCAAAAGATATTGTTAAGTCTGAGGTTTATTCTCAGACATACAGTCCTTAAATATATGATTGTGGTGGTCTGTGCACTAGAACAGCCTACTATATGATCACTACCTATTGTTCTACATATAGGAGTGCTATTGTTCTTGAAATAGAGATAACCTAACCATCTTAGGGCAGTCCTTTGTTCTATTCAAGAACATATGATAATCTATGGGTAAAGATCAGTGTCATGTGCAAACATTGAGGACCTTGTATCTCCATGGGATCTTATCACCTCTGGATCTATTTATGGCCAAAAGAAGCACATTGAAGAGAGCTTCACAATGGTCATTGAAGCAAATGATTATGTTAAGCAGTTCCTGAGATATCAGTGATTTAGTGTCTGGTAACTTGGTGATCACTGACTGATCTGCTGATAACTCAGTGAATACTGATCTCTTTGAGACGTTTTTAGTACCTTTTGAAAGGTCTTCTTAAGGGCTTTTGGTGGCCATTTAGATTGTTGAAATTGGTTAAGTATTCCTGGAGTTATGGTCCAAATGAAGTTTGTGATACCTTTATAGCTAGGGCCCACTATCCAAAATGCTTGTGAGCACTGTGCTCACTAGGGAGGGAGATAAGAGAGTAAGTGGGTGGTGAGGCCGTGAGGTGCAAGGTTACTGTTTGGGAATTGAGTTCTTATGTTATTGATAGACAGTGAATGTCCTTAGTGATCATCCTAGATAAATGTTCAAGAAGAACTCGATAGAGTTCTTCATTGGATTGCAGCCTTACTTATACTACTACTACAGTGGCTGTACTCTAAAGTCCCATGATCACATGTCCTTTCCAGAATGTTCCATGACCATTTAACCTTGTCACATGATTTGACTTGCTAAGTTCCCACACTATTTATATCTTGATCCTATTGTATGCTTTGAGGTTTTGGACTAAGTGTTCAAATGCATGGGAAACCTTTTCCTGTTTGGGGCTCTCATAACAATTTTAGTTTAACCAAGATTTCATTTTCATTGTCTCTCTCCACTCCAACCTCCCAATCTGGCCTTCTACTCAGACTATTTGCCTTTCCCATCTTGCTCCCCAGAACATGTTTGAGTGCAAAGTCAAATCTAGTCAGGTATAGAGCCTATCTTGCTTGTCTCCTGCTTAACTTTTGTGCTTTTATAAAATACTTAAGATTTTTATGGTCTATCTAAATCTCAAATTTTGTGGTTGTTCCTTCCAGGAAGTATCTCCATGCTTCCAAGCATCTAAATACTGCCAACATTTCTTTGTCATGTATCTTATAGTTTCTTTCTGTATCACTTAGAGGTTTTGAAATGAAGGCAACTGGTCTCTACATCCCATTAGAGCTCTTTACTGATAATACTCCTCCAGTAGCATAGTTTGAAGCATCTGCTTCTACTCTAAACTCCTTGTCTAAGTCTAGAGCTGCTAGTACTGGTCTGGTTGTAAAGATCCTTTTGAGTTTGTTAAATACCTGCTGTTGTTCTCTTTCCCATTACCACTTCACATTCTTCCTGGTCAGCACATTCATCAGCCTTGCTACCCAAGCAAAATCTTTGATAAACCTCCTATAGTAGTTTGCAAGGCCCAAAAATTTTCTAACATCTTTTACATTCTTAGGCTCTGGCCAACTTAGCACTCCATTTACCTTTTTTTTCTCTATTTTGATTCTATTGGGTCCTATGATGACTCCTAGGAACCCAACCTTCTGCACTTTCTACACACACTTCTCTAGCTTGATGTATAAGTCATTTTCCTCTAGCCTCCTCAGTACTTCTTCTACGATTTCATCATACCCCTCTTCTATCTCTGTCCCTACCAATACATCATCCACAAAAGCTGCAACTTTTCCTTCATTAATCATGTCTCTCAAGATTTCATTCATCATTGCCTGGAATATAGCTGGAAAATTCATCATTCCAAAGAACATGACTGTTGGCTCGAAAGACCCTATATAGGTCGTGAATGCTTCCTTCTACTCATCCTCTTCTTTGATCCTCATATTGTTGAACCTCCACCAAAGATCTATTTTAGTGAACACTTGTTTACTTCCTATGTTGTCTATTAAGTCCGTAATTAGTGGAAGTGGGTAGTTATTCTTCACTGCTTGGTCATTCAGGTTGCAATAGTCTATTACTATTCTCTTTTTTCCATCCTTCTTGCTCACAAAGAATACTAGCAACATCTGAGGGGATTTTGATGGTCTAATGTATCTCTTTTTTAGCTAGTCTTCTATGAAATTCTGAATCTCTTCTTTCTTATTCTTGGACAAAGGGTAGATCCTTCCTTTCTTGGGTTTGAATGTTTCTTTGAGATCTATAGTATGATCCCAAACCTTCCTTGTTGGTATCCTCTCTGATTCTACCTTCCCAAATACCTTTTTCCACTTCAAGAATTTTTGCAGTACCATTTCTTCAATTTTTCTGTAGTTTACTGCAACTTTTTCCTCTTTTCTCCAATCTTCTTTGTCATCTACTGCCCATCTCACAATCTTTTCCTCTTCTAGAGTCACTACTCTCTTTCCTTTCTTTATTCTCTTTTCTTCTTTTAGCTTTGTATTCCTTCTACACAATGGTAGGCATCTTATCATCTTGACTTCTTCCATTTTCCAATTGATTTCTGGGTTGTGTACTTGCAACCACAGTATCCCCAATATGATATCTATTTTCCCCAGATTGCACATATCTATCCTTATTTTTTCTACATGACACTCATAGTATACATTCACCTCTACTTAATGGGCAATAGTTCCTGTACTGTTGTTTGTCCTATCAACATTTCTGACCACTATTGGTCTTTCCAATTTCTGCAGCCTAAATCCATATTTTGCTACCATCTTTCGATCCATAAACATCTCTATTATGCCACTGTCCAAGAGTGCTTTTACTGTTATGCCTTCATGTATATCCATCTTTTCTACTCCAATGTCTAGCTATACTTCTCTCAATATTTTAAATGTCCTCCTCACTTTTTTCTGTTTACTCCCTTTCCCACTGTGCCTTTCAGAGTTTCTATCTATATGCTACCTTGCTATGCTTTTCCCTTTATGGAGTGTACTGCTTCTCCCCAGTTCTACCACTCTTTTTTTTTTTCTACTCTACATTCTGGGTATAAGATTCTTCTTCTTTCTCATTCTGACACCTTTCTCACAATTGCATCCCTGCTTTCATACTTTACACACTCCACTCTTGTCATCTCTCCTCTTTTTGCTTCTTCTTCTCTCCAGTTCTATGCTTCTTGGCATAGACCACACCACACATTTTTTACTCATCTCTCAAGGAGGAATCCTTGTCCCTGATTTTTGTAGGTCTATACCCCCTTGCCTTCATATCCTCTACAGTCCACATATGTTGCCATCATCTCTCTTATTATCTATCCTCTCTCTAGCAGGAGTGTGCCTTTGGAGGGCATACTCTCCTCCTCACAATATTCCTGTGCCTTTTCCCATACAGGACATACCAGTCTTCTTTTTTGCTATACCTTTTGTAGTCTGGCCACATGTGCCACCTCTTCCTCTCTTCTCTTTTTCTTTTCAACCTCAATATTTGAGCATTTACATTTGAGATAGCCAATCTCCCAACATCTGAAACATTTCACTTCCTCCATTATCTTTTGCCTTTTCACTTTTACCTCTTCTCTTACTCCACATTGTATTGCCCTACTTACTATCATTTTAAATTTATTCTAGAGAACCGATCTCCCCTTCTCTTCTCTTTTTTTATTCCTGCAGTTATGGGCCAGGTGCCCAAACCTTTTACACCCCAACATATTCTTTCTTCTCTACCTTCTATTTCTGCCCTTAGTTTGGCAAGAGCACACTGTTAGTTGAGCATTCTGTCCATAAGAGAGTTATATTGTTTCAGAAACATGATGCTATATCTCCAGAAAAGTCAAATAAGAAATGATCTTACTACTGTTACATCTACTGGGGTACAAGATCTTCATCCAGCTAGACATCTACTACCTTACTTACTACTGCTCTAGTAATATAGTTATACTATCACCCCAAGGAGAGGATCCCTAATCTAAATGCCTTCTTAAGGATGTGGTGTTACTCTTTTGCATATATAGCCTACAATGGGACTTCAGCACAAGATTTCTACTAAGAACAGCACAAGTATACTATACAATACCACTCAATTGTGAGGTCAGGTCTCAGACACAATACCTGAGCTTGGTACTGTGCTTCCACCAATAGTCTTTAACTGACTATTAAGTCCCCTTAAGCCTAAGGCCTGGCTATGTTGTAGTGGTCCTGAGTTGTGTTACCCAGGTACTGAGGAAGATAAAAGAATAAGAAGTAGCAGAGCTCTATGATAAGCAGTACTGATGAAGGAATCAAGTTCTAGTATAAGAACTTAGACTGTAATGCCTTAGAACTACTTCTAGTCCAAGTTGACAAGAAAAACTCAATAGAGCTCTTATTTGATTGCTGTACACTACTTATACATATTCTGTATTTACTTCTATTTATAAAGTCCCATACATTTCTTTTTGAGTTATTTCTTCTTGCACATTTGCTTGATTTCCTAATAAATAAAAGAAAAATAAAAATAAAAAGAATATTAAATAATGACTTAGCTGTTTTGCTAAGTCATGACACTAGGATGGAGTTCAAAGTAAGGAAGAAGGGAAAGTATGAAGGAGTAGAGAAATTTGTGACAAAAATGAAAGAAATTCAGAATAAAGCAAAAGTAATACTAGAAAAAGTGCAAGAGGAGATGAAGAAGTATGTAGATAGGAAGAGGGCAGAAGTCGATGAGTATAAAGTAGAAGACCTAGTGATACTAAGTACTAAGGATCTGAAATATCAAATAATTGAAAGAAGGACAGAGAAGTTGACAGAGAGATTTATAGGACCTTACAAGATCAAGAAAATTGTATTAACAAATGCAGTAGAACTGGAACTGCTGGTTATTATTAAAATATATCCAGTAGTTAACATTAATAGGATACAAAGATATATAGGGCAAGTAGAGGGACAGAGAAAAGAGTAGCCTACCCCAGTTATAATTGAAGAAGAAGAAAAATAGCAGATAGAAAGAATATTGAATAAACAATAGATTAGAGAGAAGGATAAATATCTAGTATAATGGAAGGGATTTACAACAGAGTTAGATACTTGGGAAGGAAAGGAAAACCTGGATAATGCAAAAGAGGCAATAGAGGAGTTTGAAAAGAAGTACAGAAGAGATATGGAAGATATCAGGAGGCAAGAAAGAGAAAAAGAAACATTTAGAAGAGAAAAATTGCCAGAAAGATTTATAGCAAAAAAGTTATATAGGTAGATAGATAAAAGGTATGATAAGGAATATTGGGCAAAGCTAGAGAGAAACTGGGGACATTGGAAAGGAAGCAGAATTAGAGGGCAAAGAACAATGAAGACAATTGAAGAGAAAGAAGAAGAAATCGACCAGAAAAATTTAAGACTTAAAGAATGGACAGAAAATGATGATGATGAAATGGAAAATATTAAAGACCCATACAATAAATTGTGAGAAATCCTTGGGATGAGGAATCTTGAAAAGGGAGTAGTATCATGACTTGGCCAAACAGCTAAGCTATTATTTATATTTCTTTTCTTTTTCTTTTCTTTTTCTTTTTATTTAATCAGGAAATCAATAGATATGTAAGAGGAAATAGCTCAAAGGAGATGTACAGGACTTTATAAATAGAAGTAAATACAGAATGTGTATAAGTAGTGTATAGTAATCAAATGAGAACTCTATCAAGTTCTCCTTGTCAACTCAGACTAGAAGTAGTTCTAAGGTGTTACAGTCTAAGTTCTTACAAGTACTAAGTAAGGGTCATGTGATTGTGGGAAATAGGCACCCAGACCATTGAACATTTGTATAAGTAGATAGTAAAATCCAACAGAGAACTCTATTGAGTTCTTCCTAAACACTCATCCCGAGTAGTCCCTAAGTTTTCACAACTAAGTAACAACACATATATAGTCCACAATGGGACTTCAGCACAAGGTTTATACAGCAAAAACAGTACAAGTAAACTACTGAGCACCACTCAATTGTAAGGTTAGGTCTTAGACACAATATCTGAGCTTGATACTGCACTTCCACTGATAGTTCCTAACTGACTATCAAGTTCCCTTAAGCCAAGGGCCTGGCTATGTATGGAGGTGACTAGTGATTGTGATAACCACTGGTTGAGGGTTGAAAAGGTTATGAGAGTTAAGATGAGCAAGGTCCAAGGCAGATGGTGCTCTAGATATGAAATCAAGTTCTAGTATAGCAACTTAGCCTGAGACAACTTAATCACACTTCAAGTCTGTCACAAACTTCATTTGGACCATAACTCTGGAAATACTTGACCAATTTTGACGATCTAAATAGTTACCAAAAGCTCTTAAGAAGACCCTTCAAAAAATACCAAAAACATCACAAGACAATCAGTATTCACCAAGTTATCAGCAGATCAGTCAGTGATCATCAAGTTACTAGACACTAAATCGCTGATATCTTGGGAACCACTTAACATAATCATTTGCTTCAATAACCATTGTGAAGCTCTCTTCAATGCACTTTTTTTGGCCATAAATAGATCCCAAGGCAATAAGATCCCATGGAGATACAAGGTCCTCAATATTTGCATATAACACTGATCTTTATCCATAGATTATCATCTGTCCTTGAATAGAACAAAGGACTACCCTAAGATGGTTAGGTTATCTCTATTTCAAAAACAATAGCACTCCTATATGTAGAACAATAGGTAGTGATCATGTGGTAGGCTGTCCTTGTGCACAGACTACCACAATCATGTATTTAAGGACTGTATATCTGAGGATAAACCTCAGACTTAACAACATCTTTTACTACTGTCTAAACTTCGTTTTTTTAAGCCTTTTAATTATTAAATCATCAACTCACAAATCAGTAAGTGGCCATTTGTGATAAAGTCCAAGTTGACAAGAAGAACTTGATAGAGTTCCCATTTGATTCTGTATACTACTTATACAACTACTATATGGT
>Ga0154002_1000418_pt1 | contig 12458 bp, 11 predicted proteins | sample TSNY086MetaG_FD_102276 | JGI IMG/M metagenome (GOLD analysis project Ga0154002, IMG submission 102276) | Attine ant fungus gardens microbial communities from New York, USA - TSNY086 MetaG | ecosystem: Host-associated > Fungi > Mycelium > Unclassified | place: USA: New York, Robert Cushman Murphy... | reverse complement strand
CACGTCGATTATCCTTACATTTTTGCGTGGCGGGGGTTAAGCCGGTCAATTTTTCGTTGTTGCCAGGGAAATGGTTTTATAGTATAATGGAAATGTATCAAAATTGTTATAGATTTAACCGGAATGGGGCGGACGTTGTGATGTTTCTTGTGAAGAAAAAGTGTCTTATGAAAAAAGAACCTTCACGCGAAGGCTTGAGAATAAAAAGAGAGCGGCTCTGATGAAAACATCAGAGCCGCTCTCTTTTTAGATTATTAACTCGTGATATAACAGTGGACGGCACGAGCGTTGGCGCACAAGGCAGCTATACATTCAACAATGTTACGGCAGACCACACCATCCACGCCACCTTTAATTATAACGGCGGCGGCAACGGCAGTTCTGGCGGCAGCGGCTCTACATCGCCGTCCACCACCAGCACCAACAATATCATCTGCAACACGATCAACGTACCTTACAGCAGGGCAGGCGGCCTGCTCACATCAAGTGTGTCCGGGCAAACGCTCAGAAACATCGTGGACACCGCTTACAAGGCCGGGGACGGAAGCAAGATGGTTAAAATCAGCTACAACCAGGTATTCGATGCAGCCAGCCTGAACAGCCTGGTGCTGACATTTGATGCTTCCCAGCTGAAAGCGGACGAGAATGTTACCTTTATCATCGAAACCCCATTTGGCATGCTCAATTTTACCACAGAGCAGATGCTTCAGTGGTTCGGCGGCGATGCATTCGGCACATACACCATCACGCTGGAAAAATCCAGCTTGAAAGTAGATGTGAAGATGGGCGGTAATAGCGTCGTTGGGAACAGTTTAGCCCCTATGGCGCGGATTGGCGTACCTTATACCCTTCAAACCGGAGAAACCACGGCCAATCTCGCTGTGACTGACAAGAACGGCCGCATCCTGCCGACGAGCGGCTACGAAAATGGCATGGTCTACGCCGACATCTTCGCGCCCGACACATACGAGGCCGTGACCGCGACACCATCCGCGTTTAGCGATACGGCAAGCCACCCGGCGAAAGAAGGCTGGAGCAACGCCAATAAAGACCTCCGTAAGTACGTGTACTACACACAAAACGGCAACGCCCTCACCGGCTGGCAGACCATCGGCGGCGTGCGTTATTATTTCGGCAGCGACGGCGTGATGCATACCGGCTGGCTGGATATCGATGATACATGGTATTACTTCTATCCAAACGGCATGATGATTGCCGGGGAATGGGCGCAGATCGGCGGTAAGTGGTATTACTTCTACGAGGACGGGACACTGGCGGTGGACACTACCATCGATGGGTATGAGATCGGCGCTGACGGTGCGAGAAAGTAAGTGTTAGTGATTCATCGAAAGTGTTTTAGAAAGCGCCGCCATTGGGTGGGCCAAATGATAGCAAGATAATTAAGAAGTGCCAAGGCAATGGATTTCATCCTGCCTTGGCACTTCGTTCAAAAACGGCCAACCTTTGCCGCCCGCAATTTACTTTAGTCTGCATCTACCCATAAATGATATTTTCCGCAATGTAAACAACGAAACAAATATCCCGCCAGGTTTCCGGCTTTCACCAAATATTCACGAATATCTTCATACTCATTTCGAGCATCATATTCAGCAAACACCCCATCAGCTATGCCCATATCCTCCAACTCTGTTGTCCCTACATCTCCAATAAAAGCACAATAGTCATCACAACAAGCAAGCCAATACTCACCTTGCCAACTCACATATCCCGGAGTGTGATTAAACAATTCGTCTTTTTTGCTCTGTTCAGAAACATTTTCTGCATCTTGAATAAAAGTACCGTCGAATTTTTCAGTAGCTCTCCCATTTGCTACGCATTCCAAGCAAATGCAATCGACATGATCACGGCAATACATAGAATTGCAATATTCGTTTACTTTTTCCCCACAACATTGACATATACCTTCTTTATGCTCAATGACTCCATTTTCATATACATTAGGATGGTACTTAAAAACAATTCTTTTTTCCATGTTTCATATACTCCTCTCAAAATGTATGTAATGATTGCTTCAACTTTTAAATTGTCGTTGACTACATTTTACCATCCATCGCTTTATAAGTCACTTCTTTCTTAAATACTCCACCATGATGTCCGAAATCGAGTTGATAGATATGATAAACAAATATATAATACCGCAAGGAAGGGAAAAGCACGTCGATTATCCTTGCATTTTTGCGTGGCGGGGGTTAAACCAGTCAATTTTTCGTTGTTGCCAGAGGAAGGGGTTTATAGTATAATGGAAATGTATCACAATTGTTTTAGAATTAACCGGAATGGGGGCTGACATTGTGATGTTTCTTGTGAAAAAAAAGTGTCTTATGAAAAAAGAACCTTCGCGCGAAGGCTTGAGAATAAAAAGAGAGCGGCTCTGATGAAAACATCAGAGCCGCTCTCTTTTTAGATTATTAACAAAAGTGTTAATAATTCAAATCTCGCGCGGGCTTCCTCATGGCGCAGAAAGAATATGGCAGGCTATCCCATTTTTTCCCGTTCAGGCCAAACCCATTGCTATTTTGGAAAAATGCCATAAACTAAAATCACAGGAGGAAACAGTCAACGCTGCAACGCCAAATATTACGGAGCAATCGCGGAGCAGCTGGCTGTGTAATTCCAGTTTACGCAGGGAAACTACGGTTCGCGCAAAAATGATCGAAAACAGCAGAGAAATTTGCTATGATGGGGTTGACAAAAGATTAAGCAATCCCAAAAGGGGGGACAATATGAATAACACGCAATTGCTAAATGGAAAATTTGCCGCCGCAAAATTACCGGAGGCATGTGCACTCCGGAGCGCGCTTTTGAATCTGTTCCACGAGGAAGCAGGCAAACGCGTAATTTATGTTTCCGCGCCTGCAGGTTACGGCAAAACTATTTCCACGTTGTTGTGGCTTGAAAATTCTGATTATGTGCCGATTTGGATCAGCCTGGATGAATATGACAACACGCCCGCCATCTTCTATAAACTATTCTGTACCGGCATAGTATCGGTTCAGCCGGAAAACATGGCGATGGTAAATCTGCTGACAAGCCCTTCGTTCAGCTCATCACCGGTGGAACATACGATCAGCCTTCTGTCGGAATTTGTGCCTGACGGGAAACGATATGCCGTGGTACTTGACAACATGCACCTCGTAACCGACGAGGAAATCAGAAAATCCGGCCTTCTTGTACAAAAAAGGCTGCCTGCATGCTTTGTGGCGGTAATCATAACCTGCAATAACATTGCGGAAAAATACATCGCTGTTACGGGCGAAGAAAAATGTGCTGTTATTACGGCTGATGACCTGGCCTTTTCAGCGGAAGAAATTCAGAAGTGCTTTAGCGAACACGGGCGTTCTGTCACGATGGAAGAAGCGGCGGCCGTGCATGCCGTGACAGATGGCTGGGCGATCGCCGTAAACGCCATAGTGACAAGTGGTGAGATGGAATCCGGGTGGAATAACAGCCAGGTTTCAGGAAGCCACATGAAAACGAAGATTTGGGATAGGTGGGAAAGCAAATTACAAAATTTTATGCTTAAAACATCAGTTACGGATGAAATGATGCTGGCGCTTGCGGAAAGGCTGACGGGTGAGGGCGGCGGGTGAGGATGCGCTTACCCCGCCCCGCCTGGACGCTTGCTGTCTGCGCCATTCTTCCCATCAGGCACTATTTTCGTTCAAAAACGGCAAGATATATTCCATGGCGTTCGTGATCACATGCCCGCAATTTGGAATCAAATGAGTTTTGGCTGACGGGATAAGGCGTGAAAGTCTTAGTGCGGATTCTTTTGCTTTGATAATCACATCATCTTCACCGTCAATAAAAATAACAGGCATATTAAGCTTTAATAATGGACCGTCATCGAATAAAGGCAATTCTTGTATCGGGCTGTAGCTTTGAGCCATCAAATTCATAAACTCCAGAACTTCCTTTGGAATATCCGACGCTCCAATAATATCCGATGTGATCGGTACGCTCCCATCATCTTGCCGTGTATCCTGTACATTTTGTAAAAATTGCGGATGAACCGGAGCAAGTCCTGCGGCGGCAATTAAAACAAGCTTTGAAACACATTCGGGATATGTTGTCGCAAATTTTAATGACATCCACCCGCCAAGGGAATTTCCGATAATAACACATTTTTCGATTCCAAGCGCGGTTAAAACATCTCGCAGCCATAACGCAAAGTCGTTTGTTTCAAGGTCCGGTCTGTATTCTTCACTGTTTCCGGCTTCCCCTATAATGTCAACTGCATATACCCTGAACTGTGCGGATAAGGCCATTATTTCCGGAAACCAAAACGCGCTGTTGCTGTTAGAGCCGTGGATCAGAATCACCGGGGGACTGGATTCCGGCCCCGCGGCTAACAGAAACGTCTGCCCGTAAGAAGTATCTACATATCTTTGCTCAAATGGGAATGTGCTGAGTATGCCATGATAATAAGCACGCATTCTGTCGCGCCATTCCGGGGATTTAAAGACACTGTTTTTCATTATAATCACTCCTGTCATTTTATACTTGTTACTCTAATATTGCACGAATCATTTCTGCAATCGATGACATAAAACGAATGTCGCCCCATAGCGTAACCCGAATCATGTTTTCGCTTTCAATATATTGCGATTGTATCGTCGATTTTGAATATTCGGGCGGTTTAGAAACAATTGCAGCAGTGAGAACATTCATGATTCGCATGACATCTTCAGCCCCGCTGGTGGAAATATCAATTACGGCTGAGGCGGTGATGTTACGTTCCGTTTTGGAATCATTGCCGCTAATGCCAGAACCCTCAAGAAAAACGCTTAAATCATGTCCACTGACGCGCCAGCTCTTGCCAACCTTTGCTGCCCGCAATTTACCTTCTCTAATGTATCGTTGTATCGTCTTTGGGTGAATATGAAGCAATTCAGAAATTCTTTCCACCGAATAGTAGTCCTTGTCCATAATACCTCCTTATCGTTGCCTTTAAGGCAATTATAAGTAACAATAAGGAATATGTCAATAGAAACTTCAAACCTTTCAATTAAGCATCGCCGTTAATGAACACGAATAAATCAGCACCCAATATCATCAAAAAATGAGATTGGGCGCTATGATTTGTCCTGTCTGATTTGGTATAATTGACGAAAGAACCGTCAACAGGAGGAATACGAGGGGGAACAATATGAACAATACGCAATTGCTAAGTGGAAAATTAGCTGCCGCAAAATTACCGAAGGCCTGTGTAGTCCGGCGTGGGCTTTTGGATCTCTTTTGCCGGGAAGCCGGTAAACGCGTGATTTATGTTTCCGCGCCCGCAGGCTACGGCAAAACCGTTTCCACGTTGTCGTGGCTGGAAAATTCTGATTATGTGCCTATTTGGATCGGCTTGGATGAATATGACAATATGCTCTCTATCTTCTATAAATTATTCTGTACCGGCATAGTATCGGTTCAGCCGGAAAACACGGCGATGGTGAATCTGCTGACAAGCCCATCATTCAGTTCATCACCGGTGGAGCATACGGTCAGCCTGCTGTCGGAATTTGTTCCTGACGGAAAACGATACGCCGTGGTGCTTGACAACATGCACCTCGTAACCAACGAGGAAATCCGAAAATCCTGCCTTCTTGTGCAGAAAAGGCTGCCCGCGTGCTTTGTGGCGGTAATCACAACCCGCAATGAAATAGCGGAAAAATATATCGCTGTTACAGGCGAAGAAAAATGTGCTGTCATTACGGCTGATGACCTGGCCTTTTCAGTGGAAGAGATTCAGCAATATTTTGACGAACACGGACGCTTTGTTACAATGGAAGAAGCGGCGGCCGTGCATACCGTGACAGATGGTTGGGCGGTCGCCGTAAACGCCATGGTGACGAGTTGGGAGATAGAACCAGGGTGGAATAGCCGCCAGGTTTTAGGAAGCCCTATGAAAACGAAGATTGGGGATAAATGGGAAAGCAGCCTACAAGATTTTATGCTTAAAACTTCAGTTGCGGATGAAATGATGCTGGAGCTTGAGGAAAGGCTGACGGGTGAGCCGGACAGCCGGGAAACTATTGAAAAACTGCCTTAGGTTCAATTGCGATGTTGACAGTTTTGGTAAACTAATATATAATAGGTTTATTAAAACTATAAAAGGGGATTGTCAAAATGGATTATGGCAGACTTACATTAAGTGAAATCAAAAAAGGTTATCACTTCGACAAAGAGACAGATGCCTATATATGCAATTATTGTGAAAAGGCATTTCAAATGGGGCAGGTTTTTTCGATCGGCGAGAATTTTTATGTGCCTGAACATGCTGCAGCTAAACATATTGAAGCGGAGCATGATGGGAATGTGATGCAGCTGATAAATTCGGACACAAAATATAATATCCTTACCGACAATCAAAAGGAATTACTGGCCCTGTTTCATTCCGGTATGACGGATCGCGAAATAGCGAAAAAACTTGGTGTGTCACCTTCTACAATAAGACACCAGAAGTTTACATTCAGAGAAAAAGCAAAGCAATCCAAACTTTATTTAGCTGTCTTTGAGAATGTATTTGAAGATCGGACAGCGAATGAAGAGGCGATGGTGCCTATTCATAATCACGCAGTATATTATGATGACCGTTATGTGATTACCGAACAGGAAAAGACGCATATTTTAAATACCTTTTTCGAAAGTTTGAATCCACTCAAATTAAGAGAATTTTCTCCCAGAGAAAAGAATAAAGTTGTAATTTTAACAAAAATTGCAGATCAATTTGAGTTGGGAAAAAGCTATACGGAAAAAGAAGTCAATCAGATTTTGGAACCTGTTTATGATGATTATAGCGCTGTCCGCAGGTACTTAATCATGTATGGTTTGATGGATAGAACAAAAGACGGTTCAAGTTATTGGCTGACTATTTAATTGTATAACGGTATTGACATGCATATTCCCACCCCGTATAATAGGGGGTAGGGGCATGGGGTATACGTTAAATAATAAAGGAGGCCATTGTGATATGAAACAATGTATGGATGTTGATGCCGTAACCAAACGGTTGAAGCGAATTGAAGGGCAAGTTCGCGGGATTCTCAAGATGATTGAAGATGATAAATCCTGCGAGGACATTTTAATCCAAATAGGTTCGGCAAAAGCGGCGCTGCATAAAACAGGGCAAGTCATCCTGGAGGGACATCTTCACCATTGTGTCTTAGATGGTATTCGTGAGGGCAAAGAGGAAGAGACAATAAAAAAACTGTCTTCCGCAATAGAGCAGTTCTCACGCATAGTCTAAGGAGGTGCCGTAATGACTAAAAAAGCGGCTGATTTTTTAATGGGTGTTCCCATGACGATTGTAGGCGGCTTATTTATACTGGCAAGCCTTGGACTTATGTTGACGGACATAACCGTTGGGCTTGACCCGACATGGATTACCGTGGCGATTTGCGGGCTGCCGCTTCTGTACCTTGCCATATCAAGGATAATCAACAATAAAGGGATAAGCAAAATATCGTCGGCATTGCTCATTTCCATTGCTATGATTGCCGCTATTTTCATTGGCGATTTGTTCGCGGCCGGTGAGGTTGCCTTTATTATGGCAATCGGCGGGATATTGGAAGATAAGACGGCTGAACGGGCCCAAAAAGGGCTGAAGAAACTGATCAGCCTTGCACCGCAGCAGGGCCGCCGGATTTTAACCGACGGTAAAGAAGAAACGGTAAAAGCGGAAGAAATCAGACGGAATGATCGAATCCGCATACTTCCCGGTGAAACAATCCCGGTAGACGGGGAAATCATAAGCGGAAACACGTCGGTGGATCAATCGGTTATTACCGGTGAGTCTTTGCCGGTGGACAAAGCAGTCGGGGACAGTGTGTTTTGTGGTACGATCAACCGCTTTGGCGCCATAGACATAAAAGCAACCAAGATTGGCGAGGACAGCTCCCTGCAAAAACTTATCCGCATGGTACAGGAAGCGGAAAACAACAAAGCCCCGATGCAGCGCATCACTGATAAATGGGCTTCGTGGCTTGTGCCGGTTGCGTTGCTCATTGCGGTTATCACTTACATTGCGACAACAGATATTGTCCGGGCGGTGACGGTTTTAGTTGTGTTCTGTCCCTGCGCTTTAGTATTGGCAACGCCGACGGCGATCATGGCGGCCATCGGGCAAGCCACAAAATATGGTGTTATCATAAAATCGGGCGACGCATTAGAGCGCATGGGAAAGGTAGATTGTATTACCTTTGACAAAACAGGTACCCTCACATATGGAAATTTAGCTGTCAGTGATATTATTTCATTTGCCCCTGAATTGTCCGAAAATGAACTGCTCAGCCTTACCGCTTCCGTAGAAGTGCTCTCCGAACACCCGTTGGCAAAAGCGATTGCCGCATACGCAAAAGAACAAAGTGCGGCGATTCTGTCCGTGAATGATTTTGCCATGATACCGGGCAAGGGAGTCAGCGCAAATGTTCAAGGCGAAATCATCCTTTGCGGAAATAGGAAATGGCTTGAAGCATGTAACGTGGAATTTGACGATACCGTTTCCGAGCCGTTGAAGCACCTGCGGGAACAAGGCAAGGCGGCGATTGTCGTGGCAAAAGAAAATAAATGTATCGGTGTCATCGCTTTGTCCGATACCCTGCGGGAAAATGCAAAAAGCATGATCCAGGAGCTTAATCATATGCATACGGAAGTCGTGTTATTGACCGGCGATCATGCTCAAACGGCCAATTACTTTGCCGAACAGGTCGGTATTACTTCCGTGCATTCAGAGCTTCTGCCAGAGGAAAAAGCAAAGGAAATTCAAAGATTACAACAGGCCGGTAAAAATATTTGTATGATTGGCGACGGCGTAAACGATGCCCCCGCCTTAAAGACTGCAAATGTAGGCGTTGCAATGGGAAGCATGGGAAGCGATATCGCCGTGGAAGCCGCCGACATCGCGTTGATGAGTGACGATATCAGTAAAATCCCCTATCTGAAAAGACTTTCCAATGCGACAGTTAAAACAATCAAATTCAGTATCTGCCTGTCACTGACGATAAACTTTGCGGCAATCATTCTTTCGGTAATAGGATTGCTGACGCCTACAACCGGCGCGCTGGTACATAACGGGGGGTCCGTGCTGGTAGTCCTGATTGCCGCGCGTCTGTATGACAGGAAATTTACGTAACATATAAATGCTGCCTATGGAGCCATCTCTTCGATCAGCTGCTGAGCTCTCCAGAGTGTCTCGTTAGCCGGCCGCTTTTTACTGGCCGCATCAATCACCAGCTGGCCCAGCGCAACTTCAAATTTTCTCATATCCAGGCGGATGCCCTGGTTGGTATAAATACGCTTTCTGCTGCCCATCTGCAGATTTTTTTCAAAATCCTGCAGCCAGGGGTAGGCATTTAATACTTCCATATGTTCATAACCGGAACGGCAGGGCGAGATACCACCTATTATCATCAGGCGGGCGGCGATTTCATCACCGGTAGCCCACTGGATAAATTGGTAAGTGTTATCTTTGTGGGACGAACCGGTATAAATCCCCAAGGTGCCGCCGCCATGCAGTGGCCGTGCTCCAGGGACCGGGGCAAAGCCGACCTGATTGGAGGACAGGGCATTTTGGGTTCGGATAATATCGGAAGCGTGGTTGGTAAACAAGATAGCCATAGCGGTTTCGCCATGGATGAAGTTTTCGGTTACGGCGTTCCAGTTGTGGATGACGGCCCGATCGGCATATTCGGCAGTTTCCAGATAGTTTTTAAGTGCCTTTTGGGCTTTTGGGGCAGAGAGATATAAAAGGCCTCGTTCATCAAGCATATCGCCGCCCATTCCGAGCAGCCGCACCAGGTACTCGCTGGCGGTGGAAGAAGCCGTACCCAGGGCAATGCTTGAGCCGTAGGCAGTCGGCGAATCCGGTCGGTATGCCCGGGTAAAGAACCGGGCGATTTTGTTGTATTCTTCAAATGTTTCCGGTACGGTCAGTGAATGTCTGGTCTGCTCAAAGTAACTGCGCATCTGCATCGGATCTTCAAACAAATCTTTTCTGTAAAAGAGCATCTGAATACTGATATCAAATGGCAGGGCGTACAGCGTTCCGTTTACATATCCATAATTATCAGCAAGTCCCGGGATAAAGCGTTTTATCTGCTTTTCAGCGTCGGAATCCAGGTTATTCAGCGGTTCCAGGATACTTGAGGCCAGGTAATCAAAGCTGGAGACATCCAGCCGGATAATATCGCAGTTTAAAGCTTCTTTGGTATTGATATTGTCATAAAATGTGTTCAGTGGGTGGCTTTCGACTTCCACCGGTATTCCGGTCTGGCGAGTAAACTCCGGGATTAAGCACTCTAATGCCGTGGATGTAGGAGAAGCGAGGGTTAGCAGACGCAGAGGAACAGACACCCGTTTCTTACTTGCTCTGTGTTTTGGATAAAACTGCGACGGATAAAATTTCCGCGAGGTCAGGTCTGCTTTTTTCTCCACCGAATCAAGTAAGGCATTTGCGGCCTCAGCCCCCATAGATGAATAGTTCAGGGGGAGATTGTGGTAGCGGTAATCCAGCATCGCCCGCAGTGAAGTTAAGGTATAAAACGCAGGATCCGGCTCTCTGCCGACCGTGTGGCAGGCATTATAGAGGCGCTCCGTAATCTCGACGCCCTGAACCAGAAAGCTGTCAAATACATCTCCGCCCATAAACGGAAGATAAGCATCTATAGAATGCTCTCCGTATTTCATTTCTAAAATTCCGTCTGCGTTCAAATCCGGATAAATCTGCCGGATCCCGTTCAAAAAATCCTCATTTGGTGAATAGTATTGATTTCCTGTTACAACACAGGGATTTACACAGCCGTGTGTCCTGGCATGTCTGGCAATGATTCGGCCGGCTTCTTCATAGTTGAATGAATAATGAGCCAGTGAAGCGGCATCAGGTCTGCGATCCAGAAATAAAATCGGTGTTTGTTCCAGGCTGGGAACCTGGTAATAAGAAGCGGCATATTCCAGGCCGGTGACCGCCAGAATCGCACAGGCTTTGGCAGCTATCGCGCTGTCGACGGCTTGCTTTTCCCGGTAGGGCATATTGTCGGTCAGATACAGACGGGCCGAATAGCAGCGGCTCTCCAGACTTTTTAAGATACCAACATACAAATCACAATAGCTGTTGCTGCGGATATCAGGAAGGATCACGGCTACGGTTCTGGTAACCCCTTTGCGCAAAAGACTGGCCTGCTCATCGATGCGGTAGCCCATAGCGCGTGCCGTTTCCTGCACCAGCCGGATCTTTTCACTGCTGACACCGGGCTTTTTATTCAATACGTTTGATACTGTGCTGTGGGAGACTCCAGCAGCTTTTGCGATATCTTTAATAGTAGGCATATAATTTAATCCTTTCCATACCTCTGACAGACAGATGACTTGGTGATATTATAGGAAATATCGGCAAAAATTGCAACAAAATACTTACAAAAGGCAAGACCGGCAAAAATTAACACGTTCAAAAAAATATAAAAATATTTACCTAAGTTATTGACACGTTCTAAAATATATTATATACTAAATGCAACAAAAATAAAAGTATAAAGCTTAAATATATACAAATGGCACAAAAAGGAGACGAAATATGGAGATACAATACGGATTGCAGATTGGAGTAAAATTTAATTCAGACGGAACTCCTATCAAATATCCGGGAAACACCGTTATCGCCGATGTCGGGAAGGAGAATCCGGCTTATGCTGTTTTACATCAAATCAGCAGCCGGCTGAGACAGGTAAAATTCAATGATTGTTTCATTTTTTTGCCGGAGAACAGCTATCATGTGACGATTATCCGCGGAATGAATGACAAAGTCAGGAAATCCGGATTCTGGCCGCCGGAATTGGCACCGGACACACCCATGGATCAAGTTGATGATTATTTTGCTGCAGCAGCAGGAGCGGTTCCGGTATCGGCAGATATCCGGATGAAATTTGTCAGACTTCAGATTAATGGGGATGATGTAAGGGTATGTCTGAAACCGGCAGACATGGAGCAGGAACAGCTGCTTAAGGATTACCGCAGTCAGGTAGCACAGCGTTTGGGTTTTCAGCTTCCGGGACACGATGAATATATATATCATGTGACAATGGCTTATATTTTAAAATTACCCGGTTTAGAATATCAGCATCAGCTTCATGAGATTGAAGAAAGCATTAACAGCTGTCTGCGTGAGCAGGACTGTTTTTACCTGTCCCGGCCCTGTCTGGCGTACTACAATGATATGATGCAGTTTCATCCACAAAGGTTTCCCCGAATGTAGGAGGGTACATACTATGGGAGAAAAAATTGCGACCTGTGCAATAGCTTTTAAGGCGTATTCATTATGACTTTATGGTTTTTTTATCACAAGGCTATCTTACCATTTTACTGGGCAAGAATAGTCTTTTTGTTTTTAATTGATTAAGTAGTGAGAATTTATACGTATAATCATTGGAATTATATGGAATATATGTTATTATTGT
>Ga0154002_1000415_pt1 | contig 12491 bp, 11 predicted proteins | sample TSNY086MetaG_FD_102276 | JGI IMG/M metagenome (GOLD analysis project Ga0154002, IMG submission 102276) | Attine ant fungus gardens microbial communities from New York, USA - TSNY086 MetaG | ecosystem: Host-associated > Fungi > Mycelium > Unclassified | place: USA: New York, Robert Cushman Murphy... | reverse complement strand
ATCCACAGGATTAAAAATGTTCTCAGTTCCTTAATTGTTGTTTTTAAGTTATTCATATCGACTTTGCTCCTTTTGATTTTAAAGTTTATCTAATCAAAATGCAAAGTCTCCCGGGGCGAATCAACGATTCACTCCATGCAAGTTCGCCCGTGTCAGACTTTGCATGGAGCTTTAACAATACATAACATTACAATTCTTTTCCTTTCTCCATATATCCTTAGTATACCAGAATCTGACAGCTTCTCATCGTTTCCAATGCTGCTTCATGCTTCTCTTTGGTTACACCGGCGCAACAGGATTGATCCACCTTAATCAACACTTCCGGCAGATATGCCTTTAGCAGCAATGCATTGGATACCACACAGATATCGGTACATACCCCCACCAGCTCAATTGATTCGATTCCCCGGGCCTCATTCTCTGCCAGCATATCCGCCGCCAGACTAATACTGCCAAAAGTCTCCTTCGTATAACAACGCCCGCCAGACGCTTCCTGCAGCTCGCTCAGTTCATCAATCAGCTGCCAGCCGTCACTGTCAATAAGGCAATGTTCAACCGGCAGATTCCGCCCCTCCTGGGTCATCATGTAATTTGGAAGATGTGTATCTTTGGTAAAAATTGTTGTTCCATCAAAATCCTTAACTTTACCAACTATCTTTGGTACAATTGCGCATGCTTCGTCGGAGCCCAATGTACCTGTAACAAAATCCTTCTGCATATCTACCACAATCAGATAATTCTTTCCCATCGTCAATCCTCCTGCGTACTCAATAAAATACATCCCGAAACTATCCGTTACTCAAACTCAATCGTTGCACAAGGCTTCGGACTCATATCATAACAAACCCGGTTCACACCCTTCACTTCCTGCAAAATCCGGTCAGTAATTTTCAGCAGCACCGGCCACTCCACCTGCTCAATACTGGCTGTCATGGCATCAATCGTATTCACTGCCCGCAAGATTACCATATACTCCATGCTCCGGGCATTATCCCTTACACCAACCGACTGGAAATCCGGAACCACGGTAAAATACTGCCAAACCGTCTTATCCAATCCTGCATTATGGAACTCTTCGCGCAGAATCGCATCCGACTCCCGCACTGCTTCCAGCCTGTCCCGGGTAATGGCCCCAAGACACCGTACGCCAAGCCCCGGTCCCGGGAATGGCTGACGAAATACCATATGATCCGGCAGTCCAAGCTCCAGACCACACTGTCTTACCTCATCCTTAAAAAGCTGCTTTAACGGCTCTACCAATGCAAACCGCAGATCCTCCGGCAGACCGCCGACATTGTGATGAGACTTGACCACCTTAGCTGTCTTTGTTCCACTCTCCACAATATCCGGATAAATCGTCCCCTGGCCCAGGAATTCAATCCCGTCCAGCTTCCGTGCCTCTTCCTCAAAAATACGGATAAATTCCGCACCGATAATCTTCCGCTTCTCTTCCGGATCAGCTACGCCTTCCAGCTTGGTCAAAAACCGTTCGGCGGCATCCACATAGATCAGATTCGCATCCATCTGGTTCCGGAACACTTCGATCACATCCTCTGATTCATTCTTTCTCATCAGACCATGATTTACATGCACACACACCAACTGCCTGCCAATCGCCTTTAAAAGCAAAGCTGCCACAACCGAACTATCCACACCACCGGACAATGCCAGCAGCACCTTCTTATCACCAACCTGATCACGAATCAGCTCTACCTGGTCAGCCACAAAGTTCTTCATATTCCAGTTGGCCACAGCCTTACAGGTATCAAAGACAAACGCTTTCAAATGCTCCTTCGCCTCTTCCCACGCAGCATAACTTTCCTTACATCTTGCCGGTCCATGATCAATCGCCATCACCGGATATCCGGCCTCATAGATCTCATCACCCACATCAATCTGTAAACCATCTACAATATGGTTCGGGCCACCGTAAATAATAACACCTTTTACTCCCGGTAATGCCTTCAGCTCATCTGCGGTAATATCATGCGGGTAAATCTCGCTATACACACCAAGTGCGCGAATCTCTCTGGCCAACACTGTATTTTCTGTACTTCCAAGATCCAGAATTACAATCATGTCCTGCTTCATTGTGTTTATTTCCTCCTGCTTGTCGTTTGGTTTTTACTAATCATAACCTAATATTGACTCATGCACAAGATTTTTTTGTGTTTATTCTTCCTTTAATCTTCCTTAGTCTTGGAAATGCGACCTGTCGCAATATCAGCTTACTCCCTTCGCGAGAAGGGAGACTACTAGACACCGATTATTTGACGTTAACTCTTCTCTCCCAAAATTGATTGACTAGTCTGGCCTCATTCCCATATTCAAGCATTAAATGCTTCATATGATTTCTGGCATATTCTTCCTTGCTGCAAAGCGATGGCATCTGTGTCCTTACAAACTTTCCGTTTTGAATACTAAGTCCTCCAAATAACCTGATTCTTAATTCTCTTCCTTCCGGAATTTCCCTAAGATAATTGAAAATAACAATATCTATGGGGTCCTCTGATATTCTGTCCTCCAGTAAAGGGTATAATTTCCAGTAATTACCACTAGCCCATATACAGGCCGGATCTCTTTGAGGTATTTTCTCCTCATCCATTCCAAATAAAACTATATCTATACACCCGCTATATCCTGTCGTATCACTAATATTTTTCATATTTAATAAACCATAACCAAAATCCTCCACACAACCATCCTCATAGCTGTAATAATGATACCCAGGACACCAAAGCTTATAGGCAATAGCGCCCTCCAGGCCAAATTCTTTATTATAAGCATCCATTCTTTCATTTGAACGTTTTGGCTGAATGATCCTGACTGCGGAGTACGTTACACCACTTGGGAGAACGCAATATCCATTTTCCACATTGCAGTTCTCAACTATATTCATATATTCACTGTATTGTTCCGGTTCAAAAGCATCTTTTACATTCATTGCCGGGCCGCTTATAATATTTTTTTGTTCCTCTGTAAGACAGCTTTCCTGATAGTAAAGATCCGCATAAACGGATTTTTTCTCCTCAGGTGTTAAATCAGTAGTCAGATTCTTGATATCTTTAAAGGATAACTCTCCAAATTTTTTTGCGGGTCTGCTTGTTCTTGGTATCAATGTTATAACGTTTTTTCTAAATTCGGAACCCATATGTAATCTCCTTTCACAAAACAATTTTGGATTATATATTAAATAAAAACTTTTTCTTTCGCTTCCATCAGCCCTAAAACAGGATCATTCTTTGTCATATATTCCAGTCCGATATAAGCATTATATTGTAACTCATTAAGTGCTTTAAAAATATTCCGGTAGTGAATCTCACCCTTGGTAATCTCATTTCGTCCAGGATTGCCCGCTACATGAAAATGTCCGATTTTACCGATATTTTCAGTAATATTCATAAGCAGGTTTCCTTCTGTGATTTGCTGATGATAAACATCAAACAAAATTTTTACATTTCCACTTCCAATCCGGTCAATTACATCAAAGCCATCCTCCGAGGTAGAAAGGTGATATCCCGGATGATTCACCAGTATATTTAAAGGCTCTATTACCAGTGTCATATCCTCTTTTTCCATGATGAGGGCAGCACTTTTCATGGTATTTATAAAATTCTCTCTATGTTTCTTTCTTGTAATCTCTTTGCAAAAACTATCATACTCCCATCCGGCCTGAGCAATCAGGGTTGTACAATGAAGCCTTTTGGCAACTTCAATACTTTCCATTAACCCCTCTAAATATTCCTGTCTCTGACTGATATCTCCTGAATTAACAAATTTAGTGCAAAATGCAGCAACCTCTAATCCTAACTCCTGTTGTCTGCGTTCAATTGCATCAATATCCTTATCCCACCATGACCAGAATTCAATGGCCTCATATCCGACATCCTTTACCTTTTTCATAGCGTCTGTAAAGGAACCTTTATTCATAAATACTGCATCTATACATACGGAATATTTCATTCAAATCTCCTTTGCTTTAATCCTGTACTACTGGAATCTGTAAATAAGATGCCACATCTCCTCCGCAATGAATGACATGTCTGCCCGCATTATTCTGTAATCCAATTCTGCGATTTTGTTTTAGTATAGTAATACTCTCATTACCAATTCTGAATACCAGGGTTTCTCCAGCCTCAAATTTTATTCCGGTTGGACGTATAGAAATGGAAACTTCTGTTATTTCTCCATACATTAAATACTTCGGTTCGCAAAATTTGTGCACTGGTATGATATCTGTCGACAGATTTTTATCCAGCTCTCTTAAGGATACTCTCAGTCTTCCTTCAAATCCGTCGAATGGATTAAAATATCTATTATGTGGTGTACAATCCCATGGAATACGCTCTCCATTTTTCCGTTCTTTACCAAAATCAACAAATAAATCCATGTCTTTACAGTTTTTTCCTTCTACAAAGAGCTTCACACTTGGATAACCAATAATTGTAGTTTCTTTTTCAAAGGTTATACGATATTCTGCACAAGCTGTTTCCTGTTTTCCATCATATTCTGTCTGTGTCTGTCTGGGAATTTCTTTTGTAAGGGAATGATTTTCTCCATCCAGATATAACTTCACATATTCTGTTCCTGTTGGAGGAAATTGTGTGTCTTCAATATTTGCTTCATCTCTATGACCCGGATTTAACACCGAATATCTGACTTTTGGAGTTTTTTCCCAGTCATTGTTCATCTGCTTCAGATAATGGTCAAAGAATTTCATAAGCTCCTCCTGATAAGCAGGTGTATAGAAATCCACCCATTCTGTGCTGTTATGAACTCTCAGCCATTTTTCCTTTGATGCAATCTCTCTATAGCCACGAAAGGTTCCGGGTGTATGAATCGGATTGGTATAGCTTGCCACTATATAGGCAGGAACCTGTATTTTATCAAGCTCTGCCCGTTTGTCAGCCCAGTACTCATTCATAAGGGGATACTTTTCTGCCATAGCAGGCATATCGTCAATGTAATTCTTTCCATGCATGACACTGACTGCCTGTCTTGGAAAAGTAACATCTGCAATGCCCCCCTGAAGAATTACTTCCCGGTAGGCATCTGTCTGTCCTTCCCAGGGTGCAATTGCTGTTAAGTGGGGCGGTCTCTCTGCTGCTGCAAACCACTGTACGATTGATAAATAGGAATTCCCCGCCATTCCTACCTTTCCATTACACCACTCCTGTGCTGCCAGCCATTCGACATAATCATATATATCGCTTCCTTCCGGATGTCCCCAATGAAATACATTTCCTTCCGACATATACGAGCCTCTGGAATCAGGATGTGCTACTGCATATCCATTTTTGCACCAGAGGGCCGGATCTACGCCCTCTTCTTTCTGCAAATGAGACAACTCTGGAGAATCGTATGCCCAGGGTTGATCAATGTTTGATTTTCCATAAGGGCTCCAGGAGATAATTCCCGGCACTTTTTCTTTCTTTTCCGGACGGAAAATATCTGTATAGATTGTAGTATTATCCCGTAGTAATACCGCCTGATCTCTTTCCCAGACAATGGGACATTCTAAAACCTTATAGCCCTCTCTATGACAATATCCTGCAGGAAGTACTGTAACCGAGGGATGAAAACCATTGTAATTTCCCGCCGGATCATAAATATCTACAGCTTTCCTCCAGATTTGTTCAACACTTTTCATTTATGCTCCTTTTCTGTGCTGCTTTCTGTACTTGACAAACTGCTTGTAACAGTGCTATTCCTGTAACAGTATGTTTAGTAATGTAACATATCTTTGCAGCTGCACAATTGCTGCTTCATCCCATCCTTCATACTCACTGGCAATATATCCTTTAAAACCCAGCTCTTTTACCATTGGAATAATCTTTTCGTATGGAATGCATGGATTATGGCAATCCTCATCCAGATAATGGAATTTTCCATGTATATAAGGAGCATATGGAATGAGTTTATTTAAATCCTCCAGCTTGGCAGGAGACTGATAATGCCCTGCAATATCTTCAATTACAGTCTTCTCATAATCTGTATAATCATCTGTTGCAATCATTTCCTCTGCTGTCATATGTTTCAGATTGTATTGAATCACATTATTAAGCTTGTCTTCTCTAAATCCATCTCTTAAATAGTTTTCAATCATCTGTTTATGTGGTGCAAACTGAAAAATAGAAAAATCAGGTACGACTCCTAAATAACCTTCACTTTCCGGATCTGCCATGATTTCCAGAAATTCTTTCCATACCGGTACATCAGGATGATGAGGTGCGTGCATTTCGATACATAATTTCAGATCAAGCTGCTTACAGAAGGGGAGCATGGCCTTTAAATTCTTGGGCTTAATTGCATGCTGTGTCCTTACAAGATCTGCTCCTGCCTTTTTTGCAATAATCATATCTCTTCTTGTATGTTCACAGATTTCTTCATCTGTCAGATCCCTGTCAGGATATAATCCCATATCAATATAGGCACTCCAACAAACAAGCTTGAGCTGATATTTATCCAGTAATTCTCTGAAATATGCAATCCATTCATCACTTACATTGGGATATTCCGGCGCCATCTGGGCAGCGACAATTTCAATGCCCTCGTAGCCCATATCATGTGAGATTCTAAGCAGATCCTCAAGATCCATTAAGTTTAAATTATAAAAATAGGAAAAGCTATAAATAGTTACGCCGATTTTAATATCTTTGCTCATATTTTTTCCTCCAATCCTTATTCTACAACCAATTCTTTGGTACATTCGGAAATTTCAACACCATAATCACCTTCATAGCCGGTATATGGAATTCTATGCTGCATATATGCTTTTACCGTATGCTTACTTTCTTTTTCAAGTCCTTTATAATTTACTACACGAATTACAGCATTTTTTTTAATATGCCAGTATTCCGCTGATAAATGTGCAAGCTGGGATAAAAGGAACTGTTTGTTATTTAAATGAAATTCTACATCCGAATCCAGTACGCGCTCCCCGTCAACTTCAAAAGAAAGCGCTTCAATACAGCTCAAATAGGTGCCTCTATAGGTCGGATAATGAAGCTGAAATTCATAAGCATACACAATCCCGGTAACAAACACATTTCTAATCGGTACATCACATATCATATATTTATCCCATTGTGCAAATTGTGTCATAAACATAATTTTTTCCTCCTATTGTATGATGTAGTTATAGCCCATTGGACTATGCTCATCAATAATAATCTATATCTCAACCGGATAAGGGGGTTCTCCCTGATAGGTGTCAGGTTTATGCAATCATATAATTCTCAATATAGTGTTTGGACAAAAGAATGGATTTCAAAGTATCTTCTTTACTCTTCTCAAAGGATTTATCCTCAATCTCCAGGCATATGTAGCCATCATAGCCGATATCCCTTAAGGCACTGATATAGCTTCCCCAGTTGACATCTCCAAGACCCGGCAGCTTGGGTGCCATATAATCCAGCGGATATGCCATGGTACCTACTTTCTTTAGTTTTTCCGGATAGAGCTTAATATCCTTAATATGAACATGAAACAGTTTATCCTTGTACTCATAGATTGGCTGAATATAATCCATCATCTGCCATACAAAATGGGACGGGTCAAAATTAATTCCCAGATTCTTACTTGGCAGGATTTCAAATATTTTTTTCCAATTTACCGGACTTGTAAAAAGATTCTGTCCTCCGGGCCACTGTTGTTCACCAAAGAGCATTGGACAGTTCTCAATAGCAATTTTTACATTGTTTTCTTCCGCCAATGCAAGAATGCCCGGCCATACCTTTTTCATTTCTTCCAGGTTCATTTCCACGGTAGCATCCTGCATACGTCCGATAAATGTTGTTACCATATGGACTCCCAGCTTTGCGGAAGCAAAAATCAGCTTTTTAAGATGGGTTACCGCTTCTTCTCTTTTTGCCAAATCTTTATCCAGAGGATTGGGATAATAGGCAAGAGCGGATATTTCTACGTTTTTTTCTCTGCAATACTCTTTGATTTCCCTGATTCTCAGCTCATTCAGCGTATCAATATTGATATGACTGACTCCTGCATAGCGTCTCTCTGCCTTGCCCTTGGGCCAGCATGCCACCTCCAGACACTGAATTCCGTTAGCGGAAGCAAAGTCGACTGCCTCTTCAAAGGTCTCATCCTGTAAGATTGATGTTAATAATCCTAGTTTCATCCTTCCATACCTCTCACTTCTACCCAGGAGCTGCTCCTTGCACTTTTATGTACTGCGTCACAAAGAAGCATTTTCCGAAGCCCGTCTTCCAATCTTGCAAACTCACCTTTTTTACCGCCGTCAAAGCTTTCATAAAACTGCTTGAATACTTGTTTAAATGCATCGGCAAAGCCTTCCACATGTCCCGACGGATAGGAGCATAACGCTGCTGCCTGCGGATGTAACAGATCCGTATCCTTTGTCAAACACTGGTTTGCCTGATCTCTGTAACCAATCCATAAATCATTGGGATTCTCTGTTGACCATTCCAAAGCCTTTTTACTGCATGCAATATTTAACAGCGTCGTATTCTTTTTACCGGAATAAACCATGGATACAATGCCGCTTCCAATAGCCCCATTTTCCAGTTCAAACATCATAACAGCTTCATCCTCTGTGTCAATTGTAATATCCTCATATTCCATATCATAGCTTGTCTGAAAGGTCTCCACTTTTTGAAGTGGTTTCTTTCTAAAAGGATGTACTGTTTTAAATTTTGCACAGACCCTTGTGATTCTTTCACCCGTAACAAATTCCACAAGGTCCATCCAATGAGAGCCGATATCCGCAATGGCTCTTGTTTCTCCTACCTGACCCTTTTCCAATCTCCAACTATAATCTGTTTCAAATAAAAGCCAGTCTTGTACATATCCTCCAGTTACTGAAAAAATTTCTCCGGCTTCTTTATTTTTTAGAATCTGACGCATTTCATTCGGAATGGCATAAAATCTGTTATGGAAATTAACAGCTCCCACAACCTTTTTTTCTTTTGCCAGTGCAACCAGCTCCTGTGCCTGCTCCACCGTCGTTGTAAAAGGTTTTTCACAGATAACATGGATGCCTTTTTCAATGGCATATTTTACAATGTCATAATGAGTATGATTGGGAGTACAGATATGAACAGCATCCAATACAAGCTCATCCATCATCTGCTTATAGTCCGTATAAGCCTTCTCAATGTGAAACTGCCCTGCCTTCTCCTTTGCACCAAATGCATCACATAGTGCTATTACCTTCACATTTCCCAAACGTCTGATGGTCTCTACATGAACAGCACCAATAAAGCCGGCTCCGATTACTGCCACTTTTAGTTCTTTCATTGTGTGTCTCCTTATCTGTTAGTATCTGTTCTCTCTTTCCCACTGCTGCTGTGTGGTATCTCCCGGTTGTACCATAACCTCTACCTTGTTACCCTCGGGGCAAATCATCCAGATGATTTCACAGCCATCCAGCCCCAAATTTCCATTTGCCGTATCATCTGCCGGAACCTGTACCTCTCGCTTAAACGGCTGCGGACAACAGTACACTCCGTTTTTGCCCCAAGCCTTTACAGTTTCCTTTATACTGTAAATCTGTAATGCAAAGTGACCCAGAAGATCATCATCATAGACCTTTACAGGGCAGGGTGCTTTGATCAGCTCCAGAAATTGACCGCATTCTCCTACCGTCAGACGGATTCTGTCTTGGGACTTTTCTTCTGTAACGAAGGACATCGCCTGTAAGTGCTTTTCCATTTTTTCCGGATTATTTGCATATAGGGAGATTCCTGCAAGTGAATGAAATAATCTTTCTTTCTCTGATGGATGTCCCAATCTTTCAATCATTCTTATCTTACAGCCGCAAGGATCCTTGATACAGTTCTCTATGACCTGTACACCTTTTTCTTCCAGCCGCTTTTTTACGTTTTCCAGATTGTCACATCCCAGAGTATAGGATTCAAATACTGTATCATCATGCTGTAAAATCTTTTCTTTCTTAAATTCAGGCGGATTGATTACACCATTAAACAGTTCCAGATATTCCTCCGGAGCAATTCTAAGATAGGTCAGCCACTGCATGGAATCCTCTTCCGTCTGCTCCCCTAACCGAAGCATATCCTTAAACTGGCCCACATTTAATTCAAACATCTGCTCAAATCCTAATTTATTACAGTAAAAATCCAATGCTTCCTCGTAATGATTTTCCTGTAGGGATACGTGAAATAAATTTTTTACAAGACTCATCTTCCTGCCTTATCCTTTCTATTGTACCTTGTGTACACGAATTTTGTTCAGTAATTTTTCTCCCTGTTTGTCAAGAATAATTGCCGCAATGATGACAAGTCCTTTTGCAATTTTCTGCCAGTTTGAATCTACACCCAAAAGATTCAATGAATTCGAAATCACCTGAATCAGAAGACATCCAATCAGTGTACCGAATACATTTGCCTTACCTCCGCCCATAGGTGTTCCGCCAATGACGACTGCCGCAACCGCATCCATTTCCATGCCTGCACCGGCTCCTGTCTGCGCAGAAGCTGTTCTTCCCGTAAGGAGCAATGCTGCCAATCCGACACATACCCCTGTAATGATATATACGGTATACATGATTTTCTGTGTTGGGATTCCGCATACTCTTGCCGCTTTTACATTTCCTCCGCAGGCAAGGGCATATCTCCCAAACTTTGTTTTTCCGACAACAATCATCATAATAATCACAACTGTTACCATTACGATTACAGGAAATGGAATGCCCAGGATTTTACCAGTACCAAAGAACACATACCATTTTGGTAATCCTGAGATACTTTTTGAATTACATAACAGCAGGTTAATTCCCTGATAAACCATTCCCATAGCCAGAGTTACGATAAACGGAGCCAAATCAAACAGGGAAGTGACAAAGGCATTGATAAAACCGCAAAAGCCACCTAATACCAATGCTGTAATCACAACAATAACGCCATTTACTCCATTGACTGACATCATTGCAGTCACAATTCCAATCATACCCAGCATATAACCAACCGACAGGTCAATCATTCCTGCTGACAGCACTAAGGTAAAACCAAGTGCCAGTGTACAACTGGTGCAAATTTGCCTCATAATATTTGTCAGGTTTCTACTGGTGAAAAAATCACCCGTGAGACTGCTTACAACCGCAACCAGTATTAATAAAATTATGATTGCTTTGTTGTCCATCAAGAGCTTTAAAACATTTTCGCTGTCAAGTTTTCTTTTTGTGCGTGTCATTTGTACTTCCTCCTAACCTAATGCGTGTGTTCCAAGCAATGTTTGATTAGCCTCTTCTTTCTTACATTCAAAAACGATTTCACCGTTTCGCACTACATAAATACGGTTACAGATGCCTAGTATCTCCGACATCTCTGATGACACTACGATAATGGCCATACCCTGCTTTGCCAGCTCTCCTATAATTGAATAAATCTCACTCTTTGCGCCAACATCAATGCCTCTTGTGGGCTCATCCAGTATTAGCAGCTTGGGAGAAGTCATTAACCATCTGCCGATGATTGCTTTCTGCTGATTTCCGCCTGAAAGAGAAGTAATCAACATATTGGCATTTGCTACCTTGACAGATATTTCATCTATCATTTCATCAACAGCCTTTTTTTCCTCACCCTTTTTTACAAAACCGCTTTTAGAACAAAAATTCCTTAATGCTGCAATAGACATATTATCCTTTACGGAGGCTGTTTTGATAATTCCAAAATCTCTTCTGTCTTCCGTAACCATAGCCATTCCCAGTGCTACAGCATCCTGCGGAGAATGTACTTGTACAGCTTTTCCCTCTACTTCAATTTCACCGGATTCTATCTTATCAATGCCAAAGATGCCTCTCATGATTTCACTTCTTCCGGCACCCACCAGACCTGAAAATCCAACGATCTCTCCTTTTTTTACCTTGAAGCTGACATTTTTATAGGTCTTTCCATTCAGATTCTTAATTTCTAAAATGGTATCTCTAATATTATATTCAATCTTTGGATACTGATCTGTTAATTCACGCCCAATAATCATATTGATTAATTCTGCATGAGAGGTGTCTTTACAGTCTCTTGTTCCAATGTAGTTACCATCTCTGTACACCGATACTCTGTCAGAAATGGACAGTAATTCTTCAATTTTATGTGTTATAAACAGGATTGCAACGTTTTTATCTCTTAACTTTTTGATGATGTTAAAAAGAATATCCACCTCTTTGTCCGCAAGTGATGAGGTGGGTTCGTCCATAATAATCACATCCGAATTACAGGAAACAGCTCTTGCCAGCTCTACCAGCTGACATTGTGCAACGGTCAGTGTGCTTACCAGTTCGTCTGGATGCAAATCAATTTTCAGTTTGTCATGGAGCAGCTTCCTTGTTTCCTGATTTCTCTTTTTGTCACTGATCATAAATCCGCTCATAAACTGATTTTCACGATGCAGCCATATATTTTCTGCTACTGTAAGTGTAGGTACCAACGTAATTTCCTGATGAATCATGGAGATACCTGCTGCAATTGCATCTGCCGGAGATTTGAAATTTACTTTTT
>Ga0154002_1000412_pt1 | contig 12512 bp, 13 predicted proteins | sample TSNY086MetaG_FD_102276 | JGI IMG/M metagenome (GOLD analysis project Ga0154002, IMG submission 102276) | Attine ant fungus gardens microbial communities from New York, USA - TSNY086 MetaG | ecosystem: Host-associated > Fungi > Mycelium > Unclassified | place: USA: New York, Robert Cushman Murphy... | reverse complement strand
TACCGCTAGAGGCTTGGGAGCAGCGCTTGGAACTTCATCCCGTCCCATTTTTACAGCGTTTCGGAACATGGAAGAAGTTCAAGCGGAAACCATCACAGCCGCAAGAGCTTTGTATAACAGCTATGTGGAAAAAGGTCTTGCCGAAAAACTTGCTTTTAAAGGAGTCGGAGTGCAATACATTCGCTTTGCCAGAGAAGAACCCCAATTATTTGAATTATTATTTATGAAAGCGGGCGAAACGGCATTTACGCTTAACGACATCCTCCCCGCCATTGACGACAACAGCGAAAGGATTTTGGTTTCTCTTCAGGAAGCATATGAACTCTCGCAGCAACAAGCATACAATTTATATCAGAATTTGTGGATATTCTCACATGGAATTGCCTGCCTTTGTGCCACGGGTGTAAGCCGTTTGACCGATGGTGAGGTAGATGCGAGATTGACCGAAGTGTTTACCGGGTTAATGATTAAAATAAAAAGTGAGGAAACGAAAAATGATTGAGATATTGAAAGCAGCAAAAACATATGGTTCCGGGGAAAGCGCCACTGTTGCCTTGAAAGGTGTATCGCTAAAGATTAACGATGGTGACTTCATTGTGTTGCTCGGCGCATCCGGTTCCGGGAAGTCCACGCTCCTGCATATCGTATCCGGATTGGAATGTCCCGATAGCGGGTCTGTCAATTATGATGGTGTGGATATTACCGCTTTGAGTGATGACAAACTGACGGCTTTTCGTAAAGAAAAGGTGGGGTTCATTTTTCAGCAATATTATCTGCTTCCCAATCTTAACGTTGATAAAAATGTAAAAATGGGGGCGGATTTAACGAGAAACCGAAACTACCGTGAAATTATCGAAGCGGTTGGTTTGGGCGAAAAGCTGTATAAAATGCCCTCTGAATTGAGCGGCGGCGAGCAGCAGCGGGTATCTATCGCAAGAGCGCTGGCAAAAAAGCCACAGGTGCTGTTTCTGGATGAACCCACCGGTGCATTGGACGAAGAAACCGGCAGGCAGGTATTAGATTATATATGCAGCCTGCAAAAGGAAATCGGATTTTCGATTATCATGGTCACACATAACTCGAACATTGCGGAGATGGCTAATACGGTTGTGAAAATGAATAGTGGCAAAATCACAGAAACATATCGTAATGATATACGAAAAAACGCCCGCGAGATTGGATGGTGATGACATGATAATCCGACCTAAAGACGTCGCCAAATCATTTGGTGTTCTCATAATGTGTGCCTGTGCCGTCTTGATTTGCACCTTGTTTTTGAACTCCAACATCGACCTGGCGCGAATCAAAGACCAAATTACAAACCCGGAAATGATGATAATTTATGATTTGACGGTATCATCCGGCAACATGACTTGCGCTCTTACCGGCGGTGCGCTTGGGTTGACCACGGTGATTATGCTGCTGTTCTATGTCAAGCATTATATCGACACGCACAAGCCTGAGCTTGGTATTTTAAAAGCGCTGGGATACTCAAACTGGAAAATCGCGAAGGGATTTTGGGTATTTGGACTGAGTGTTTTTACAGGAACCGCTATTGGTTTCGGTCTAGCATTCGCGTTTATGCCTATGTTTTACCGTGAACAACGAAATGACGGTATTCTTCCTGATGTGTTGATTCATTTCAATCCGGTTTTGCTTGTGTATTTGATTATCCTGCCTGCGTTATTGTTTTCTTTATTGGCAGTATTGTACGGTTATCGTAAGTTGAAACGTCCGGCGCTGGAACTTATAAGGGGCGGCAATAAAGCTAAAATCCGGAAATCAAAGGCAGCCGGCAAGCGCAAAACAGACGCCCCTTTTTTGCAGGAATTAAAACAAAGCACCTTTCGAAGCCGGTTTTCATTGGTGTTCTTCATCTGGTTTGCTTCCTTTTGCTATGCTGCCACAGTTGTCATGTCCTTCAGTATCTCCGAAGTCGGCGCCAGCGATATGATGGCGGTTATGATGGCTGGTATCGGAGTTGTTTTGGCAGTCACTACATTGTTTCTCGCCGTGACAACGGTAATAAAAGGCAACGCGAAAACCATCGTTATGCTGCGCGTGTTCGGTTACTCTGACCGTGAATGCAGCGGCGCAATATTGAGCGGCTACCGGCCGGTAACCTATATCGGCTTCGCTCTCGGAACAGCATATCAGTATGGTTTAATGAAATTGATGATGTTTCTGTTTTTTGATAACAGCGTACTGGGGCTGCCGGAGTACCATTTTGATATGCAGGCGTTTATTATCGCGTTAGTTTCGTTTGTGGTGATATATGAACTGTTCATGCTGGTCTACGCCAAGAGGATCCAGCGGATTCCGCTCAAAGAAGTTATGATGGAAGAGTAATATGCGGCGGGCATTTCTTCATAAAGCACTATGTGGTCAGCAGATCCACCACAGCGGCGGCCAGGGTCCGCAGCAGCAGGCAGCACGATGCGGCACCGGCGTCAGGTACGCCGCGGCTGCGCTCACTCTGGCTCCGGTCAGGTCCATCACGCCGGCCAATGCGCTTTCCATTGCTTGCAGAAGAAGGGTTTTATCAATTTTCTCATGCCCTTTCAGAGCCCGTGCCATACGAATAAACAAGGTGCCGTAAATTGGTCCCATGGAGCCGCCGATGTCATCCATCAGCGTTATGCCCACGGTTCCGAAGGCTTCGTTCAACGTCATCTTGTCTTCCAGCCGCTGTCCGGCCATTGAAAACCCCTTGCTCATATTTACGCCGTGATCTCCGTCGCCGATCTCACCGTCGATCCTACTCAGACGCATAGCATCTGCCACAATGGCATCTATCATTTGGCAAGCAATGATTACTGCGTCCTTGTTGTAAAATGACTGTAACATCTACTTTTTCACCACCTTCATACCCACGGTCTCGACCTCCCAATCCAGATATCGTTTACGCTTATCATCCAGTTTCATCAACGTCAGGGTGACGCCGTTCATGTCGAGCGAGGTAAAGTAATTCCCCACAAAGGCCCGGTAGACTGAAATTCCCCTGACGTCAAGTTCCCGCTGCACGGCGTTGTAAAAGATGTATTGTTCCATTACCGGGGTCGCGCCAAGGCCGCTGACCAACACGGCCACCTCATCTCCGTTTTCATAGGGCAGATCCTCGACTATCTGGGTTGTCATATCCCGTGCCATTTCATTGGCGGTAGAAAGTGGTGCCACCCGCATACCGGGTTCGCCGTGGTGCCCAATACCAAATTCCAAGGTGCCCGGTTCAATAAGAATATTTATATAATCCAAGAGTTGATTTTTTTGACTAAGTCGTTGACATATGCGCAAGGTTGCCTTATGCTATTTCTCAGATTAGAGATGCGGGAGGATAGTTATGTATGAGGACTCAAAAACACGGCATGTATCTGTTGTGTTACTGGATCTAAAGACGCGATATGCTGAAATTGAAAAAGTCGTGAGAAATTTTGGTACAAACGTATCTATTCATAAAGCTGAGATATATGTGGTTTCCGCTATAGCAAGCAGTCCCGGTATTCATGTAAGGGGGCTTGCGGAATTATTAGAGATTACCAGCGCCTCTGCTTCTGAGATTGTCCAAAAGCTTGAAAAAAAAGGTCTTGTGTACAAAAAAACAGATGTGAATAATCTATCCAGATTCTTGCTGTATTTAACGAAAAAAGGGGAATTTGCTCACGAGGAACACATGCGCTATCATCAAATATTATATGCAATGATAGAGGATGAACTAACCAATGCCTCAGAAGAGCAACTAGATTTTCTTGTCACTTTTTTGTCCGGTCTTGCAAGCCGCTTTGAAGGGATCGAGGAAGCATCGCAATAGTAATAAAGGCTTATCAAGATGATAAGTCTTTATTAAGATAAAAGTGCATGGTTGCCTAATACATTAAAGGGTTTTATACTCAAAAGGAGGAATTTTCTTGATGAAGAATCACAAGCATACTGCCAGCGCATATATAACGATAAACACCAAGTTGTGCAAAGCTTGCTGGAACTGCATATCCGCTTGCCCGGAAGGAATTTTAGGCAAAGTTGATTTTATTTTTCACAAACATATCCATTTGGATGATCCTGAAAGCTGTATTGGCTGTCTGGCATGCGAAAAGATCTGCCCGGAGGGTGCCATCGTCGCCTCGAAGCATTAGTTAAATTGATAGGAGAAATTTAATGGAGCAAATTGCATTGATAATCAACAATATTGGTTGGAGATTGACTATACTGCTTGCGTTTTTAGTCTGCATAATATTTGTTTTACGCATTGTTGGTAAAAAACACGGCAGGGATAGTTGGATTAAAAAATTAAACAGGACACTGCGGAAATTGCACAAGCAATTAGGTATAGGGCTGGTTGTTGTGGCGTTACTACATGGAATATTTGCATATATCAGCATTTTCTACACATCAGCTCTGCCATTTGCAGTTCTTGACTTTAAGTGGGGAATTATGTGTTTCACAGTTCTTCTTCTATTATGGGCAAGTTATGTGTTTCGGAAAAAGCTAAAACCTAACTGGATATTTTGGCACAGAAGGTTAACTATTGTTTTCCTCATTACCCTTGTAATACATATTGCTATAGAAACTCATGGTTTCTAAAAAGAAGACCATAATCAACGCATAAGGCATAATTCAGAAAATCGGTATAACTGCGTTAGTAGCGCAACCACCGGAAGAATTAGCTGTCATGATAATCTATCCAAGATTTGTATCAAAATAATATTTCCTATAGACGGCAGGGGTAACATTTTCATATTTTTTAAAGGTCTTTATGTAATAGCTTGAATCACTAAAGCCCATTTCATCACTAATCTGCGCTATCGGCAAATCGGTTTTTTCAAGCAACTTCTTTGACCATTGTATTTTCAAACGGGAAAGAAAGTTTGAAAATCCCTCTCCAACCTCCTTAATAAACAGACGGCTGAAATGGCTGGTGCTGATATGGCAAAGATCCGCCATTTGCTTTTGCGTTATGTTCTCTCCCTTGTGTCCATATATGTAGCTAAATGCCGGACGCAAAACAGGGTTTTTGCAAATAGCATTTTCCTCGTCAGAGGTTCTTACGTAAGCAGATGCGATTGCACTATTGATAGCTTTCTTTACATGTCGGATGTTATCAGGAGGATAACCGCTTGCTATGTTACTATTGCTCTTGACATTGTCGAGATTAGTTATATCCCCGTACATTTTAAGGATCAGATTCTTATTAACAGCCTCTTCAACAATATAGTTGGCTATCTCAAATAACATATCGGCGGTTCGCTGCACCTCAACATATGAAGCCGTGGGGATTTCGTTATACATCCGGATCGCACCCTCAGTTTCAAATACCTTTTTTGCCGGCGACAGTAATATTTTCTCCAGACTATCCTCTTCATCCTCAGGCAGACGGATTTCACCCGCCATAATAGCCCCAATATATTTACCGTCGATTATGATGGGTATTGCAATATCTACTATATTGCAGTGGCAAAGATATATATAAGGCGCGTTTTGTCGTACAGCCTCCAGCCCGCCCCGGGAATCGCATTTAAAACAAAATTTTTGTAGCTCCAGCTGGCCTCTTACGAATTGGCAAAATTTACAGGGGTAGCTGTGCATGGTGAGAGGGTTTCCCTTGTAATCCACTGTGATTATGGCCGTTTTCGTAACCAGTGCTATAGAATCCTGCAGAGTTTGCCATTTTTTAATATTTAGTATTTTATCTAAATTTAAATAGCTTGTTTCCATTTTTAACACCCTCGTAGAAGAACTGGCAAATTAAACAAAAACAATACATTTGATTTGAACTTTTCAATTATATTACCGCAAAATAATCCTATAGTCAAGCTTTGCATCAATATATTACGATAAAATAATGCCAAAAGACGTCATCTGCATCCAATGTAAAATAATGATTTTACTGCTATAATCAACTTACAATACGGCAAAAACGTCAAAATCAGTTCTCAAAGGAGGAAATGCATTGTGAGAAAAGCACTTATTTGCCCAACAAAATATGTGCAGGGGGAAGATGAGATATTAAATCTCGGTTATTTTGTTAATACCTTCGGCAAATCTGCCCTGTTAATTGCACATCCCGATGATGTGGCCCGTGTAAAGGAAAAATTGGATGCCACCTCAAAAAAGTATGATGTTGTGTTTGTAGAAAGCGGGTTTCGCGGCGAATGTTCTCATCAGGAGGTAGCCCGCTTGCAGGAGGTCGCCAGAGAAAACAATTGTGACTGTACTATTGGCCTAGGCGGAGGCAAGGCAATAGACACGGCCAAATGCGTTGCGGAGGGTGAGTCACTTATTATTGTGCCGACCATAGCGGCTACCGACGCTCCAACCAGTCATTCTGCTGTGCTGTATACCGAGGACGGAGCTTTCGACGATTACGCCTATTTCAAGCAGAGTCCGAGTGTGGTTCTCATCGACACCTCCGTTATCGCAAACGCCCCTGTGCGCTTCCTTGTCTCGGGAATGGGCGACGCTTTATCCACCTATTTTGAGGCGCGTGCAGCGTCCCGTAGCTACTCAAATGTAAACGCGGGCCTGCCATGCGGCGCACGTGGGGGTACCGCACCTCCCGCAAAGGGTACTAACACGGCCTTGGTGCTGGCTGAGCTCTGCTATAAAACCCTGCTTTCCGACGGCGTAAAGGCAAAGGCCGCCTGCGAAAGCAAGCAGGTTTCCACGGCCCTGGAAAATATTATTGAGGCCAACATACTCCTTTCTGGTTTGGGCTTTGAAAGCGGCGGGCTTGCAGCGGCGCACGCCATACATGACGGCCTGACCATCATGGAGGGACCACATGCGTATTATCACGGTGAAAAGGTCGCTTTCGGAACTCTGGCACAGCTGGTACTGGAAAACGCCCCTATGGAGGAAATCGAAGAGGTGCTGGGCTTCTGCCGGTCGGTGGGGCTTCCCGTTTGCCTTTCTGATATAGGCATCGAAAACATCACGCCCGAGAAACTACAAAAAATCGCAGAAAAATCTTGCATTCCTGAGGAATCAGTGCATTCTATGCCCTTCACCGTTACCCCTGACGCGGTGGCGGCGGCTATAGCTGTGGCAGACAGGCTGGGGAGTGATTATAAGACCAGAGGTTGTTGACATGAAGAAAATCATCAATACGCCCGAGCATGTTGTTTCCGATATGTGCGACGGTATCGTTTTAGCAAATGACAAGCTGGCGCTTAACGGCAAATATAAGATAATCAGGAAAAAGCTCATAGATAAATCAAAGGTGACTCTCATAAGTGGCGGTGGCAGCGGCCATGAACCCTCGCACGCCGGTTTTATAGGCAAGGGTCTGATCGACGCGGCGGTGTGCGGAGACGTATTCGCCTCCCCCTCTCAGCTTCAGGTCTATCAGGCTATCAGGGAGACCGCCAGCGACAAGGGTACCTTGCTTATCATCAAAAATTACAGCGGCGACGTGATGAACTTTACAAACGCACTGTATATGGCACGAGAAGATGGTTTGTCGGTAGACTACGTAAAGGTAGACGATGACATTGCGGTACAAGACAGCCTCTATACCGTGGGGCGGAGAGGCGTTGCCGGCACTGTACTTGTTCATAAGCTCGCGGGCGCAGCAGCGGAAAAAGGCCTGAGCCTGCCTGAAGTAAAGGCTGTTGCGGAAAAAGCGATTGCCAACGTCAGAAGTATTGGCTTTGCCCTCACCTCTTGCACTGTACCCGCCAAGGGCAGTCCGACATTTGAGCTGGGCGAGCTGGAAATGGAGTACGGCGTGGGCATACACGGCGAGCCGGGTATTCGCAGGGAAAAGGTCACGAACGCCCGTGAGCTGGCCAAACGCATGACAGCCTCTCTTTGCGAAGAATTGAAACTGGAGGCAAATCCCGCCGCGAGAGTGATAATCCTTATAAACGGATTCGGCGCAACGCCACTTATGGAGCTGTACGTTCTGAACAAGGAGGTCATCCGCGAGCTTTCCGGCAGAGGCGTAACCGTTGCGCGAATCCTTGTTGGGAATTTCATGACCAGTATCGATATGGCGGGCGCTTCCATATCTATTTTAATGCTGGACGACGAGCTGGAAAATCTCCTGAACACCCCCTGTGAATCCGCCGCTTTAAATATTTCCGGGCCATGTAATGATATCGTCTACCGTGACTTTTTTGCGGAGGAGAGCAGCCCCGACGAAGATTCTTTCAAGGAAGAATCGCCGGAAGCCTACGCAACGATAACTAATAGATTAACATTGGAGAATTTAATATGCATTATTGATATTATGAGCGGTTCCATCATAAAAAACGAGGTTTTGTTTTGTGAAATGGACTCCTTTGCCGGCGACGGGGACTTTGGCATGAGCGTGGCTAAGGGCTTTCGGCAGCTCAAAGCAGAGTGGCGATCCATTATCGGAGTGCCGGGACTTACCATCAGCGGTTTTTTGCACGCATGCTCCTTTGTCATCATGGAGAACTGCGGCGGCGCTTCGGGCCCCATATGGAGCTCGGCCTTCCGTGCCGCTGGTAAAAGTGCCGCCGGTAAGGCGACCCTCACAACTGGAGATTTTGCCGCAATGCTGCAAGCCGCGGTCGAGGGCGTTCAGGCCACGGGTGAGCGTTCCTTTGGGCGGGGTGCAGTTGTTGGGGACAAAACCCTCATAGATGCTCTGGCTCCCTGTGCTGATTCATGGGAAGATTGTGCTGAAAAGGAAACAGGGTTCAAAAAAGCCTTTGAAAAGGGCGCTGAAGCTGCCATACAGGGCGCAAAAAAAACCGAAGGCATAGTAGCGCGTTTGGGACGCGCGGGCACGGTGGGAGAGCGCAGCCTCGGATACCCCGACGCGGGAGCATATGCGCTGGGCATGATTTTCACAGATATTTTTAATTCTTTAAAGTTTGAAGAAAAATACACGTAATGTAGCTTGCGCTTACTATTCTGACGGGGGAAGGTGACAGATAGGGCTATATCATCAAGAGGTAAAGCAGCGGGAAAATAATTTATTGCCACTAAGAGCTTCCTGTATACTTTAAAGAGTAGAGGGGTTGACTAAAAAAAATACCTCAAGTGAATTTAGATTCGTACTGACCGGACGAGTTGGTAAAAATCTAAAGAATACAAGAGGTATCTAAAATGAATGTTAAAGCTAAACAGAAGAAAAATCAAGTAAATGTTAGTGGTTCCGATGCAAATATTTTTTCGCAACAAGATTTGCTGAAAAAAGCGAATGAGATAATGAAAGAGCTAAAGTCCTGCACCTGGAGAGAATTGGAGACAGGTGGTAATTTCACCAAGAACGACAAACTCACTTTCATCAGCGATAACATGCTTATTTTAGGATGCGATATAGGCAGTGAAACTCACTATGTAAGAGGAATCGATGTCCGGGGCAGAGAGCTTAGTAAAAAGCATTCGCTTTCAGTAATGATGCAGAGGGGTTTCAAAATGCAAAAGATTGGGCAATTAATCTGGCGGCAGCTAATGATAAGAAACAGATAGTGTTAGGCCTTGAGCCAACCGGTCATTACTGGTTTTGTCTGGCGGCTTGAATGATAACGAATGGTATCAGCGTTGTTCAGGTTAACCCTTATGCCGTAAAGCAAACGAAGGAACTAGAGGATAACAGCCAGCTAAAGGATGATAGAAAAGATCCCAAGCTGATAGCAAACCTTGTGAAGGATGGTAATTACGGTATGCCATATCTCCCAGAGGGACTGTATGCAGATCTGCGGCGGCTTTCAATGTTCAGGGACCAGCTTACCGAAGATAGAATCCGTAACATAAACAGGCTTCACCGAGAAATGAAGATCTACTTTAGTTGAAACACATCAAGCTTCCAGCTCGTGAAGGGGAACAAGTGGCAGCGTAGATAAGGCAATCGTTGCCAGCATCAAACTTCCAGAGCCTTGCCGAGCATCTGACCAGGCAGCAGAGGCTGGGCAGGGTTCTGGAAAAGAACCCCATAAAAGATGTTGCTGTAAAAAGCCACATCCGATCAAAGACCACTCAAAGCAGTGATGATATCGCGTCCACTGATACAGTCAGTATTATCACAAAGGGAGTCTGGTCAGTAACAATCAAATGAAAAACAAGAGCTGTAGCTGGCGGTAGTATAACACCGTGGGGCAATGACCCCGTCTAGGAGCTTTGCCAGCACTCAGTGTATGAATAGGTGGGACGAAGGAAGTTGGGACACGATCCCATTAGACACGGAAGGTTCGCCATCATAGTTGAGCAGAGGGAAAGTAGCCTTTATAAAGTAATAACAAAGGACGTTTTTAAACTATACCCAATTTTCAGTTATTCAGTACTTGATACTATGATATTCATCACTATTGGCTCTGTTTTAGAGGTATAAAATATCGTCAAACCTTTAAAAATCAATACTTTAGGGCTTGACAGAATGGGAAGGAGATATTATGGAAAAGAAAAAAAAGAATGCGAAGAGGATTCTCGCTATTGCCATCGCTTTAATGCTCATCAGTATGATAGGTGCGTCGCTGGTTCAGACAAGCGGCGGCAGCGTAACAATTAAGGACATTCGGTTTGAGACAACGACAGGGTATCAAATGAGCGGTTTGCTGCTGATACCCAAAAACGCCTCGGCTGAAAACCCAGCACCGGCCATTGTTGCCAGTCACGGAATGTACAACAGCCGGGAGATGCAGGATCTAAATTACGTGGAGCTCTCGCGCCGGGGCTATGTCGTTTTTTCAATAGACGCGATATCGCACGGTAATTCCGAAAACGATGAAAGTGTTATGGGTGCCATTACCGGTATGTATGAGGCTGTCAAAATGCTTGACTCGTTGAATTATGTCGATTCCAGTAGAATTGGCGTGACGGGGCATTCGATGGGAGGAGGATCATGCAATGTGTCCGTCACCATTGATAACTTTATGCCTGTTCCATTGGTATCGGCTGTGCTCCTCAACTGCATGGACGCGGACTATGTCGACAGCGAAGGTAATTACGCGAATGTCTATGGCAGTCGAGATGTCGGAATTATAGCCGCAAAGTACGACGAGTTCCTCATGCGTGACGTCGACGAGAACGGCAACGAGACACCGCCGCGCGATTTCTTGAAATACAAGAGCGCGCAGTCGTTCCTGTATTATGGCACCGACCCGACCGGCAAGGAGCTTCGCCAGTCCGAGACCATGTATCGCGACAATATCGACGGTGAGGACGCTATCCGAATCATATATAATCCCTCAATCATTCACCCCTGGTCGCATTTCTCTAAACAGTCGACGGCAGCCGGCATTGAGTTTTTTGATGCGGCGCTGGGCACACCTAATCCCATAGCGTCCATTAACCAGATTTGGCAGTGGAAAGAATTTTTCAACTGCTTAGGACTGGTCGGTGTCGCAATGTTCTTGGTGAGCTTTGCTATATTGATGGTCTACACACCATTCTTTTCCTCATTGCTCGCCAAGGAGCTTGTGGTGCCGTCACAGCTTCAAAAAGGAGGAAAAGTCTGGTTTTGGGGCGGTCTTGCCGCTGGTGTGCTGTTCGGAGCACTGACCTATTTCCCAGTGCTCAGACTGACCGATGCGGGTACTGTTCAAAGTTCTACATTTCCGCAAAGCGGGCCGTGGGGAATCTGTCTGTGGACTGCGTTGAGTGGTTTATTCACCATCCTATGTATGTTCTTAAGTTACTGTTTTTATGGAAAAAAGAACGGATTCAGTCTCTCCGATCACGGCGTGACTATAACGCTTAAGGATATCGGTAAAACCATACTGCTGGCGCTGATTGTCGTATCCGTATCCTATAGCTGGGTGTTTTTCGCGGACTACTTCTTCAAAACCGATTTCCGCATTTGGGTAATTGCCATGAAAGCCTTTGAGGCCGATAAAGTGCTTATAGCAGTATTCCCCTATGCAATTTTCTTCCTAATTTATTTCATAGCGAACTCGGTGTTAATTAATAGCTTCAATTATAGCGATATCGGCAAACGTGGCTGGGTCAACATGTTGGTTGTAGCGCTTTTCAATATGGCTCCGGTAGCGATTTTGTTACTGATTCAGTACACTAATTTACGGGTTACGGGATTCCTCTTCCTAAATGATCAGCTCAAAGCGGAATGCATAGGTACGGTATGGCTGTTCCCGATTTTGGTATTCCTTCCCGTTTCAGCCGTTATTTCCCGTAAAATCTACCGCGTCACCAACAATCCCTACCTGCCCGGCATCATCAACGGCCTGATTGTCACAATGATCAGCTGCTCAAATACTGTGACCTGGATGTAACCTTAGAATTTGTATTCAATTCGCTATAATCTTCGCAACAGGGTATGGACATGAGAAATACGAAAATCATCCTTGCGGAAACGATCCGTATTTCGTAATCCTTGAATAGACGGCTAAAGTTGCCTATCTAACCGAATTTTCTTCAAAGGGGATGTTGCAAAACTGATGTAAGTTGGCTTTGTAGCATCTCCCTTTTTATGCCGCAAAATAGAAAAGTAGGTTCCGAAGAACCTACCCTCCATGGTATAATTAGATATGCATAGTAACCAAAGATACCATAAAGATTATACCGAATTTCAAGACACTTATCAACTGGTT
>Ga0154002_1000409_pt1 | contig 12581 bp, 11 predicted proteins | sample TSNY086MetaG_FD_102276 | JGI IMG/M metagenome (GOLD analysis project Ga0154002, IMG submission 102276) | Attine ant fungus gardens microbial communities from New York, USA - TSNY086 MetaG | ecosystem: Host-associated > Fungi > Mycelium > Unclassified | place: USA: New York, Robert Cushman Murphy... | reverse complement strand
TTCTTTCTACAACTGGCAGATTGAATCCCTTTCCTATGATTATGCTTCCGCCAGAATATGTCTGTCTGCATATCAGCCTGACGGAATGGACGGCTATCCGGGAAACCGGCTTTATCATGTAACTTATACTCTGGAAGACACAAACTGGCTAAGCATTGATTACCGTGCCACCACCGATGCCGACACTTACATCAATATGTCCAATCATACTTACTGGAACCTCTCCGGCGATTTCTCCCTCTCTGCACTGAAACAAAAGCTGCAGATTTTTTCCAATAATGTCTGTATCAACACGGAACATCATCTTCCCTTTGACATTATTCCGGTAGCAGGCACCGCTTTCGATTTCCGTGAACTGCAGCCAATCGATGCTCTTATCCGTACTGCGGCTGATCCGGTAAGCCGAAACCAACTACAGATTGGCAATGGATATAATAATGCTTTTCTGCTTAATAAACAGGATAAGTTCCGTAAGCTCCGTTCTGTAAAACATGAAGTTTCGTTAAAAAATGCCTGTATTCTAAAAGATGTAAAATCCGGTTGTACTTTGAAAATGCTGACGGATGCCCCGGCTTTGGTACTTTATTCCGGAGGTTATCTGCCAGAAGGCATCTCTCTCCACGGCGGCGCTTTGTCTTCTCGCTCTTGTGCGATTGCACTGGAAGCGCAGGATATTCCCGATGTCATGCACCTGCTGCCATCTTCCTGTTGTTTAACCACGCCGTTGCGGCCATTTCATAGAACCATTCGTTTTCATATTTCTGCATAATAAAAAGGGGCTGTAATAGCCCCTTTTCGCTTTTTCTATCTAAAATTTCAGCACCGCATTAAACCGGTCCTTCCGGTATGGATCATAAAATCCGTCACTGATTTCCCAACCGCCAAATTCATCCGGGGTGAACAATAAATGCTCCTCCCGATGAGACCGAATCGGAATCTCGCCAATCAAAACTGACTTTCGTGCCACCCGTTTTAATTCTTCGACTGCTCTTCTTGCATAATCCTTATCCTCAAAATAAAGGAAAACCCCATAGCAGATAACCTTATCAAATGATTTGTCTTTAAAGATCAAATCTGCCGCCTCACCGACAAGAACAGAATTTCCCAAAATCTCGATATGCTTATCAACCAGCGTCGGCGAATAATCAACGCCAACATAATCACACTCCAGATACTGGGCCAGTGCTCCGGCACCGCAGCCCACCTCCAGCACTTTATCTTCTTTTTTAATATCCAGTCTGCGGATGATTTCCGCCGCTACCTCCTGCATATTTACCTGCGTTGCCTCATATCCGTCATAGGCCAGCAAATCATCCGCTCCGCCGACAGCCTTCCCTTTTCTGGTCCAGATTTCTTTCCATGTTTCCTGTACACTCATGATTCATATCCTCCTTATTATCGCAATATATGTTTGAAAGCTTCCGCCAGCCGCATGTTCTCTGCTCTGGTTTTCACGGCTATCCTGATGTAATTCCGTCCTGCCATCCCTTTTTTCTGAGACAGATCCTTTACCAGTATGTTATACCGGTTTAATAATAATTCAGCAATCTGTATGGAACTCCCGCCATCCATGATCTCACAGATGAAATAATTCGCCTGGGTCGGAATTACTCTTAGCTGACGGATCGACTTCAGATCTTCATACATTCTGGCCCTTTCTTCCCGGAAAAGCCGCAAAGCATATTGGTAATCCTTCTGATATTTTTCAAATATCTGCAGAAAATATTCACCGAAGGAGTTAATATTCCAGATCGGAATCCGCCTTCTGATCTGCTCCAGCAACGGTTGATTCCCACTGGCCAGAACGCCAAGACGCAATCCCGGCACCCCATATGATTTTGAGATACTTTTTATTACCACAACATTTTGATACTGATCCAATAATTCCTGTTCCAACATCGTTGCACCCGGTTCATCTGAAAAATCGAGAAATGATTCATCGATTATAAATAAAATGTTTCTTTGCCGACAATACTCACAAATCTCCCGTATCCCGGCATGAGGGATATAATTACCTGACGGATTATCCGGATTCACCAAAACCAGCGCCTGAATCTCTTTATCCTCATAAAAACCCATGATATCCTGTGCGGTATAATCATAATCCGGAGCTTCTATATAATATGGTTCTATCAGTTCGGAACAATTGGCATATTCTTCAAAAGACGGATACAGGATTCCGATTTTTCCGTTTACATATTCCATCAAAGATCGGATTATTTCTGCGGCACCATTGCCAACTAAGACACTTTCTTTTTTTAATCCCAGCGATTTGGCTGCCAACAGATTATTGATGTCAAGGCCTGACGGATAGCTGGTGATTAATTGCTCAAAATTTGCTTTTATTTCTCCCATCAACCGTTCGTTAGGAAAGTATGGATTCACCAGATAACAAAAATCCAACAAGCCCGGATATCTCCAATAGCCCCCATATCTTTTTGTTAATTTCTCAAAACGGCTTTGGGAATCCGTAAAAATCGACTCCGCAATATCCAGATCCTGTTCATCATCAATCTCATACCAGAACCCTTCTTTAAGCGGCAAGGCTTTCAGCCCATGATCGTCCAGCAGTGAAATCACCTTCAAAACCTGTTCATAATATTCATTATTGCCCAGCGCTTTGCTGTATGCCTCCAAAAAGGGTACATAATGGGTGGAAGAAAACTCAGCACTGAATTTATAAAGGTTAACTGTTTTATAGTACTTTTTAATATCCTCAAATTTGAAATCTTTCCTGGTCAAAAAGTCCGTGATATGATTCTCCCGGTCAATGATCACTACGGTTCCGTCCATCCAACTCTCAAATGGGGCAACCAGTGCAAGATTGGGATATGGATCACTGATTAATTGCTCCAAAAGTTCACTTTCAAAAATGAGATCAGATTCAAGCAGAATCGTATCATCTTTCATTAAATAATCTTTTGCCAGGTACAACGAGTAAATGTTATTCGTTGTATCATAAATCGGATTTTCAACGAACTCTATTGGTGTACGGATGGAAAGCGAGGATATAAAATCTCTTAACTGACTGCCGCAATGACCTACTACAATGACAATACGCTCTAATCTGTATGTATCAATCTGCCGCAGCATACGTTCTATCATCGAAATTCCATTTACCTTCACCATGCATTTTGCCTGGTCTTTTGTTAATTCCTTTAATCTCCGTCCCATTCCTGCCGCAAGGATGACAGCCTGCATTCCTTTGCCCTCTTTTCGTTCATTTTTTTAAAAATTACAACTATTTTGAACAAAATAATAACACATGGCAGGGCTATTGTCAACTGGAAATTTAATATTAATTTCCAGTATCTAAATTAAAAGAGCCGCTTTCGCTATGGTTTTTAGCGAAAGCAGCCGCACAATTTGAGATGCATAATTAAATATTGTTCATATTATAGCGGATGGCACTTCCTTGATAAATATTCTTTGTATATATCGTTTGAGTCTTCCCATGACGCATAACTTCTTTCTTACCGTCATAGCGGTCAGGATGATCGACAACAGCCTCTGCCGCATCTAAAAGATACTGCAGTATAATGCTTGATTGGTCAAGCATACCGTGTCCCGGAAAAACACCCTGGATTTCAGAAAAACGCGGTTTTAATTTTCGCAATGAATTCCTCAGCGCACTCACCGTGCAGTATTCCCCATAGGATTCCCCTTGTATAGCACCACCAATTCCTGAAGTGTCTCCAATAAAAATAATATGGTTTTGAAGGTCATAATAGGCACATTGTCCAGGCGTATGTCCGGGCATATGCACCGCTTCCACACGATAGCCTCCACCCAAATCAAATATGTGGCCGTCCGGAACACCAACGATCTTGTATTCATGATAAGGGACAATATCATTCCGATCAAATTCCGTATAAATTGATTCTCCGTTCTCATCAAACAGGTAATCCCAGATATGGGGATTATTTTTCTCTTTCATCCGCGGAACTTCATACTCATGGCAATAACAGGTATCAAACTGGCAATTGCCGTAAGCATGGTCATAATGCGCATGCGTATTAACAACAATAACCTGTTTGTCACCAACAATTTCTTTTACCAGTCCTTTAAGATCGCCTACACCAAAAGCGGTGTCTATCAGCATGCATTTTTCCGGTCCGTCAATCAAATACATCCACGGGTCACCTGCGCCATCGAAGCTTTCAGTAAAAATGCAGTAGAGGTTATCCCTAAATTGGTACACTTCCGCATAAGGATTAACCGGATATTCACGTTTGAGCGTACAAAATTCCCGTAAAATTTTCATAAATGACCAGCGAATGGGTTTTTCTTCCTCCCAAATAATTCTCTTTGATTTTAAATTTGATTTGATTGGTCTTGGAACAACCATTTATTAATCCCTCCCTACTCTGTCAGCAACTTACGTGTTCTCCACTTCCCGCTAAAAAAATAAGCTCCACACAAAACCCCCGGCAGTATGCGTGAACAGGCAACACCCCAGAACAGGCCCAGATATCCCATATCAAACACATATACAAACATCAGGCTTAATCCAATTTTGCAGATGACACCATCCAATATACCAATAGCAAAGCCCAACTCCACAAAGCCGCAGCCCGTTACCATCGCCTGAAAAGCCCCAACCACTGCCGATGCAAAAAAATGGACAATCATAATCCGTAAAAACACAGCCCCCAACGCTTCAACTTCCAAATCTGCTGTGAAAATCCCAAATATCTGCTGTGGGAAGAATATGCACAGCAGTGCCGCCCCCATAGCGCAGACCAGCGTTGCCGCCAGAGTATTCAGTGTGACCGTTCCGGCCCGGTCCGGCTTCTTCGCTCCCAGATTCTGTCCCACCATGGAAGCAGAAGCAGTATCCACTCCCTGAATAAATACCTCCAGGAACTTCTGAAGCTTGTTTCCGATGCTGTTTGTAGCAGAGACCACGATACCGAATGCGTTGGCACTGGAATTCACCCATAGCATGGAAAAACGTACTAGCAGACTACGCACTACCTGGGGAATCCCCAATCTAATCAGTGTTTTCAAAATGTCCAGCTGTATTTTAAAAAAATCCAGCTTTAATTCAAAGTCAAACTGCTCCCTCTTTTTCCACAAATAAATAAACGCTGCAACAAAAGCACCAAGCTGAGATACCGCTGTGGCAATTGCCGTGCCAACTGCTTCCAGAGGAAACACTACCACTAACAGCAGATCCAGCGCAATATTTACTATTGCTGCTACGAGAATAAAAATCATAGGGCTTTTTGACTCTCCCATGCCCCGCAGTACACCACAAACAGCATAATATCCAAAGATAAAAGGCATCCCCCATGCGGTAACTATCATATACCCTTTAGCCTGTCTCAGTGCCTCCGTCGGGCAATTAAGCACTTTTAAAATTACACCAGAAAACATAATGGTACAAACACACAAGACGCAGGCCACTAACATCATAAAGCTTAAAAGCGTACCTATCGTCTGTTTAATTCTCACATCATCCTTTGCGCCCGCCAACTGGGCAATATAAATCTGTCCGGCTGTAGAAAAACCCATAGCTATAGGAGAAACCAGATCAGCAATTTCTCCGCCGGTATTCACGCCAACCGTACCTGTATTTCCGACGAACTGTCCAATCACAATCAGATCCACCATGGAATACAATTGCTGAGTAAGATTGGTAAGTACAATCGGAATGGCAAACGTCAGCAACGTTTTCATAATAGGACCTTTGGTTAAATCCATTCCGACCCTTTTACCCTGCACCGCCTGTTCCAAACCTGTCACCTCTTTTTGCTCTTATATTGAGGGTATCATTAAAACCAGTCTTCTTCCTGCTTCCCCTCTGACAGCATTTCTTTCATATTGATAATCCCGTTTCTCCCCGCCTCAATCAAGGAAGAAATCTCTGGCTCAATGCAGGTGCGTTCAGACAGCAGTTGTACCAACAAGGCAAAGTTCATTCCAGAAATCAAATCAAGCTTGTCATTCAAATGCTGAATGGCCTGATTACAGGGCGTTCCGCCGTACAAATCCGCCAATATTACCACTCCATCCCCGCTGTCTAACTCATTTACCTTCTGGCAAATCCGCTCCCCGAATTCCTCCGGGCTGTCACCAACACTCAGGCACAAAAAATCCATTTGCGGGACATCATCGCCAAAAAATAATCCGGCAGAATTTGCCATGCCCTTTGCCATTTCTCCATGACTGATTAATAAAATTCCCTTCATTTGCTTTTCTTCCTCCATATAGTCATAGATCTAAAAAACACCAAAAAGAGCCAACACAATGCATGCCCCCATAATAACAAAAATTAGCTTTGTGGGAGACCAGCTCTTTTGGAGCCGTCTAAAGGACCATCCCCACAAAAGAATTGCCAGCAGACCCGGACAGATGGCATCCAGCATTTCCTGGAAAGATACCGTTGCCCCACCGATAACAGGCTCCAGCGCAACCTTAACCGACACATTACTGGCTACCAGTGCACCGACCATAACAGCCCCCAGGATACCGGCCGCTTCTGTCAGTAACGGAATGATTCCCTTTTCAAAAGCAGCTGTAATCAGCGTCGTACCATATATATAACCCGCACGCATAAACAAATACTTATACAAAAGAAGTCCACAGCCATAGAACAAAACAAATCCAATTACCCCCACCAGATTTCCGCCTGCACAAAGCCCAATACAAATGCCGGCAATAATCACACGATAACAATTAAAGAAAAAAGAATCACCAATACCTGCCGTCGGCCCCATCAGGGAAGCCTTTAGGGAGGAAATGGACTCATCTATATCTTCTTCGCTTTCCGCATTCTTTTTTTCCATAGCTAGTGAAATACCCACTAACAACCCCAAAAACACCTGATGGGTATTAAAAAACTCACTGGCATGTCTATAAAAAGCCTTTTTCTTGCCATCAGGATTATTTTTATAAAAAATATCCAGTCCCGGTGACATTGCCATAGCAAAACATTTTGACTGCATGCTGACCTTGCTACTGGCCATATTGGTTCCCAAAGAATATAAAAACGACTTTCTCAGCATAGAATTCTCTTCTCTTGTCAATTTTTCAGCCAAAGAAATCATCTCCTTTCCCGCCATCAGCTAAAGTGGCTTCCTTCATTCTGGAGTTACTCTGGAAAAATGTAAAAGCGATGATTACTCCAATCATTGCCACCGGCATAGTTCCCAGGCCTAAAAATTTAGTCAGAACAAAACCCAGCAGCACAAACATCACTGTGTTTGCACCATTCCAGATTGCCTGGGTTGTCAGACACAAACCAACTACTACCAGCATACTGGCTGCAGCGTTCAAACCGCTTATGATAAAAGCCGGACAGTTCTTAACAAATGCCTGCAGAGCAACCTCGCCGCCCAGTGCTACAATAAATATCACAATCGTCGGAATCAGCTGATCGGCAAGCATCATCTGAACCCACATCAAACCCCGGAACTGCTTAACTTTTCCGTCTTCTGCCAACTTTAAGAATCTGGAATGGAATAAAATCTTAATCGCCTCTGTAAAAGGCTTTACAGCATTAATTAAAGTACCGATTGTTACTGCCAGAGCAAGTCCCACAGACATCTCTACACCACTTAAGACAACGAAACCAACACATAACACCGTGGCTGCCTGATAATTAGAAGGCGCTTCACCGCCAATCGAGGAAACCCCCATGTAAACTGCTTCTAATTCTGCACCCAAAATAATGCCTGTCTTTAGATCTCCACAGAGCAACCCTGCAATAGGCCCGAATACAATAGGCCTTGTGAATGTTTGCCACCCTGTATACGCATCTGCACATTGGCCCAGCCAATAGATAAACGCGATAAGTAACGCACCACTCATTTTTATTCCCTCACTTTTTCATAATATTTCGAAACAATCCCTTTCCGGATTGATATCGTTTCGTAAATTAACCAATTTTCTCTTTCACGATTTTAGCAAAATCCGTCTGCTCCTGAGACGGTATCAATTGTGCAAATACATGACCGCCCAAATCAATCAGTTTCTTAAACAATTTTAAATCCTCCGCATCGGCACTGCAGCCCCTGGTCAGTGAGACCTTATCCGGCGACTTTTTCTTCACATAATTAGCCACGTTGATTTCTTGAATATCCAGTGCTTCTGCCAGTGCCAGTGCTTCCCGTGGATTATCCACAATCACCAGGACACGCATCTTCTCACTGCGCGGATCCGATAACAGCGTAATGACATCCTCCACCGGCTTCACCGCTACTTTTTTGCCTGCTGGAGCCGCCATAAGCAGAACCTGGGTAGCCAGCTTATCCTTGGCCAACTTATCACTGGCAACTACGATTGCATTCACATCCAGATACCGCGACCATGCCGTAGTAATCTGACCATGAATTAAGCGTTCATCCACTCTTAATTGTACAATCATACTCTCCCTCTCCTTCTTTTGTTTTAGTGATGATATTGATATGGACATTATAAACGATTATAATAGCTCTTTGTGTTCTTAAATTGTGCAATTGTTGAACCAAATTATGATTACACGAATTCCTTTTCTTGTTATATACTGATATTTTAGAAGGACTACATGATGAAATTCGAAAAGAGGAGGACTACATGAATGAAACTGATTATACGAGCAGATGATGTAGGTTATACACCGACCTACAATATGGGAATGGAAGAGGCGGTTAAGAGTGGTGTTGTTACTTCTGCCGACCTGATGTTAGATTGTCCAGGTTTTGAAGACGCCGCAGAAAGGCTGAAAAAATATCCGTTTCTGAGCATCGGATGGCATTCCCATTTCTGGGGCCAGCCGGTATGTGCTCCAAAAGAAGTACCGTCTATGGTCAACGAAAAAGGCTGGTTTAAGTTCAGAAAGGATCAAGCCCTTAAAGATACCTGTGATTTTGATGAAGTGGTTAAGGAATGCCGTTCCCAGATAGAGCGTTGTATCCGTATGCTGGGAAAGGCTCCCGACTATACCCACATAAGCCGCAGCGGCCCATTTGAGACAGCACGCAGGCAAGTATGTGATGAATATGGCATTAAGTATGGCTTCTGCACAAAAATGAAGCCCGATGGAACCTTTCTGGAAACTCCTGCAGAAAAATATGCCAATTTGGACATCTACATGGTCAATCAACCTGCTACCATATATAAATGCAGTTTTGATGACTCTATGGCCGTCCGCAAAACCTACAACCCCATAGAATATTATCAAAGTAATGCCGAAGACATGCTTTCCAAGAAAATCTGCATCACAGCCTGGCACCCCGGCTTTCTGGACGACCATATTCTCCGGGAATCCAGTTGTACCGAGGCGCGTATTGTAGATATGATCGCACTATGCAGCGACAAATTAAAGAAATGGATAAAAGATAACCATGTGGAGTTAGTTAATTACCGTGATGCTCTGTATGGCACCCGCGAATACCAGAATCACTTAAAAGCAACAGACAGCAGCCTGGCCATTCACTAATCATCCTTCCACCTGCAAAAGGCCGGTTTTATATATTCTGTTCTCTCATGGAATCAGAGTACAGAACTCTCAAAAAATCGGTCTTCTTACAGTTGGTCAATTCCTCCACAAGTTCTGGAGAAGCATGGATAAATCGTCTTAAAATCCCATTTATTATTTGATTCTCACGCAGGGTTTTCCCCCGGAAATAACAAATAAAAATTCTGATACGATTTTCATTCCACACAAAAGCCGTACGATTAATCAATACGGTAATTTGTGGCTGATTCACCCCTTCCGATACTACCGAAAGGAATACCACACCATTTTCCCGTTCCAGGTCAATATAATTGTCATTTTCTTCTAAATAGATGAAAAACTCCTGACGGGCTTTTCCACAAACCTTATAAATATCTGCAAAGCATCGAAAAACCTCTTCCTTTGAGTGCAAGTCGGTGGAATGGACGCTTTCCGCTTTTAAGATACGCTGCTCATTATCCTGCTGAATCCAGCTAAAATACTCGTCAATCTGCGGACTTCGGTGCTGTTTTGTGAAATAATCCACATACAAAGCCGGCAAACCATATGATGGCATAAGCTGACCCTGAGCGGATGTTATATCAGTAATCAGGAGATCATAGTTTAAAAAATCATTGTTGTCAATCTCATTGCATTCCTTCGCTTCCACGGAACTAACTTCATTTCCATACCCCGCCCTGACATTGGCAGCAAGGAACCGGGCATGCCAGATTCCATATCTGGAAATAATCAGAATGTTCTGGGCATAATATTCTGAAGCATTCTCATTGTGCAGGCGTCGGAACAGATAATATACACTCAGGGTATCATGGCGGTTCAGCCGGATCCCATGTTTCTTTTCATAAAACCGGGCAAAATCGACACATAGATCCGATGTCCAAATTCCTTTATGGCGAACAACATCCAACGACTCCATATCGTAGTAAACATGAAACTCCAGACGGTTATATAATGTATAAAGAAAACAACTGAAATCCTGATGAAATACTTCATCAAAAAAGGCCTCACCAAATCCATACTTTTCGGTCAAATATGCAGCCAGTTCACGCGTCTCATCAATATAAATCCTGCCTTCCCTAAAGCTTCCCAGTCGATGATTCTGTGTTTCAAAACAAAGAATCAGCATCGTCAGGGCAAAGAAATCATTCTCGCAGAAGGAATCTCGAAACCGCTCCGGCAGTCGTAGGTGCAATTTCTTTACAAATGCATATTCTCTCGTTCCGATAATTTTGGCAATCTGTTCCTTCGTGAAACTGAGATTGCCAACAAATTTTTGCCGTGATGCAGTTAGAAGTATATAATTGACAAGCTTCGGAAAACTAATGAATGACAGCGTAAAATCATCCTGTTCCTTCAGACTTTCCACAAGCAGCCGACGGATCTGCTGATGATAATCGGTTCCATCCAACATGAAAAACATAGATTTAAAAGAATACTCCTTATACTCATGGTTGCTAAGAGCAATACAATAAAGCTTATGCTGATAAATCAGGCATTGACGGATATTCCATTCATTGCCGTAAACCCCCAGGCCATAATCGTAGCCGCCGGCCCGGCCACCGCTCTCCTTATATCGCTTATTAGTAAGGTTCAATCCAAAAGCTGCAAGGGCACTTTTTACCTTATCCAAATCCCTGAGAATCGTACTCCGGGAGCAGTATAATTCGTCAGCCAGTCGTTCAACCGTAAGATAACCGCCGCACAGACACTTGCGTATTAAATACTGAACGCGCTCTGAATAAGAATTCGGCATATTCTCATTTCTTTTATACAGATAACGCAGCCGCTGAATATAAGGAACCGCCTGCTTCTCATCAAAAATTACCGGATAATATCCAATAGCCGTCCTTGACTCGATGCGAAATCCGTATTTTTCTATAATTTCATTAATAATACCGATTTCCTTACGGACTGTATTGACAGATACACTACAACGCAAAGCCAGGCTCCTGCTGGAAATCGGTTCTTTTTCTTCTAATATAATCTTCACAATTTTCTTGTCAAGCTCATTAAACATTTCCCTTACTACCTCTCCCTCGTATAAACAGAAATGTACTCCTTACTAGCTGCAAAATTTGGTCGGAAGATTTATTCTCGGTTGTATCTTTCTTCTATTGACTCTTTTGTTTCACCATTTTTGCCGTCACAACAAACCCATTTTCATTCGTTTCCGATAACAGCAAAAATTCTACCGTCCCCTTGTCCCCACCTTTTGGATCTGTTATCTGGTATATAACGGAAATCGTATCATCCTTTTGGATTTCCGTAGATTTATATGTATACATGGTATCACCAAAATCAGAAACACCGATATAATAATAACCATCCTGATAGTACATACTGGCCTGGCCAGCTTGCCGCTCTTTTACCGTTGGTTCATATGTCGGCATATCAAAACCCAGCACGCTCTTTACATAGGCCTGCACTTCTGCTTTGCTCACTTTTACCTGTGTTTCTTTAGAACCCAGATCCTTGCGATCTACCGTAACCAGCTCATATTGATTTCCACTCTTACTGGTATAAGATAAGAATAAAAAGTCATGCCAAAATGATCGGTCCAAATTATATGGATTGGTAAATTCTGGCAGATACAGGCACAATTCCTGCAAAAAACTCTTATTTTTTTCCGTCAGCTTAAACTCTGTTCTGGTTGCATTGCTTGCTTTGCTGCCTGTACTCTCTTTGCTTGTTTCGGCCTCTTTGCTTCCTTCACTTGCGGCAGTTGTAGTTTTTTTCACCGAAGCTGTCAATGTTTCGTCGATAACCATTGCGACGGTTGTTGATTCTTCGGTCTGTTTTATTTGATTTTTACCGCCTCCGCAGGCAGAGCACAAGATAATCGTTGCTGCTGAACATAACATAATTCGTTTTTTTATCATTTGTTTTATCTCCTTTTCGATGTTACCCAGTTGCTGTTCTTCTTTAACGATATTTCCATTTTATCACATACTCATTCATTTTTCCATCGGAAATAGACAAAGCTTCTTCCACAACACCAATGATAAACCTAGCCTTGTACCGGCTCCGTCCGAAGCCTGGACAATAAACGATTCTTCTCATTCAAGGTTCCAAATTCAGACAAACAGCAAATCACCTGGCCGCAAGTCTTAAGAAGGGCAGCGGCCCGCTCATATGTCTC
>Ga0154002_1000406_pt1 | contig 12669 bp, 18 predicted proteins | sample TSNY086MetaG_FD_102276 | JGI IMG/M metagenome (GOLD analysis project Ga0154002, IMG submission 102276) | Attine ant fungus gardens microbial communities from New York, USA - TSNY086 MetaG | ecosystem: Host-associated > Fungi > Mycelium > Unclassified | place: USA: New York, Robert Cushman Murphy... | reverse complement strand
GACTCAGTAAGTCAAATCATGTGACAAGGTCAGGTGATCATAGAACATTCTGGAAAGAATATGTGATTGCGGGACTCTAGGGTACAGCCACTGTAGTAGTAGTATAAGTAGAGCTGCAATCCAGCAAAGAACTCCATCGAGTTCTTCTTGAACATCTACCTAGGGTGATCACTAAGGATATTCACTGTCTATTGATAAGAACTTGATATCACATCCAAGCACTGTTCACCTCAAACCCTGCTCAAAATCACTTAAAGGAGCAGTTGGCTTCATACCAGCCCTGTGAGTGATTTCCTCTACCACTACTTACTCTCTTACCTTCCTCGCTAGTGGACATAGTGCTCTCAAGCCTCTTGGATAGCGGGCCCTAGCTATAAAGAGGACTTCACTGTCAGTTAAGGACAGTAGGTAGATGGCCTAGACAAAGCTCGTGTCCCTGCCCAAGACCTGACCTCTATATCAAGTGGGCTTGTAATTAGCTCTTCACTATCAGCTCCATACTACCAATCCATTGTGATTGGTCTATGCAGGGGAATGACGGGAACCTCTTAAAGGCCCATCTAGCTTAGAGATTCCCTTCTTAGGGATAATATTGTTTTACCCTTCCTAGTCAGTAGTCAGTCATAAGTACAGACAAAGAAGACTGTTTGTCCTCCTACAAGGAAACATTAACATCACCATCACCATTGCCATTGCCATCACCAATATCTCGCCAACAACAATAGCAACAGGGGAAACACCCTTCAGTACCCACCCCCTCCCAAACCAGAGAGGAGCAACTCCTTGCTATGATTGCAACCCTATAGCAGCAGGTCAATACCATGCTTCTTCAGCAACAAGGGAGCAGAGTGGAGGTTGCAAGACCTCAAGTTTTCAGTGGAAGGATGGAAGAGGTGAGCACGTTTATTAATGTAGCTCGCCTATACATTAGGATAAAGATGACAGAAGAAGCAGCAGCAACCCAGGTGGCCTGGGTATTGTCATATGTACAGGGAGGAATAGCAGAGGCATAGAAGGATAACTTGTTGGACGAGCTGACCAAGGGAGAGTCAGAGGTGGAATCAGCAGAGCAACTGTTTACAAAAATAAGGAATGACTTTGGGGAGACATTAGAAGAGGAGAGGAAGATAGAACAACTGAGAACAATTAAGCAAGGAGGGAGAACCTGCAACGAGTATGTGCAGGAATTCAAAAAAGTCGCCAGAGGGAGTGGCTATGAGGGAAGACCCCTCATCAAAGAATTTAAATGAGGACTAAACAGGGCCATCAGAAGGAAGTTAGCTGAAGCAGAGGAACCATCAACCACCATTGGAGAGTGGCAAGAAAGGGCAGTAAGACTGGACAGAAACCAGAGACAAAGCAGGGCAGAAGAGAGAGTACTGGAGAGGAATGTGGCACACCCAAGGGAAAATGCACAGCCAAGAGAAGGAAGATCATATAGGGGAAGAGAGGGACAAATAATGTGGAGAACAGGAGGAGAGTACAGAGAAGGAGGAGGAGAAAATATGTCTAATAGAGGAGGAGCTCAAATGGGTCCAAAGAGAGACCCCAATGCAATAGATGTAGACAGAGGAAAAGGAGGAGATAGGACGTGCTATGTGTGTGGAAAGTGGGGCCATATGGCCAAAAACTGCTGGGAAAGACATAGAGAAAGAGTAGTAGAAATGCCACAGGAGTCGGCAAAAGAAAATGGAGGACAGTGAGCTCTCGGCTAACCTCCAATAATGTATATAGTATATTGCACCCAGAAAAACTGGGCAATAAATTAAACTCCATCAATACAACTGAGAGAGTAAGAGATATATGACACATACTATAACTATTAAGGGAAGTCTGGTTGAAAGTAGGGCTAGAGAAGTTGGAAAGTCATGAAGGAATAGCAGTAAAGGCATTGTTGGATAGCAGGGTGACAGGTCTGTTCATGGACATGACCTTTGCAAAGGAAAAGGGGTTTAAAATAGAAAAGTTGAAAAAACCCCTCTTAGTTAGGAATGTGGATGGAACGGCAAATGCGGGGGGGGCTATAATGCACCAGGTCAAGTGCAATATGTTCTTTAAGGGACATATGGAAAGAGCCAGAATGGATGTGTGCAACTTAGGAAAGACAGAGTTAATACTGGGAATGTCATGGCTAGCAGTCCACAATCCAGAAATAGATTGGGAGAAAGGAGAAGTGAAGATGACGTGTTGCCCACCTATATGTAGAAGAAGAAAGCAAGAAGTGAAGGAGAAGAAAGTAAGAAAGACGGAAAAGAATGAGAATGAGGAAGTGTTAAAAAAGCTGGTGTCCAGGAGATTTTGGAAGTGGAAGAAAGTATTTGGAAAAAAGGAGTTGGAAAGGATGCTGGTACAAAAGATCTGGGACCATGCCATAGAATTAAAGAAGGGATTTACGCCAAGAAAGGGGAAAGTATACTTGCTATCAAGAGAGGAAAGGGAGAAAGTACAGACATTTGTGGAAGACCAGTTGAGGAAGGGATATATCCAACCCTTCAAGTCACCCCAGACATTGCCAGTACACTTTGTGGCGAAAAAGGATAGCATACAGAGAATAGTACAAGACTATCGACATGTAAACTAGTGGACGATAAAAAATGGGTACTCTTTACCCCTCATTACAGATATATTGGATGGAGTAGGAAAGAGAAAGGTGTTTACGAAGTTGGATTTGAGATGGGGATACAATAATGTCAGAATCAAGGAAGGAAGGCAGTATTCACAACATACATTAGAGCGTATGAACTTGCAGTCATGTATTTTGGGTTGACAAACTCCCCCACCACCTTCCAAGCAATGATGAATGACCTGTTTAGGGACCTCATAAACCAAGGGGACACAGCGACCTTTATTGACAACATTTTAGTAGCCATAGATACAGAAGAGGGACATGATGAGTTGGTGGAGGAAGTACTAAGGAGATTGGAAGAGAACAATCTGTTTGTGAAACCAGAGAAATGCAAATGGAAAGTAAGAGAAGTAAAGTTCCTAGGAGTAGTAATTGGTCCAAAAGGAGTGGAGATGCAAAAGAAGAAGGTGGAAGGAGTCCTGAACTGGCCGGCACCTAGGAACGTCAAAGAAGTACAAAAATTCCTAGGTCTCGCCAATTACTACAGGAGGTTCATAAAGGACTTTGCTAGGATAGCGGCACCACTACATGTGCTAGTCAGGAAGGAGAAAAAGTGGAAGTGGGAGAAGGAACAGAAGGAAGCGTTTGAAAAACTTAAGGCAGAGTTCACCACAGAGCCTGTTCTGGCCATTCCAGATATCGATAGGGAAATGAGAGTGAAAGCAGATGCCTTAGACTATGCAACAGGGGGAGTGTTGTCGACAAAGTGTGAAGATGGGAAGTGGAGGCCAGTGGCCTTCATCTCTAAATTGCTGAATACCACAGAGTGAAATTATGAAATTCATGATAAAGAGATGCTGGCAGTTATAAGGTGCCTAGAAGCATAGAGGCACTACTTAAAGGGAGTGAAACTCAAATTTGAAATCTGAACAGACCATAAGAACCTCCAGTATTTTATGATGAGTCAAAAATTAAACTGCAGACAAGCAAGATGGGCCCTATACCTATCGTGATTTAATTTTATGCTAAAACATGTTCCAGGGAAGAGCATGGGGAAGGCGGATGGATTAAGCAGAAGACTAGACTGGCAGGAGGGGGTAGAAAGAGATAACGAAGACCAGAAGCTGATAAAACCAGAGTGGATTAGGGGAGTAGAAACATTGATGGAGGAAGAAAACCTAAGAGAAAAAATCAGAAAGGTGCAGAAAGGGGATGAAAAGATAGTAAAAGCAGTAGAGGAGTTAAAAAGGGCAGGAATAAAAGCACTGAAAGATGAAGAGTGGAAAATTGAGAATGGGATAGTATTAAAGGAAGGAAGAATATATGTGCTGGAAGGAAACCTCAGGAGAGAAATAATACAACTACACTATAACACTCCAGTAGGAGGGCATGGGGGGAGGTGGAAGATGGCAGAGTTGATTGTCAGGAATTACTGGTGGCCAGGAGTAACAAAGGAGATGGGAAGATATGTGGATGGATGTAATGCATGTCAAAGATACAAGAATCAAAGCGAAGCACCAGCAGGAAAACTAATGCCCAATGTAATCCCAGAAAAGCCATGGAGCCATATATCGGCAGACTTTATCACCAAACTGCCACTAGCCCAGGGATACAATGCAATCTTAGTAGTATGCAACTGTTTTAGCAAAATGGCACATTTTATAGCAACAATGGAGAAGACGTCAGCGGAAGGACTCACAAAGCTGTTTCGGGACCACATATGGAAATTGCATGGACTTCCAGAGAGTATCATATCAGACAGGGGAGGGCAGTTTGCAGCAGGAATGATGAAGGAGCTGAATAACTTGCTGGAAATCCAGACAAAGCTCTCAACAGCCTATCACCCTCAAACAGATGGGCAGACGGAGAGGATAAACCAGGAGTTAGAGCAATATCTAAGGGTCTTCATTGATCATAGACAAGAGCAGTGGCCGGATTGGTTAGGAACGGTGGAGTTTGTGTATAATAACAAAATCCACATGGCTACAAAAACATCGCCATTCAAAGCAAACTACAGTCAAGACCCAAGGATGGGATTTGAGGGAAGAAGAAAGGGGAAGTACGAAGCAGTGGGAAAATTCATAGAAAAAATGAAAAAAATCCAGGAGGAAGCCAAAGCAGCACTAGGAAAAGCACAAGAGGAAATGAAAAAGTTCAGAGACAGGAGATGAGGAAAGGGAGAAGAGTACAAAGTGGGGGACTTAGTGCTGCTAAGTACGAAGGACCTAAAATGGCAGATGGAAGGAAGAAGGTCGAAAAAGCTAACTGAATGCTTTGTGGGCCCCTACAAAGTAAAGGGAATCGTCTCAAGTAATGCAATAGAATTAGAGCTGCCTAATTCTATCAAAATACATCCTGTAGTTAATGTAAGTAGAGTACGACTCTATAAATCATAGGTAAAGGGACAGAAGAAGATACCACCAAAACCAGTCATCATCAAAGGGAAAGAGGAATTTGAGGTGGAGAAAATCTTAAACAAAAGGACAGTTAGAGAGAAGAAGAAGTTCCTGGTGAGGTGGAAAGGCTACATGGCAGGAGAGGATACCTGGGAAAATAGAGAAAACTTGGAAAATGCAAAGGAGCTAGTAGAAGAGTTTGAGAGGGAGCATGGAGAAGAGGTCGAAAAACTAAGGTGACAGGAGCAAGAAGAAGAAGAAAAGGAGTTCAGTCAGGAATTATCTAGGGAATTCATAGCAAAACTACTATATGGTTGGGGGAGAAGAAGATACAAAAGAGAGAGAGAAAAGAGATGGGACGAAAATTGGTATCGATGGAAAAATTCCTCAGAACGAGGAAACTTGAAGGGGGGGCCATGTTATGAGAGCCCCAAACAGGAAAAGATTTCTCATGCATTTGAACACTTAATCCAAAACCTCAAGACATACAATAAAGTTGAGATATAAATAGTGTGGGAACTAAGGTCACATGACAAGGTCAGGTGATCATAGAACATTCTGGAAAGAACATGTGATCGTGGGACTCTAGGGTACAGCCACTGTAGTAGTAGTATAAGTAGGGCTACAATCTAGCAAAGAACTCCATCAAGTTCTTCTTGAACATCCACCTAGGATGATCACTAAGGACATTCACTGTCTATTGATAACACAACAATGGAGATCAAGTTCTTATGTTATTGATAGACAGTGAATGTCCTTAGTGATCATCCAAGGTGGATGTTCAAGAAGAACTCGATAGAGTTCTTTGCTAGATTGCAGCCCTACTTATACTACTACTACAGTGGCTGTACCCTAGAGTCCCACGATCACATGTTTTTCCAGAATGTTCTATGATCACATGACCTTAGTTCCCATACTATTTATATCTCAACTTTATTGTATGTCTTGAGGTTTTGGATTAAATGTTTGAATGCTTGGGAAACTTTTCTCCTTTTGGGGCTCTCATAACAAAAATAGGCTCTATACCTATCTAGATTTGACTTTACACTCAAATATGTTCTGGGGAGTAAGATGGAAAAGATAGATAGCTTAAGCAAGAGGCTAGATTGGAAGGTTGTAGTGGAAAGAGATAACAAGAATGAAATGTTGGTTAAGCTAGAATAGTTAGAAGTGAGAAGAACAGAAGGAGCAGAGGTAATCATAGAGAGAGTAGACTTACTAGAGAAAGTAAGGCAGTTAAGAGTAAAAGATAATGAAGTAGTTAAAGCAGTAGAAAAAATGAAGCAAGTAGGAGTAAAGATGCTAAGAGATGAAGAATGGAAAGAAATTGATAGCATAATATATAAGGAGAGGAAGGTGTATGTATCTAAGGATGAGAAATTAAGAGCAGAGATTATTAGGTTGCATCATGATACACCAGTAGAAGGACATGGGAAACAATGAAAAACAGTAGAATTGGTCACAAGAAACTTTTGGTGACCAGGAATAACAAAGAAAGTGAAGTGATATATGAAGGGGTGCGATTCCTGCCAAAGGAATAAAAACTACATGGAACAACCAGCAGGCAAATTAATGCCCAATTCAATACCAGAAAAGCCCTAGTGTTACCGATAGACAGTAAATATCCTTAGTGATCACCCTAGGTAGATGTTCAAGAAGAACTCAATAGAGTTCTTTGTTGGATTGCAGCCTTACTTATACTACTACTACAGTAGCTGTACTCTAAAGTCCCACAATCACATGTCCTTTCCAGAATGTTCCATGACCATCTGACCTTGTCACATGATTTGACTTGCTAAGTTCCCATACTATTTATATCTTGATCCTGTTGTATGCTTTGAGGTTTTGGACTAAGTGTTCAAATGCATGGGAAACCTTTTCCTGTTTGGGGCTCTCATAACATGGCCCCCCCTTCAAGTTTCCTCGTCCCAAGGAATTTTTCCATTGATACCAATTTTCATCCCATCTCTTTTCCCTCTCTCTTTTGTATCTTCTTCTCCCCCATCCATATAGTAGTTTTGCTATGAATTCCCTTGGTAATTCCTGACTGAACTCCTTTTCTTTTTCTTCCTGCTCCTGTTGCCTTAGTTCTTTGACTTTTTCCCCATACTCCTTCTTGAGCTCTTCTACTAACTCTTTTGCATTTTCTAGATTTTCTTTATTTTCCTAGGTGTCTTCTTCTACTGTGTAGCCCTTCTATCTCACTAGGAACTTTTCTTTTCCTCTTACCATTCTCTTGTTTAAGATTTTTTCCACCTTGAATTCCTTCTCTCCTTCAATAATGACTGGTTTTGGCGGTGTCCTCTTTTGTTCTTCTACCTGTGGTTTATAGAGTCATACTCTACTTGCGTTAACTACTGGATGTATCTTAATGGACTTAGGTAGTTCTAATTCTATTGCATTACTAGAGACAATTCCCTTGACTTTGTAAGGGCCCACAAAATGTTCCATCAATTTTTCTGATCTTCTCTCTTTCATTTGCCACTTCAAGTCCTTTGTACTTAGCAATACTAAGTCTCCTACTCTGTACTCCTCTCTCTCTTCTCGCCTTCTATTTGCGAACTTCTTCATTTCCTCCTACACTTTTCCTAATGCCACTTTTGCTTCCTCTTGGATTTTCTTCATTCTTTCTATGAATTTTCCCACCACTTCGTACTTTCTCTTTCTTTCACCTTCAAAACCTATCCTTGGGTCTTGACCATAGTTTACTTTGAATGGTGATGTTTTTGTTGCTGCATGGATTTTGTTATTGTATGCGAATTCCGCTGTTCCTAACCAATCCAGCTACTGCTTTTGTCTATGATCGATGAAGACCCTCAGATATTGTTCTAACTCCTGGTTTATCCTCTCTGTCTGCCCATCCATTTGAGGGTGATAGGCTATCGAGAGTTTTGTCTAGATTCTCAACAAGTTATTTAACTCCCTTATCATTTCCACCACAAACTATACTCCTCTATTCAATATGATGCTTTCTAGAAGTCCATGCAATTTCCATACATGATCTCGGAACAGCTTTGCAAGTCCCTCTGCTGACATTTTCTCTGTTGTTGCTATAAAATGAGCCATTTTACTAAAACGGTCACATATTACTAAGATTGCATTGTATCCCTGGGCTAACGGTAGTTTGGTGATAAAATCTACTGATATATGACTCCATGGCTTTTCTGGGATTGCATTGGGCATCAATTTTCCTGCTGGTGCCTCGCTCCAGTTCTTGTATCTTTGACAAGCATCGCATCTGTTCATGTATCTTCCTACCTCTTTTGTTACTCCTGGCCACCAGTAATTCCTGGCAATCAACTCTGCTGTCTTCCATCTCCCTTTGTACCCTCCTACTGGGGTGTCATGGTGCAATCGTATTATTTTCCTCCTGAGGTCCCCCTCCAGCATGTATATCCTTTTTTCCTTCATTACTATCCCATCCTCTATTTCCCATTCTTTATCTTTCAACGTTTTTACTCCTGCCTTTTTCAACTCTTCTACTGCTTTTACTACCTTCTCATCTCCCTCCTGTGCCTTTTTGATTCTTTCCTTTAGGTTCTCCTCTTCTATTATTGTTTCTACTCCCCTAATCCATTCTGGCTTTACTAACTTCTGATTCTCGTTGTCTTTTTCTACCCTCTCCTACCAGTCTGGTCTTCTGCTTAATCCATCTGCCTTTCCCATGCTTTTTCCTGAAACGTGTTTTAATATAAAATTAAATCTTGATAGGTACAGGGCCCATCTTGCTTGTCTATGGTTTAATTTCTGACTCATCATAAAATACTGGAGATTCTTATGGTCTGTTCAGATTTCAAATTCAAGTTTTGCTCCTTCCAAATAATGCCTCCATGCTTCTAGACACCTTATCACTGCCAGCATCTCTTTATCATAAATTTCATAATTCTGTTCTGTGGTATTCAGCAATTTAGAAATGAAGGCCACCAGTCTCCACTTACCATCCTCATACTTTGTCGACAATACTCCCTCTATTGCATAATCTGAGGCATCCGTCTCTACTCTTATCTCTTTGTTGATGTCTAGAATAGCCAGGATGGGTTCTGTGGTGAACACTGCCTTAAGTCTCTCAAACACTTCTTCCTGTTTCTTTTTCCACTTCCATCTTTGCTCCTTCCTGACCAGCATATGTAATGGCACAGCTATTCTAGCAAAGTCCTTTATGAACCTCCTGTAGTAATTGGTAAGGCCCAGGAACTTTTGTACTTCCTTGACATTTCTAGGCACTGGCCAGTTCAGAACTCCTTCTACCTTCTCCTTTTGCATTTCTACTCCTTTTGGGCCAATTACTACTCCCAGAAACTCTACCTCTCTTACTTTCTATTTGCACTTCTCCGGCTTTACAAACAGGTCATTCTCCTCTAATCTCTTTAGTATCTCCTCCACCAGCTCGTCATGCCCCTCTTCCATTTCTGTAGCTACTAAGATGTCATCAATGAAGGTTGCTGTGTCTCCTTGGTTTATGAGATCTCTGAACAGGTTGTTCATCATTGTCTGGAAAGTAGCAGGGGAGTTTGTTAACCCAAAATACATGACTGTGGGTTCATAGGCTCTAATGTACATTGTAAATACTACTTTCCACTCATCCCCTTCCTTGATTCTGACGTTATTGTATCTCCATCTTAGATCCAGCTTCGTAAACACCTTTCTCTTTCCCACTCTATCCAGTATGTCTACAATGAGGGATAAAGGGTATCTATTCTTTATCATCCACTGGTTTACGTATCGATAGTCTTGTACCATTCTCTGTATGCTATCCTTTTTTGCCACAAAGTGTACTGGTGATGTTTGGGGCAACTTGGAGGGTTGGATATATCCTTTCCTTAATTGATCCTCCACAAATGCTTGTTGTTATCGGTGAACAGTGAATGTCCTTAGCGATCACCCTAGGTGGATGTTCAAGAAGAACTCAATAGAGTTCTTTGCTAGATTGCAGCCCTACTTATACTACTACTACAGTGGCTGTACCCTAGAGTCCCATGATTACATGTTCTTTCCAGAATGTTCTATGATCACCTGACCTTGTCACATGATTTGACTTTACTGAGTCCCCACCCTATTTATATCCTTACTCCATTATATGCTTTGAGGTTTTGGATTAAGTGTTCAAATGCATGGGAAACCTTTTCCTGTTTGGGGCTCTCATAACATCCAGGCCTTTCATACTGGCATCCTCTCCAACTCCCTTTTCCCAAATACTCTTTTCCACTTCCAAAATCTTCTGGGTACCAGTTTTCTTAATGCTTTCTTGTCCTTGTCCTTTTCCGTTTTTCTTACTTTCTTCTCCTTTCCTTCTTGCTTTCTTCTTCCATATATAGGTGGGCAACACGTCATTTTCACTTCCTCTTTCTCCCAATCTATTTCTAGATTGTAGACTGCTAGCCATGGCATTCCCAGTATTAATTCCATTTTGCCCAAATTGCATACATCCATTCTTGCCCTCTCCATATGTCCTTTGAAGAACATATTGTACTTGATCTGGTGCATTATGGCCCCCCTGTGTTTACTGTTCTATCCACATTCCTGACTAAGAGGGGTTTTTTTTAATTTTTCTATTTTAAATCCCTTTTCCTTTGCAAAGGTCATATCCATGAATAAACCTGTTGCCCCACTGTTCAACAATGCTTTTACTGCCACTCCTTCATGATTTTCCAACTTCTCTAACCCTACTTTCAACCAGACTTCTCTTAACGGCCGTAGTATGCACCGTATGTCTCTTACTCTCTCAGTTGTATTAATGAAGTTTAATTTATTGCCCAGTTCTTCTGTGCACAATACACTGTATATATTATTGGAGGCCAGCTGAGAGCTCACTGTCCTCCATTTTCTTTTGCCGACTCCTGCAGTGTTTCTACTACCCTTCCCTTGTACCTTTCCTAGCAATTTTTGGCCATATAGCCCCACTTTCCACATACGTAGCATGTCCTATCTCCTCCCCTTCCCCTATCTACATCCATTGTGTTTGGGTCTCTCCTTGGACCCATTTGAGCTCCTCCTCTGTTGAGCATATTTCCTCCTCTGTATCCTCCCCCTGTTCTCCATGTTATTTGTCCCTCTCTTCCCCCATATGATCCTCCCCCTCTTGGCTGTGCATTTTCCCCTGGACACACCACATTCCTTTCTAATACTTTCTCCTCTGCCCTGCTCTGTCTTTGGTTTCTGTCTAGTCTCACCACTCTTTCTTGCCACTCTCCAATGGTGGTTGGTGGTTCCTCTGCTTCAGCCAACTTCCTTCTGATGGCTCTATTCAGTCCTCTTTTAAACTCTTTGATAAGGGGTCTCCCCTCATAGCTGCTCCCCCTGGTGACCTTTTTGAATTCCTGCACATACTTGTCGCAGGTTCTCCCTCCCTGTTTGATTGTTCTCAACTGCTCTATCTTTCTTTCTTCCTCTGATGTCTCCCCAAAGTCATTCCTTATCTTTGCAAATAACTGCTCTGCCAATTCCACTTCTGACTCTCCCTTTGCTAATTCATCCAACAAATTATCCTTCCATGCTTCTGCTATTCCCCTCTGCATATACGATAACACCCAGGCCACCTGGGTCACTGCTGCTTCTTCTGCCATCTTCATCCTAATATATAGGCAAGCCACATTAACAAATGTGCTCACCTCCTCCATTCTTCTACTAAAGGTTTGAGGTTTGGTGACCTCTACTCTGCTCCCTTGTTGCTGAAGGAGCATAGTGTTAACCTGCTACTGCAGGGTTGCGATCATGGCAAGAAGTTGTTCCTCTCAAGGAATAGGCGCTGGAGAAGGCTCCCTTCGTTGCTGTTATTGTTGTTGTTGGCAGAACATATTGTATAGTGGTGGTGATGGGAATGATGATTCATATTCTGATGATTCTTGATCCAGAGTGACTAGCTAAGGCTATGTCCAACAGAGCACACAACCTTCATCTGTCTGGACTCCTACTGTCCTACTGACTACTGCTCTAGTCAAATTGGTATACAATTGCCTCTAAGAAGAGAACCCCTAAGCTAAGTGGTTTCCTAAGAAATGACCGCTACTCTCCTGCATGTACCACTCACAATGGAACATAGTATGGAGTTTATATAGAGAAAAATGTAAAGAACAACATCCAATTATGAGGTCAGGACTCAAACAGGATACCTGGACTTGGTATCTAGTCTCCTCTCTCAGTCCCTAACTGACTGAGAAGTCCCCTTTACAGCTAGGGCCTGCTATTCAAAATGCTTGTGAGTGCTGTGCTCACTAGCGAGGGAGATAAGAGAATAAGTGGGTGGTGAGGCTGCAAGGTGCGAGGTCACTGTTTGGAAATTGAGTTCTTATATTATCGATAGACAGTAAATATCCTTAGTGATCACTCTAGGTAGATGTTCAAGAAGAACTCAATAGAGTTCTTTGTTGGATTGCAGCCTTACTTATACTACTACTACAGTAGCTGTACTCTAAAGTCCCACAATTATATATCCTTTCCAGAATATTCCATGACCATCTGACCTTGTCATGTGATTTGACTTGCTAAGTTCCTATGCTATTTATATCTTGATCCTGTTGTATGCTTTGAGGTTTTGGACTAAGTATTTGAATGCATAGGAAACCTTTTCCTGTTTGGGACTCTCATAACATCTAGAGTCATATATCAGCAGACTTTATTATAAAGCTACTATTGGCACAGAGATACAACTCAATCTTAGTAGTAGTGGATAGGTTAACAAAGATGGTTCATTTCATTCCTACTATAGAG
>Ga0154002_1000405_pt1 | contig 12672 bp, 11 predicted proteins | sample TSNY086MetaG_FD_102276 | JGI IMG/M metagenome (GOLD analysis project Ga0154002, IMG submission 102276) | Attine ant fungus gardens microbial communities from New York, USA - TSNY086 MetaG | ecosystem: Host-associated > Fungi > Mycelium > Unclassified | place: USA: New York, Robert Cushman Murphy... | reverse complement strand
AGGCATCTAAGCGTGAAGCCCCCCTCAAGATGAGATATCCCATACGCAAGTAGTAAGACCCCTTGAAGACGACGAGGTAGATAGGGCAGAGGTGGAAGTGTGGCAACACATGTAGCTGACTGTTACTAATCGGTCGAGGGCTTAACCAAGTTGGTTTAGGTAGATAAAACGGATGATTTCAATATGTGGTTTTGAAGGTATATATGATATCTTTATAGTAACAAAGCGATATTAGGCCTGGTGGCTCAGTTGGTTAGAGCGCCGCCCTGTCACGGCGGAGGTCGTGGGTTCGAGTCCCATCCGGGTCGCTTTGGGGTCTTAGCTCAGCTGGGAGAGCATCTGCCTTACAAGCAGAGGGTCATAGGTTCGAGCCCTATAGGCCCCACTAAAAAGATTTGCCATTCGTTTCGCCGATATGGCTCAATTGGCAGAGCAGCTGATTTGTAATCAGCAGGTTATCGGTTCGAGTCCGATTATCGGCTTTGTAAGTTAATAATTATTTAGGGGGAATTCCCGAGTGGCCAAAGGGGGCAGACTGTAAATCTGTTAGCTGTGCTTTCGGTGGTTCGAATCCACCTTCCCCCATTTAACAACTAAATATTGAAATCAACATTAACGCGGGGTGGAGCAGTCTGGAAGCTCGTCGGGCTCATAACCCGAAGGTCATAGGTTCAAATCCTATCCCCGCAATTTTATGCCTTGGTAGCTCAGTTGGTAGAGCAGTGGACTGAAAATCCACGTGTCACTGGTTCGATTCCGGTCCAAGGCATATGGGCGTGTAGCTCAGTTGGTAGAGCACTTGACTTTTAATCAAGTTGTCCGGAGTTCGAACCTCCGCACGCTCATACTTTTTAAAAATAGCGGAAACCTATATGTCAAGAGGTTTCCGCTATTTACTTGCTGTTAATATGGCAATGATAAATGAGGGACGATGTCCAAATGACTAACATTTGACTAACGTTTCTTTTTTTGGTGGTTGAAACAGGATTTCTAATGCATCGGCCGGCATGGCTGTATATATTCATCGTGGTGCTTGTTTGTGCGTGGCCCAGCCTGCCGGATACTGTCCTTATCCCCAAACCGAGTGTTATGTCTGTGGATAACGTCCTTGAAAATACTATATGGTGTTGATGGATACATTTGCGAACCGTCCCACTGTATGAATACATGATTATCACCTTGCCATTGATTACCAATCATTAAGCGATATTAAAGCTGCTCTTTGCGGTATTTCCGTAAAAGCTCAATCACTGATTCCAGTATTGAAACTATGCGGATAGAACTTTTGCTTCTAGGTGCCTTGGTGTACGGCTTTCCATTGACAAGATCGGTGCTTTTACTGACATTGATCGCTTTCGCATTAAAATCAATATCCGACCATGTAAGGGCAATCAACTCGCCACGGCGCAAGCCACAAAATAAGGCCAGTTGAAAGAATACTACATGTTGAAACTTTATCTTGCCATCAGAAAAATCGGTGTCGAGGGCATTTAGAAAAACCTCTGTTTGTTCCAGTGTGAAAAAATTGATATCATTAATATCACGCGCCTGTTTTGGCGGCTGGATTCGTTCACAGGGATTGTCAAGAAGGACATTCCACCGCACAGCAGTTGAAAGTATGTTGCTGATCAGGGCATGAACTCTTTTTATCGTGGCCGGTGAATACCCGCCCTCTTTGCCATCCTTCCGGCTTTTAAGCATATCGCTGTAAAGGTTATTTAAATGCGCTGGCTTGATCTTTGAAAGCTTTAAATGTCCAATGACCGGGTGTATATGCCGCTTTAGCAGCAGGCAGGGTATACCCACAGATATAGGGGGCTGGTCAAAGTGGACACCCTTAAAGGGTGGTGCATGAAACACGATCCTGCTGCACGGGCGGGAACATGTGTTTGCGATTACCAGAATGGCCGTAAGAAGAAGAAAGGGGAACTATATGAACGAGTTGGTAATATCAAGAAATCAAAAAGCGGTATGCAGCAGCTTACAAGTGGCAGAGAAGTTCCGAAAAAGACACGATAATGTAATGAGAGACATTGAAAAACTGCTTGTTGACTCCTCAAAATTGAGGAATGAAAACGGTGAAATACCGGTCATGTTTCAGAAAGCAAAGTATAAAGCAGAGAATGGGCAGGTCTACGAAATGTATTACATGAATCGTGATGGTTTCTCACTTTTGGTAATGGGATTCAATGGCAAGAACGCCCTTGAGTGGAAAATTAAGTATATTGGAGTATTCAACCAAATAGAGCGGTTGTTGACTGAAAAACAGTCCTTGCCCTGGCAGGAATCCCGGAGCCTGTCCAAGCAGATACATAATACATAAGCAGGAAACCGATATTGGGGACGGCAACCGGGACAACGCCACTATGTCACAGCTCGGCCGGTTAATCCTGATCGAGAATGTTATATCGGACTGCATCCGGGAGGGAATCCGGCGGCAGGCACCATATAAGGGGATTTACCGGAAGTGCAGAGAGCGTACCGAGCAGTTCAGAGCCATTGCAATGACCGCTTAGGCAGGATGGGGATTAGAACGGTACCGGCGCGCAGGACAATCGGGGCAATTTCCGCTTTGATTGCCTTGAGGGTGTAAAACGGCAAATTGAATAGGCAAAAGGAAAAAGCAGCAGAACCGTGGTGGCCTGCTGCTGCCGCATTTCCCGACACCGGGCGTCATAAAGCCAGCTGGTGTTCTGGTTGATAGAATGTGTACCGGAGGGTATGGACGGATATAAAGGGGATCCCTATGTTCTTACAGTGCGCTTTAAGGCGGTCGTTTACGGTGGATATCTTGCATTGCCCGAATATTGGCATATCGCCCGGCTTGTTCCGGAGCAATCCGCTGAATTGCCCTGCCAGTTCGCCGCCTGTCTCAATAGTACGTAACGATGCCGCATCTTTGACCGGATAAAAGTTCCCGTCTCTCCACGCCTTGTTAAGGTTCCTCTCTTTCCTTGTGCAATTATCCAAGTTTGGCTTGGAAGCGGCAGCGGGCTTTACATCTCCATGTGTGAGAAGTCAATAACCAAATCGTCATAGATGTTTACCTTGATTTTATCTTGAAAGGCGTAGGAACTTGTCTTGAAACTCTCCTTTTCAAAATAATAAACATAGACGGTTTGGCTCTGTGGATTCACGATCCAGTATTCCCGGACGCCTGCGAGCTGGTAAAGATTTAACTTCCTGATGTAGTCATAGCTGGCAGTGCTCGGAGAAATGATTTCAATAATCCAATCCGGTGCGCCCTTGCAGCCATCGTCATTTAGTTTGTCCTTGTCGCAGATTACGCTTATATCCGGTTCGACATAAGTGGTGTCATCCCCATAAAGGAATACCGCAAACGGGGCGGAGTAGACCTCGCAATTTCCGTCATGAGAATTAATGTGGTTGTAGATAGTTGCATGCAGCCATCCGGATATCCTTTGATGTATTCTTTTGGGTGGAGCCATCATATATATCTGGCCGTCAATCAGTTCTGCCCGGGTTCCTTCCGGCAGGTTGTAGATATCCTCAATGGTATAGGTTCGTTCTTGCGGTAATGACATGGTAACACTTCCTTTCTGTTCATAGTGTTGGTTGATGGGTGCGGTTTATTCGTCGGAAGCGGCAGCGGGCTTCATAATATGCCCGTCAGCCTCCAAGATTTCGTCAACAGAAAGATAATTACATCCCGAACAGATCGGCATGGGTGCCGGTGCGCTGTAACAGCAATTCATTGTCGATTTTCTTGTAAATCAACAGCCAGTTTGGTTCAATGTGACATTCCCGATACCCTGCATGATTACCGATCAGGCTGTGGTCTTTGTTTTTCTCCGGAAGTGGTGAGGGTATCCAGAGCGTATCAATAGCCTACTGCAATAGTGGCATTTTATAGTTACGCTTTGCACAGGTCTTGAAATCTTTTTTAAACTTGGTGGAATACCGTACATCAAGCATAATCAGTCCTCCATCAATTCCGCAAAAAGATTTTCCGTGCTTCCGGTGAATTTATGGCCGCCGCCGCTTTCCAATTCTTTGAAAGCCTCTAAGGTTTCAGCGTTTGGCGTTTCATCCGGAATAGCAGCTCCCTGTAGGTAAGGGATGATATAAATCAACTTCCCCTCTGGTATTTGGTCTATCAGGTCTTTGGCAAAGTCCCTATTACTCATGTTGGCTCCTCATTTATTTGGTTGTTATTGTTTTCAATGCGTTTAATGCTGCTGGCTACTTCCCGGAGCTAACAAGCTTCATGACATGGCCGTCAGCGTCCATAGTTTCGTCAATAGCGCGTTTAATGAATGCATTGGTGCTTTCCCCCATCTTTTCGGCATGGGCCTTTATTTCCGCATACTTTTCTTTTTGGACATCCAGAGGGATGCGCTTTAGTTTTTCTTTGGCGTATTGCATATTATACTCTGTTTTTTTATCAATAGCCATATCTTCACCGTCTTTCATGGTTATTCATGGAACCTGGGGCATCCATAATTAGGTACACCTATTCCACCTTACAATGATATTGTACCATAAAATAATTACTATGTACATGGTAATAATACACAAATACAACGTACATAGTTTATATATTCTGCCAATATACAAATAACAATGTAAGTGGTATACAGACCGGCTTCCAAGAAAAAGACAGGCGGACACCTGAACAGTGTCACAAGCGGGAATCAGACATACTGGTGAATAAACATAAGTCCCGACGGGCAGTACATTCCAGATGATTCCCCCGCCACCACAAACGAAGGGAGATTCAACCATGGGAGACAGAGCATTAGAGAATCGTATCAAGAGATTGTGAGACAAAGGTAATGAATTTCCCGTTGTTTTGCCCTAAGTGCAAATGCGTAACGGAAATCAATATCAGCAATGAAGAGGTTGAAGTTATTGGGTGCCTGGTGCCAGAGACGAATGGCACACAAGATATAATTACTCTTTTAATCAAGTTGTCCGGAGCTCGAACCTCCGCACGCTCATACTTTTTAAAATAGCGGAAACCTATATATCAAGGGGTTTCCGCTATTTTTATATTAACTAAAATTCATAAAAGTCAGCCAGCTTAACATAAAGAGTTGGCTTAGGGTATGGATAAAGCTTTACATAAGGATACGCACGGATTCACGAATCATCAGCTTGGAATCTAAGACAATATTCTTATATTTACCGGAATCCCTGCTATCCTTATTTTTTGTACGGTTAATCAGGATGCTTGCACCAAGCTGCCCCATTTCGCGGATCGGTCTTTGCATGCAAGTTAATTTGGGTGCAAAAACAATTGCCCACTCCGGATCCCCATATAGTAAGATGGAAATATCATCAGGAATACAGATTTGTGAATCAGAAAGCGCAGCTATAACGTCAAGTCCCAAAGATTCTTTTGCAACAAATATTGCTGTAGGTCGATTTTTTAGCTCAATGATCTCTTTGCATGCCCTATATGCGCCAATTTTATCTTCACAAAACTTTATAAATTGCTCTTGAATGGGAATATGATATTTTTGCAATGCCATTTTATAGCCGGATAACCTGTCCTGCTCGGTTTTTAGTTGGGAATAAGAATTAATAATTGCAATATCTCGATGCCCACATGTTATTAGATATTCCACTGCACGAAATGAATCATTTTCGTTGTTGATACCAACATGGTCACACTGGATTCCTTCTGGTAATGGTCGATCAAATACAACAAAGTTTACCTCCTCTTCCATTAATTTTGAAATAATGCTTTTACCGTCAGCAACTGGGCTGATTGCAAGACCAGCGCAGTTATATGATAGAAACACATCAGCATTTTTTCTCTCTTTTTCTATATTTTCGTTGCTGTTGCCAATTGCAATTGTCATATTTTCTTTGTTTGCAATTTCTTCAATCCCTTCCAGAACTTTTATAAAAAAAGAATTGCTGATATCACCAACGATAATACCGAGAAGGTTTGTGTTGCTGCCGCGCATACTCCGAGCCAACAGGTTAGGGCGGTAATTGTGCTCTGCAGCAACTCGCATAATCATTTCTCTTGTCTCATCGCTTACGCCTTGTTTGGCATTCAGTGCTCTGGATACTGTATTAATTGAGGTATTGGTTAATTCTGCAAGCTCTTTTAATGTAAACTTTTTATTCAAAATAAATCACTCCATTTTCAAATTGCTATGTAAAAGCCAATATTGATTTTTTCTTTATTAATAATTATTTAATTTAATGGTAACGTTATTTTATATAATACTACTTTTTGAAAAATTCGTCAATACAGCATAACATTTTTATTGATGATATTTGAAATTATATAGGAAATCCGTTAAATTTGTTTAAATATGATATGGATTTTAAACTATTATTCTAAAATATAAGATTTATATTGACAATAAATTTTTTCTAAGTTATAATCTCATTATCACTTCGGTAACGTTAATGTACTGAAAAATGATGGTTTCAATTACCAATTTTATCTATATTGCATAAAATTGGAAGTATCAGTTCAATATTATATGGAGGAGGAATTCAAATGAAGCAGATTAAAATGTTTGTATCAGCAATTCTGGTGCTGGGGTTACTTGCTACGCTGAGTGCGTGCACAAATTCACAGACCCCATCGACTGAAACCACAACACAGAATGTTACAGGTCAATCTACCGTTCAATCATCAGATTCCAAGAAGATTAAAATTGGAGTCTCATTTGATGCATTGCAGTCGCAATTCTGGCTTGCTAATTATGATGCTATCAAAGAAGAAGCCGATAAACTGGGAGTAGAGATTATTGAGGCTATTGCTGAAGGCGACAGCAATAAGCAGCTTCAGCAAATTGAAAATTTGATTGCAGCAAATGTAGATGCTATTATTTGCGTACCAAAGGACAACAAGGCGATTGTAGCCGCAATTCAAAAGGCAAATGATGCAAATGTTTATTTCATTACGGACAACCGCAGCGCTGATGAAGGTGCGCGTGTCGACCTCGAAGTGGGCGCCGACAGCTTTGAAATGGCAAAATCCGAAGCACAGTGGCTTGTTGATGATGCAAAAAGCAAGAATACTAAATATTATGTACTCGAGCTTTTGGGTGACCTAAAAGATGTAAATGCTATGCTGCGCGATAAAGCATTCAATGAAGTTGCCGACGCAAACCCAGATTATCTGGAAGTTGTGGCCCAGGTTCCCACCGAATGGAAAGCAGAAACTGCTTTGTCTGGAACCGTAAACGCATTGCAGGCCAACAAAGAAATTAACTGCATCTTTGTTCCCTCCGATTCGCTGCTTCCTTCCGTGTTATCAGCACTACAACAGCAAAACAGATACTTTAAAGCAGATGATCCGAACCATGTAGTGGTTGCCAGTTTTGACGGTGCAAAAGAAGGGCTGGATGCTATACGTGATGGATATGTGGATATTGATATGGTGCAGGATGCCGTTCTGGAAGGAAAGCTTTGCGTGCAAGGAGCTGTTAAATTGGTTAAAGGGGAGACACTCGAATCCAATCAAATATTAGAAGAAGGATTTGCCGTAACCCGCGATAATTTTGAAGAAACTTCAGTAAAAGCATGGGCATACATGGAGTAATCCAATTGCAAACCATAAGAAGTACGCTGCGCGAACTTTTTATGGTTTGCGTAAATTAGAAAAATCGTGCAGAGGGAAAAGTAAAGGTTCTTTAATTTATGCGATTTAGAAAGGTATTGGTGGGTTATGCTATCAAAGTGTTATAAACATGTGCTTCTGGCCATCAGCAAGCGGACAATCGTGATTATGATTATCTTATTGTTTTCTATATCCGCACTTATTGTTCCAAATTTCTTTCAGTATGGAAATGTTGAGAATATTTTCATTCAGGCCGCCAGTCTGTCAGTGGTAGCATGCGGAGTGACTTTTGTAGTGCTGAATGGAGGAATAGATTTTTCGTCAACCTCAATAATTGCACTTAGCAGCGTGGTTGGGGCATCTATTATTAGCGTGGACAGGGGTTATATGGCGGGAAACCCTTTATCAATACCCGTGGCTATTATGGTAGTTCTATTAATTGGTCTTTCTTTTGGTGCCATTAACGGATTTGCGGTTGTGGTTTTTAAGATGCCATCGTTTATTGTAACTATGGCTACGATGATGATTGGCAGCGGAATGGCGGTATACTACACAAAAGGAGAAACCATTAACCACTTACCAGGCGCATTTAACTGGATTGGAAACGGGCGGGTATTGGGGATACCTGTCATTCTGTTTATTGCGGTGATGATTGTAGTTGTACTGCATTTACACCTGACTAAATCTCTCTTTGGAAGACAGGTATTTGCTGTTGGTACAAATCCTAAAGCGTCCATGATTTCTGGTATTCAAGTTAAAAATACGATTTTTAAAATGTTTTTAATAAGTGGTGGATGTGCGTCGATCACAGGTATTCTGATGACTTCACGCCTCCAATCGGGTGCTCCTGGGCTTGCCAGCAATATGTTTGTTGACATCATTGCCAGTATTGCCATAGGCGGCACCAGCACTAAGGGAGGAAGCGGCAGCATAATAGGTACGTTTTTTGGCGTGCTGTTCCTGACTACGATGAATAACAGTCTTAATATGGCGGGTGTCTCGTGGTTTGTTATCGATATTATTAAGGGTCTGATTATTTTAACCACTGCCATCGCAGATGTAGTAAAGAAGGAGGCAAACTGAATGACTAGTCAAAGAGATGATGTGTTACAAATTAAAGACATCAGTAAGAGCTTTTCAGGAGTAGAAGTGCTCAAGTCAGTTAGTTTGTCTGTCAACAAAGGGGAAATCTTGGGACTGGTGGGTCAGAACGGAGCTGGCAAGTCAACCCTTATGAATATTGTTGGTGGGGTACTTCCGGCAGACAAAGGCAAAATGTGCCTTATGGGAAATGAATTTAAGCCGCTCAACCCATTTATGGCTGAAAAGATGGGTATCGCTTTTATTCATCAGGAACTCAATCTATTTCCTAATCTGTCTATTGCGGAAAATATGTTTATCGATAGTTTCCCACTCAAAGGTCCTCTGCGTACAGTTAATTTTAAAGCGGCCAGGAAGGCTGCAAAAGCGGCATTGGGATTTTTAGGTGTTTCAATATCCCCAGATAAAAAAGTACAGGAGCTTTCTATGGGACAGCGTCAGATGGTAGAAATTGCGAAATATATAAATCGTAATGCAATCGTCATTATTTTTGATGAGCCCACCACCTCGCTTTCCCATAAGGAGAAAGAGATGCTTTTTCGTGTGATATGTGGTCTGAGAGACAAGGGGGCGGCCATCATTTACATTTCACACATTCTTGAGGATATTTTTGAATTGTGTGATCGGGCAGTGGTATTACGGGATGGAAGGGTAATCAAAGAGGCGTCAATTACCGAATTTGACAGCACTACCATGATCAAAATGATGGTTGGCAGGGATTTGAAGCAAATATTTCCAACCGTTGACAAGAAGATTGGCCAACTAGCGTTTGAAGCCAGAGAAATAAAGGCGAATGGGGTTCATGGAGTTAGTCTTTCACTGCATGAAGGAGAGATTGTAGGGATGTTTGGCTTAATGGGCGCGGGGCGCACAGAATTTGCAAAAGCAATCTTCGGTGTGGAAAAGATAGAATCAGGTGGTGTATTTTACAAAGGAGAGCAGATTAATCCGATCACCCCCAGGAACTGTATTCGTCACGGCATTGCCTTTATCACTGAAGATCGAAGATATGAAGGACTGCTTATGCCAAAAACAGTTGAAGAAAATCTGCTGTGCGCATTTTGGGATAAACTCACTTCTGGTCCATGGAAATGGATCAATGTTAAACAAGAGGGCGAAAATGCGGCAAAACAAATAAAAAATTTGCAGATAAAAACTGCTGATTTCAAGACACAGCCGGTACGTAATTTGAGTGGGGGCAATCAGCAAAAGGTAGTTTTGGGAAAATGGCTGATGTTGGAACCTGGTGTTATCCTTTTGGATGAGCCGACCAAGGGAGTGGATGTAGGCGCTAAATATGAAATCTATAATATCATTAACCAGATTGCAAAAAACGGTTCTTCTGTTCTGCTGATTTCCTCTGAAATGGAAGAGCTTATTGGTATCTGTGACCGCATTATCATCATACATGACGGTCTTGTGAAAGGTGAATTCCACAAGGAAACCTATGATTCCGAAGCGATTCTCAAGGTTGCTGTGGAAGGGAGTGTGTGATATGGCAGAATGGGTAAAGAAACTTAGTCAATATGGTATTTATTTTGTATTTGCAGTATTAATTATTTTATTTTCATCCATTTCCAGAGTATTTTTAGCATCCGGTAATATCATAAATATTTTGCAGCAAACGGTTGCACTTGGTATTGCCACTGTGGGTATGAGCTTTGTCATGATTTCAGGCGGTATTGATACATCCGTTGGCTCTGTGATGTATCTTGCGTCCTGTGCAGGGGCACAGATGTTGAACAAAGGCTTTGGTATTCCAGCCGCTCTGACCGTGGTAATTTTACTTGGATTATTGGCAGGGTCTGTTAATGGGATTGTTATTACAAGATTTAAGGTAGCGCCTTTCATTGCAACTTTGGCAACCACAAGTATTGCTCGTGGGATCGGACTGGTTACTTCCCAGGCTAAGATGTTATTTTTAGGTACCGCATCATACGTAATTGCGGGCACGCGTTGGTTTGGTATTCCCGTTACGGTTTATGTGCTTATTACAGTTGTCCTTTTGGCGGATTTCTTTTTAAACCGAAAATCTTTTGGTCGTCAACTGCTTGCCATCGGTGCGGATTCTTTGGGTGCAGAGAAAGCAGGTATTTTTGTCAAGCGGAGAGTTTTTACTGCTTATTTGATTTGTGGCATGTTAGCTGGTTTAGCAGGATTTTTATCAACAGCTCAGATTTCAGCCATAGATCCCAAATTTGCGTCGGGTTACGAATTTACTGTAATCAGCGCTACTGTTTTAGGCGGCACCAGTCTGTTTGGCGGTAAGGGAAACATTTTTCCGGGAATACTAATGGGGGCATTAATCGTTACAATCATAGAAAATGGATTGAACATTATGAATGCTTCCCCCTACATCTATCCAATAGTCAAAGGTCTTATTATCTTTTTCGCTGTTATGGTGGACAGCATGAAGAGCAGCGGCGAGATGCGGTAATTCAAGCAGAAAGAGGAGTATCTTTATGAAAAGAATCTATGGACACGGTTATGCCCTTATTGATGATAAAGTTGCCCTGAGTGCGGAAAATCCTGTTTCCGCCCACCAACTTACAAAATATTATGCACAAACGGAACGGGAGTATGCTTACCCGAATACCAAGGATCCGGAGGAATGGCGGCAGTGGCGCGAGACACTTACGGAAAAGCTGTTGAGCATACTGTGTCTAGATAGACTTGGGCATCCACCTGCTCCGTCTTTTGAAGTAATTTCATCTGAAATGACCACAGATTATATTCGCAAAAAAATTATATATCAAACAATGCCGTCAAGTTGGGTTACTGCTTACCTTTTAGTCCCCCATCATATAGAAGCACCAATTTCTGCTGCGTTGGCAGTGCATGGGCATTTTCCCGAGGGTAAAAACAGCGTTGTTTTTCCTGAAAAGGCGGCCGGTATAGCATATGCTCATGAGCTTGCAAAAAATGGAGTCCTTGTTTTAGCTCCGGATAATGCCGGTATGGCAGATGCAGCCAATGTTGGTACCAACGAACGTGATGTATCTTTAGATTATGTCACTGAACCGCATATGGGTGGCTGTGACCTGCTTTGGAGGCGTCTCAACCACATGGGGTTGGATATCACAGGTTTTCGTATTTTTGAATTACTGGCTGGTTTGAACATGTTGGCCGCTATGCCGGAGGTAGATGCTTCCCGCATTGGATGTGCAGGGCTGTCCGGTGGTTGCTGGCTCAGTCAGATATTGGCGGCTCTGGATGAGCGTATTACCGCAGTTGTACTTAGTGGATACTTTACTACATTTGTGCAAACCGCATGGATTGGACATTGTGTATGTCATCATCCTTTTGGAATCGGTAAAGTCTGCGATATGCCAGATATTTCAGCAATGATTGCTCCAAGACCTCAATTTGTGGAGTCCGGTACACTGGATACTGCCTATCCTGTGGAACCTGCTTATTCGATGGTCAAACAAGCATACACCAGATTAGGTTCACCCAATAATATAGATATAGACTGTTTTGTAGGAGGCCACCGTTTTCAAGGTGAAAAATCAATTCCCTGGTTGGTGAAGCAGTTATCATCAACCGTGACAAAACCATGAAAAGTACATTGTATGAAGAAGAGGAAAATGGATGAAGCAGAAGAGATATGCATTCCCGCTTGTAGTTCAATTGACTGTGCCGGATGATCTTTACAGCCAGGAGTTTCGATCCCTGCTTGGGCTTTTAAGAGATGAGGGATTCTACGGTGTCGAATTGAACATACTGGATTTTGGGAAATATAAACCCCAGGATTATACTAATTATTTAAATGAGTTTGGTCTAAATATGACAATGGTTGCCACAGGGGCATATGCTGTTCAAAATGGACTGTCTCTGAGCAGCAGTGATCCGCAAGTACGTAGGCGCTCCGTACAAGAGGTTAAGATGATTGTAGATTTTGCAGCCCAAATAGGTGCGGGCGTTATATGCGGCTTCATTAAAGGAACCGCAGAGATTGCAGCAGAGACTGCGAAGAGTTTTATGAGGGATTCCCTGCAGGAACTCAGTCAGTACGTGTT
>Ga0154002_1000404_pt1 | contig 12704 bp, 9 predicted proteins | sample TSNY086MetaG_FD_102276 | JGI IMG/M metagenome (GOLD analysis project Ga0154002, IMG submission 102276) | Attine ant fungus gardens microbial communities from New York, USA - TSNY086 MetaG | ecosystem: Host-associated > Fungi > Mycelium > Unclassified | place: USA: New York, Robert Cushman Murphy... | reverse complement strand
GTAATTATTGTGCCATAACAGGGTATAGCACTTATATCAGACGGCTGTCAATTTTTAACCGTGAGGGCATGATGATCCAGGCCGGCTCGGCTTTGGGCAGTATGGATGACAGCGAAAGAATCCTGCATACGGATTGGTTTCAAACAGAATTGGGAAAACGGACCGATCATTATGAGCTGGATTTAAGAACCCCGGTTTTTCATAGCGAAACGGAAGAAATGCTGCCGATTATCCGGCCGATTTCCGGGAACACAGGGACAAGCTGGGCAGCAATTTTTATCTCTCCCAGATTATTCCAGGATGAGCTGGTGAAAAACGATAACGGCAATGAGATTGTCGTATTTACCCATACGGGCACCAGAGCCGCATCCCTCCATGAGCCGGCAGAACACAGGGAAGAAAATGATGCGTTGATTGGGGAAATTTTAAAAGCAGGCAAGAATCGTGGTTTTATTATTTCCACAATCCATGGCCGGTCCTGTATGATGACTTATGAGACTTATGCCCGCAGCGGTATTACGGTGATGGAGATTCTGGATCTGGAAACTTTAAAAAATGACCGTCTGATAATGCTGCAAACGGTAGTCCTGATCTTTATCATGTGCCTGTGCCTGGGTTTGATCCTTAGCTTTTTTATCGGCAGTCAGGTGAGAAAGCCAATCAACAGCCTGATCAATCATCTTAACAAAATCGCCGGCGGTGATTTTTCACAAAACAAGGCGCTGGAAACGGAAGATGAAATCGGTCAGATCGGAAAAGTGGTTAATACCATGGCCGGTCAGATTGACGGGTTAATGCAGCAGCGGCTTGATGATGAAAAGGAAAAGAGCAGCCTGGAACTGAAAATGCTGCAGGCGCAGATCAATCCTCACTTTCTCTATAATACGCTGGATTCCATTAAGTGGATTGCCGTGATCCAGAAAAACAGCGGAATTGTCAAGGTGGTAACCGCACTTTCCGGATTATTGAAGAACATGGCGAAAGGCTTTCATGAAAAAGTGACGGTTGCCAAGGAGCTGGAATTCGTTAAGGATTATGTAACAATTGAAAAGATCAAGTATGCGGAGCTGTTTGATGTGCAGATCCATGTGGCGGACCCGGAGCTTTACCGGGCCGGAATTGTCAAGCTGACCCTTCAGCCGCTGATTGAGAATGCCATTTTTAGTGGCATTGAACCAAGCGGGAAAAACGGAACGGTCCAAATCAATATTTATGCCAGAGATGAGATTCTGTATTTGCTGGTAAGAGATGACGGGATCGGCATTGCCCCGGATAAAATCGAACATCTGCTAAAGGACACCCAACGGGTTAAGGGCTCCCAGATGAGCAGCATCGGAATTGCCAATGTAGACCGGAGAATCAAACTTACATACGGCGAAGCTTTTGGCCTGACGGTGACCAGTGAATGGGGAGAATACACGGAAATCATGATTAAGATTCCGCTTGAATTTATCGATGAAGGAGTACAAAACTATGTATAGAGTTATGCTGGTAGATGATGAGCCGTTGATTTTGGCAGGGATTTCGTCGATGCTTAAATGGCCGGAGCATCAGTGTCAGATTGTCGGAAAAGCAACCAATGGCCGGCAGGCATTGGAGCGAATGGAAGAATTGCAGCCGGATATTGTCATTACCGATATTAAGATGCCGGCAATGGATGGGATCACCTTTATGCAGGAGGCAAAGACACGTAATGATACCGCCAGCTTCCTATTGCTGACAAACCTGGAGGAATTTTCGCTGGCAAGAGAGGCGGTCCGGCTGGGAGCGGTTGATTATCTGGTGAAGCTGGAGCTGACCGAAGAGAAATTAGCACAGGCCTTAGAGGAAGCGAAGAAAAACTGTGACCGTCATAAACGCATTGCGGCATCAGAGGTTGGCCGCAATACTTTGGAAATAACCAGAGAAGAAAAAATCCGTAATTATTTCCGGGAGCTTCTGGTCGATGATGTGGAGATCCAGGACGAAGAAAGTTACGGTATGGTGGAAGAGCTGTTTCAGGAACCGGTTGTTGTGCAGATCCATTTTAATTATGGCTTTGAAGGATTTACCCAGACCTTTACCAGAGCAGATCAGAAGAAGGTTATGGGCTTTGCCGAAGATATTATCAGTGAAATGATCCGCAGTTTTTTTGATCGCAGTTGTCTGGTCCGAAGAGACCAGAGCAGCTTTATATTAGTGCTGTCGGCCAAAAGCAAGCCTCATTATCAGGAGCAGATTCGCAAGATGTCAAAGAAGTTCCTTTTAGTCATAAAGGATTATTTTGAAGTATCGGCCGCCATTGCCGTCAGCTTAAAGGGAGACACGATTGCTGAGATTCCGGAACTTTTGTATCAGGTCATGAGTGCCATGAATCAAAGTTATTATGACAGCGGCGAAACGATTATCTTTTACTCTGAAACCCGTGAGAAACCAAACCGGCAGAGCCGGAATTTTAATATCAATTTTTTAAAACAGGACATTGCCCAAAGCATCCGGCAAAATGACGGCAGCCGGTTTGCCTTGATCATGGATCAGGTGATCGGGCTGTTAAGCGAGCATAAGCCGTCCCGGCCGCAGGCGATAAATGGATGCAGCAGTCTTTATTATTTTATCCTCTCTTTTTTCGACGATCAGGAAGAGCAGCTGTTTCCCTATTCGGTTGACATTATCGGACAGCTGAACCGGATGGAAAGCTTAAACGATATTATCCGCTGGACCTGCTGGTTCAGAGACGGGGTGGCGGATGTTCTAAGACGGCGTCAGGCTGTTAAATATGATAAGCATGTAGAGCTGGCGCAGGCTTACGTACTGGAACATTACCGTGAGAAAATTACGCTGGGGCAGGTTGCGGAGGTCCTGAATATCAGTCAGGGTCACCTAAGCAGTACCTTTAAAAAGCAAACCGGGAAAAGATTTTCCGATTTTGTAAATGAGGTAAAGGTGGATAAGGCCAGGGAATTGATTGAAACCCATCAATATATGATGTATGAAATATCGGATCTGCTGGGATTTGATACACAATACTACTTCAGTACTGTTTTTAAGAAAATGACAGGGTATACTCCGAAAGAGTACGAAGCAGAGACATTGGGAAAGAAACGGAGTGAATCCGATGATTTTATAAGAAAATAAAAATATTATAAAACATTTGTGGGGAGAGCTTGGTAAATTATAAAAATTCCATTTTCATTGGATTTGAGTGAAAAACTTCGTCTGTTATAATGAAAATATGGAAAAAATCAAAAGAAATGGAGGATTTGATTATGAAAGCAAGAATTTTAGCAATACTCTCCCTTGCCGCAGTTTCCTTAGCCGGCTGCGGCGGACAGACCACCAAGGCTCCGGAACCAGGCGGTTCCTTAGCAGAGACCGGGACAACGGCAGTGGATACCACGTTGGCATCCGATGAGAAGGTGAAACTTACCGTATCAACCTGGGATAATGAAAGTTCACCACAGTTTAAGTCAATAGCAAACGCGTTTATGGAGAAATACCCGAATGTCGAAATTGAGTTAATTGATACCCAGTCCGCCGAGTATAATAATAAGTTAACCGTTATGCTTGCCGGCGGTGATTCGGATCCTGATGTTATCATGGTTAAGGATGCCGAGACGCAGGTGACGATGAAGGATAAAAACCAGCTGCTTGACCTGACGGATTACATTCAGAAAGACAGCATTGACAGGAGCATCTATGCCGGAGCCGAAGAACAGCTTAAGATGGATGGCATCCAGTATACGCTGCCATTCAGAAAAGACTGGTATGTTCTGTATTACAATAAAGACTTATTTGATCAGGTCGGTGTGGAATATCCCGGTGATGACATGACCTGGGATGAATATGAAGAGCTGGCAAGAAAGATGACCTCCGGTGAGGGCAGCTCAAAAGTATATGGAACACACCACCATACCTGGATGGCAATGGTATCCAACTGGGCCGTACAGGATGGTAAAAATACCCTGATGTCGGAAGATTACGAGTTCCTAAAGGGGTGGTATGAGCAGGCTTTACGACTTCAGGATGACAAAATTGTACAAAGCTATGCAAACTTAAAAACCGGAAGTATCCATTATATCAGTGTATTTGAACAGCAGCAGTGTGCGATGATGCCAATGGGTTCCTGGTTTATCTCCACTCTGATCCAGGATAAAAAAGACGGTAAATATGATTTTGAGTGGGGCGTGGCAAAACTGCCTCATCCAGACGGGATACCGGCCGGAAGTACGATGGGGGCGGTAACTCCGGTAGGAATTAATGCAAAATCAGACGTTCCGGATACAGCCTGGGAATTTGTGAAATTTGCATGCAGTCAAGAAGGTGCTTTGGTTCTGGCCCAGAACGGCGTATTCCCGGCCGCAACTTCAGCTGCGATTGTCGAAGCGCTAAGTTCCATGGAAGGCTTCCCGGAAGACAGCAAGGGTGCTCTGGAAGTAACGAATTTTGTCTTTGACCGTCCGCTGGATGCCAAAATGGCCTCTGTTCGTAAAGTAATTGAAGAAGAACATGATTTGCTGATGATTGGCGAGGTGGATATTGACACCGGTATTGCCAATATGAACGGACGCGCAGCCGAAGCAAGAGCAGAATAAGATCATGTACATTGGGGGGAGTGAGGATCATGAACAGCCGGCGAAAGAAAGCTTTGAAAACGAATTTAATTGGATATTCTTTTATTATCCCTAGTTTTATCGGCTATGTTATATTTATTTTTATTCCGGTTTGCTTTTCATTCCTGTTGAGTGTGATGAAGTGGGACGGTTCTGATGCACCGATGGAATTTGTCGGCCTGCAGAATTTTACAAAGCTTTTCCATGACAGTACTTTTATTATTTCTTTGCAGAACACCGTCTGGTATGCATTGTTTACCGTACCGCTGACCCTGGCCGCGGCGATGTTGACTGCAGTACTTTTAAATTCAAAAATCAAAGGGATTGTCGCTTACCGAACCGTTTTTTTCTTCCCTTATGTAGCTTCATTGGTGGCGGTCGGAGCGGTTTGGAATATGCTGTTTCAGCCGGAATTTGGTCCGGTTAACGAATTTCTCAAGTGGATCGGAATTGTGAGTCCGCCAAAATGGACGGCATCGGTTGACTGGGCCATGTGGGTAATTATCATTGTCAGTGTCTGGAAATATATGGGCTATTATATGGTGGTATATCTTGCTGCCCTGCAGGGCATCTCGGATGATTTATATGAGGCCGCCGGAATTGACGGGGCAACAGGACTGAAAAAACTCTGGTATATTACCATTCCGATGCTGACGCCAACAACCTTCTTTGTTGTTATCATGCTGACCATTCAATGCTTTAAAGTATTTGACCTGATCTATGTGATGACCGGCGGCGGCCCGGGCAGGGCAACGAATGTATTAGTCAATCATATTTATAATGCGGCCTTTATTGATTTTAAATTTGGCTATGCAAGTGCTTCGGCTATGGTATTGTTTGTGTTTGTTCTGCTGGTTACCCTGATACAGTTGCACGGGGAGCGTAAATTCACTGATTTTGTATAAGGAGAGGGGACTATGAATGCAAGAGCAGTAAGAAGTAAAGCGTCCATTTATCTGGTCTTGACGATTCTTGCGTCAGGGATGGTAATTCCGTTTGTATGGATGGTACTGGCCTCCTTTAAATCAAGCAATGAGGTTTTCAGTATTCCGATGAAGCTGCTGCCGACAACATGGCATTATGAAAATTATATCGAGATATGGAAAAAGATTCCTCTTCTGACATTTTTTAAAAACACCGTAAAGCTGACGGTTATTACGACGCTCATTCAGGTGTTTACCAGCTGTTTTGCGGCCTATGGATTTGCTAAGGTAAAGTTCAAAGGCCGGGATATTCTGTTTGTGATCTACGTAACGACCATTGCTGTTCCATGGCAGGTATATATGGTGCCGCAGTTTGCAATGATGACGAAAATGAATCTGACCAATTCCCATCTGGGCTTAATTTTAATGCAGGCATTTTCCGCGCTTGGTGTCTTCCTGATGCGTCAGTTTATGATGGCCATTCCCAACGAGCTTTTAGAAGCGGCCAGAATTGACGGCCTGAATGAGTATGGGATTTTTGCCAGGATTTCATTGCCGTTGGTGAAACCGGGGATTGCCACACTGATTATTTTTACCTTTGTCAATATATGGAATGATTTCATGGGACCGTTGATTTATTTAAACAGTACCCAGCTGAAAACCATTCAGCTGGGTATCCGGATGTTTGTTTCCCAGTATGGTGCCGACTATGCACTGATTATGGCGGCTTCCGTATGTTCGCTCATTCCGGTATTGGTGATTTTTATTTTATGTCAGAGATGGTTTGTTGGGGGGATTACAGCAGGAGGAGTAAAAGGTTGATGTCAATGAGCAGAAAGAGAGAACGGCTTCGGCAGTTTCACGGAAGAAGTGTGGAAGAAACCAGGGCATGTGCAGAATATGTAAAGGAATGGTGGCCGGAAGAACTGGCTCATCGCCTGCGGGTTGCGGATGAGGTGACAGAACAGATCTTTTTATTTGATTTGCCGTGGGATATGGAACAGACAACCGTTCCGGTTGCCTTTGAGCAGGAGATTGACTGGCAGTATCAGCCGGGGGAAGATCCGGAATTTATCTATCAGATGAACCGTCACCGGTATTGGGTTTGTCTGGGACAGGCATATGCAGTAACCGGAAAGGAACTCTATGCCGAGTGTTTTGTTCATCAAATGCTGCACTGGATTGGGGCAAATCCCATCAATGACGAGACGAGAGCGACCACCTGGCGGACGATCGAAGCCGGCCTTCGGGCCGGGTCATGGATCAAAAGTATGGGTTATATGATTCATAGTCCGGCCGTCACGGACGAGGTATTGGATGCTTTCTGGTCGGCTTTGATTCTTCATGGCGAATATCTGGCGGCTTGTGATATGCCTTTTGGCATTAAGAGCAACTGGGGAGTATTGGAAAACAGCGGATTGTATGTGATCGGTAAACTGCTGGAGGAGGAGCCGGCAAAGTATCCTTTTGCCGGACTTGCCAAAAGCAGATTGCTGAAACAGCTCAAAACCCAGATTATGGATGATGGGGTGCATTGGGAGCAGTCAACCATGTATCACAATGAAGTTTTGAAATGCTTTATGGAAGTACTGCGGGTGGCCGACGGTTATGGTGATGAACTGCCGCCGCAGATGAAAGACCGGATCCGTCAGATGTCTTATGCCAACCGGATCTGGCAAAAACCGGATAAAACCCAGCCGGTTACCGGCGACAGTGATGCAACCGATTTGCGGGATGTACTGACCATCTGTGCATACTGGTTTCAAGATCCGGTTTTAAAGTCGGGCGGGTTTGAAATGATGGATTTTGAAGGAATCTGGGATTACGGAATGAAAGCCCGGCAGATCTATCAGGATTTAGACAGCATTGATCCGGCGGATACCTTATTCTGGCTAAAAGAAAGCGGCAACTGGTATCTGCGGTCAGACTGGGGGAACCAGGCGGATTACCTCCATGTACGCTGCGGAAGCCTGGGCGGCGGCCATGGACATATTGACAAGCTGCATCTGGATTTGACCATCGGCGGCGAAGATTTCTTAATTGATCCGGGCAGATATACTTATGTAAACAACCGGGAACGGCGGGAATTGAAAGGAAGCCAGCATCATAACGGCCTTTTTGTGGATCAAAGCGATTACAGTACATGTCTCGATTCCTGGGATGTCGCCGGACTGCCGCTGCCAGTAAATGGATATTGCTGCCGGAAGGATCCGTATACGTTGATTCAGTGCGGGCATTTGGGATATATCAATCGGGGCATTTTTCTGAACCGGCGGATTCTGGCAATCGGAACGAAACTGATTCTGGTCATGGATGAAGCATATGGAACGGGAATCCATACTTATGAGCAGAACTTTCATATGCCACCGTCAATTATCTTAACGCAAGCCGGTCAGGGACGTATGCTGGAAGGCCGGGATTATGACGTATTGGCCTGCTGCCTGACGGAAGGAGCCGAAATTGCCAAAGGGGAATGTGGTATTTCCCGATATTATAATCAGATGGAACAAGGACAGACTCTTTCCTTCCGGCATACTGCAACCGGAAAAACCAGCATCATAACGGTGTTTATCGGGGCAAAGAAAAATGACAAAAAATACATTTCCGCCGCATCTGTAAAGATCGAGTCGCCGGTAACAAAGCGAATTCTGAAAGCTGATGAAGCAGAGGGAGTTCTGATTCAATACGGCGAGGAAACCCACCTGGTGGTAACCGCCCACACAGACGCCGGTTCTGACTGTGAATATATCGGAGCCTGCGGCTGCTATGGACTGGGCAGAGTTATGGCTGCCGACCTGAATAAAGCAGAACCGGAGATGAACGTGTTATTATGGTAAAAAAGAGGAATTATTCCTGCTGCGAAGGATATCTGCTTGCCCAAGGGTATATTTCAAGGGCAGTTTCTATAAATTCATTGATAATACTCCATTGATAAGTGCGCTTCAGGTAACCGAAACGGATACGATAGTGGAGATTGTTGTGGAGCGGAAAGATTACCAACTGCGAAAATTGCTTGGAGGAAAGTGTGGAATATATCATACTTTCCGGGGCAAAGCAGGCACCGACATTGAGCAGGCACAATGCCAGAATCGTCTTGATATTGCCAAGGGAACATTTCACAATAGGCTGAAATTCAGAATGCTGAAAAAATTCCTGTGCGGCGTTGAATGATACACCTCCGGAGTCATTCATCACGAACGGGCAATGCTTTAGGGGATTGAGGTGGCCCTTGTCAATCGCAGCGGTAATATCTTTCGCAGAGCAATTAAGACTGCTCAATAATTCCTCTGCCATCACCAGCTTTATTTTTTCTTCATAAAAGTCTATATATTCAATATTAGGTGTTTTATCTTTGATATTTGTGATAACTAAATCCAGATTGCCATCAGTCAGCTGTTTAATCATATCTAAATCTTCATAAACTTTAATCTTAATGTTTGGCCATTTTTTTTGAAACGTTGCGATTAAATCCGGCATAAAAATATAGCTGCGGGTATAGGATGTGCCGATCCGCAAAATCCCGATTTGATTATTTGCTATATCACAAAATTCATGTTTCATACTCAAGTAACTGTTCCAGTAGTTCGTTGCATAGCGGAGAAATGTCTGCCCTGCGTATGTGAGCTCCAGCGGCGTTTGGCGGATGACAAGCTTACAGCCCAACTCCTGCTCAACAGCTGCGATATGAGAACTAAGCGATTGTTGGGTAATGTATAATCGCGCCGCAGCTCGAGTGAAGTTTTTTTCTGCTGCCAAAACAATAAAATATTCCATGGTTTGAAAATTCATAATAATCACCTTTGAAGGACACCTTTTTCTTGTATTATATACTAGAGTTAATAGTCTTGCAAGATAACTTCAAAGTTGTAATTCCTTGTTTTACCTCAAGGCGGGGCAGTGCTCTGTGTTGTCATTATCCTCTGTGGGCAGTTTTTGTTGAAGCCGGGGAATTGTGCTGTTTGTTTTCATAATTGCAAAACTACCCAACATCAGAGATACGGCGAGGAACAGATACATAAGGTTAAAATTGCCGGTCAAATCGCGGATAATGCCTGGAAACAGACTGAACGCGGCAGTCATCAGTTGGGTAATTGTTACATAAACGGAGCTGATAGAACTGAAATTATCCACCCCGAATGCATTTAATATTAATGTTTGCGGACCAATAACTGTAAAACCGAATGCAAAGCCAAACAGAGCACCAAAACAGTAAGCAAAATGATTGGATGAGATGAACGGCACCATGACGCATGCTGCGGCCAGGAGCAGGATACTCCCACTGTAAACATATTTTGGATTCCAGCGTGTCATTGCTACACCGGACAGTAATCGCGTAAAAAAATTGACAAATGCATAGATACTGAGTACCATGGATGCCTGCTGCAAAGACATTCCCTTTTCTGTGAATGTTGTCACTGAATAAGCAGTCACGCAGTTAATGCTGAAATTGGTACAAATATACGCAAACACAACCGCACAGAATAGCGGAGTGTGCATAAACTCCCGTTTTTTCCATATAACCGCTTTCGTTTCTGTGTCTGGATGGAGTTTCGCTTTGGGTTTGATACCATCAGGATAAATTCCCATATCTTCCGGACGGTCATGCAAAATAATTATCCCCAGAAAAATACTGGTAATACTGCCTGCCAGAACCAATATCCAGATGGATCTCTAGGTACCTGTGCGTTCTATCAGAATACTGGTTAGTGAAGGATAGATAAATCCTCCGACAGCACCACTGGACAGCAGAATTGCCAGCACCATGCTCCTCTTTTTTTGAAACCAGTTTGATAAAATCGTTTGAGATGCTACACCGGAGCCAAAAGTTGCCATAGCAGACAACAACATGGTACAGCAAACAATGTATTTTGGCATGGTATCTACATACCAAATCATCATAGCACTGCCGATTGCTCCGCTGATTCCGCCCAGTATGATAACAAGCTTGGCGCTGTACTTTGATATAATCCAACCTACCACCAGAGCCAGAATTGCGCAAGCCAAAGCGTTGCTGGTTTTTGCTACGGATGCCATGGTCATTGTACTTCCAAATTCGTTAATCATAGCACTGATGGTAGTGCCATATGTATAAAGCCAGCCGCAAAACAAAACAAAGTGTGTAAAACATAAGAATATCAAAATAATCCATCCATAAAACATAATATAAAAAATCCCCTTTCCATTCTGTTCTTTAAGATAGAGCATATTGTTGTCAAGAATAAAATCGGGAACGAGAAATCCCATAGGGCATTCATCGCTCCCGAAGACAATGGCATCTGGGTATCAGCCGGCATATGAAGAACTATACCGAAGCATTTTCTATGGTATGGGGCATCTTTTCAATCGTAGCACGGTTCATTGCAGTTGCTGCCTGGTCTTCTGCCTCGTCACCGGACCAGATTGAGGTATGAATGTTAACATCCTTATTAGTGGTACTGCGAATAATTGATGTCGCACTCAAAACAACGATAACAACAACATTTCCAATCGCAAGACCGCGGGAAAGAGACAGGCATGTTTTCCAGATGGTGATGCAGGACACTAATAGGGACAGGGTGCAGAAGCAGTAATAAATATAGTTTGGTACATGAAAGCGTGACTTTTTCCAAGCATTTGGGTAAAGCTTCGGCATGCGAATAAAACCGAAAAAGTTCAGGAACATGAAGAAAGCCACAATCAATTGTACTAAATTAGTAAGTGTTGTGATGGACATCTGAAGCACAATGGGGATAACACCGGCTATGTAAAAGAAGGTCAATGCGGCAGCGGGAGCACCATGCTTGTTTCTGCGCCCCAGCCATGTGGGCAGCCAACCATCATTACAGCTTTGTCCCACATCCATTCCACGGGCAGCAAAGCTGGTGTTCAGCGTGGAGAGGAGCGCCATAATAGGACCGGCAATGATAAATACCATGAAGACAATCGGCGAGAAAATGCTTCTTGCCGCAAAAACCAGAGTGGTAGATTGACCATATTCTTCCAGTGACAGTGTGCCTGTTGCCGCAATGGCCGAGCCTACATAGACCACAAGCAGAGTTGGGATGCATGCCAATAAAACCAGAGGGATGTCGCGGCGGGGATTCTTGGCATTGCGCCCATAGGCAGTTAACATATAATAGCCGTTGCAGGAGTAGATAAAAAGCAGTACCGCGCCAAAGAAACCGCCGGAGATTAAACCCTTATCATTAAAAGTAAGTCCCCATCCGTTGATCAACCAGTTCGAATCAGCGACATCAAAGATAGGCAGCTTTATTTGGGTAATGCCCACAACAGTAAAGAGCAGCAGGGCAGCGATTAACAGCCAGACCATCGGCTTTTGTACTTTGGCCATGATGTTCATGCCAAATAGATTGACAACATAAAAGAATGTAAGTAAAGCTACCCCGACAATGATATGGGCAGTATTACTTCCCAGCAAGGGAAAGATATCACCAAGATATGCTGCCGCAGAGGTACCGAATAAAGAAAGTCCGAAGCACTGCGCCAGGGAAACAAATGCATAGATTCCCCCCAGGCGCGGACCACCCAGTCCATTTAGCAAAGAGTATGCACCACCGCCTACGCGGAGTGTCGAAGAAATAAAGAAATATGGTGAAATCATACAAACACCCATGAAAATCGCACATGCGTAGGCCAACCAGGCGGAATAGCCGGTCATTTTGATGGCAGGAACAATCAGTGTGATGACACCGGAACCAATAACTGTGCCAACGGCGATTGCATAAAGCTCAGGCTTACCAAATTCCGTACCGGGAGCCGGTTCTTTTTCGTTAAATAATTTAATTGCCATTTCATGTACCTCCTGTTTAAGTTTATTGGACTGTGACAACCTCACTGCAGCGATATGCTTCGTCGGAAATTTCATTGCCGATGCCGGGCAGGTCAGACACAATGAATTTGCCGTTAACTGGTTCTTCGTTGCGGATTGCAAGATTTACCAGATAAGGAAGCATACAGTTTACATTGTGCTCATGGATGGTAAAGTTAGGGATCGCGCTTTCAAATTGCAGGGAAGCAGAGGTGACAATCGGGGTTCCGCAGCAGTGAATCTGTACTGTAGCTTCGTAGATATAAGCCAGGTCACAGATTTTTTTAACCTCAGTGATTCCACCGCAAGTACCCAGATCCGGTTGAATCACCTGGATAGCCTCCTGCTGCAGGCATTTATTGTACTGCCAGCGAGAGTAGATGC
>Ga0154002_1000400_pt1 | contig 12731 bp, 10 predicted proteins | sample TSNY086MetaG_FD_102276 | JGI IMG/M metagenome (GOLD analysis project Ga0154002, IMG submission 102276) | Attine ant fungus gardens microbial communities from New York, USA - TSNY086 MetaG | ecosystem: Host-associated > Fungi > Mycelium > Unclassified | place: USA: New York, Robert Cushman Murphy... | reverse complement strand
GCCGCTTCTTTTTCTACCGTCCGCAGAATATCGCCCAGGTTCGCGTTCAGCTCATCGATCTCGAACCCATTGCTGGGATGGAACGGCAGTGCGATCATGGGTTTGACGGTACTTAAGTCAACGTACACCACGCCGTCATAGTAAGCCACCTCCGCCGGATTCAGCTCCTGATAAGCATCCCCGCGGCCATGGGTGGTCAAATATGCCCTGGTATCTTCATCCGTACACCAGATCGAGGACAAGCAGGTGGTTTCCGTGGTCATGACATCCACACCATTGCGGTAATCGGTGGTCATCGAGCGGATGCCGGGACCAACAAATTCCATTATTTTGTTCTTTACATAACCACATTTGAATACAGCACCGACGATCGCAATGGCAATATCCTGCGGACCCACGCCCGGATTTGGTTTCCCGTCCAGATAGACCGCGACTACACCCGGCCAGGCAATATCATACGTATCACCAAGCAGCTGCTTAACCAGCTCGCCGCCGCCCTCACCGATCGCCATCGTTCCCAGCGCTCCATAGCGGGTATGGCTGTCGGAACCAAGGATCATCCGGCCGCAGCCGGCCATCGTCTCGCGCATATACTGATGGATTACGGCAATATGCGGCGGTACATAGATACCGCCATACTTCCTGGCTGCCGATAACCCGAATACATGATCATCCTCATTGATCGTTCCCCCGACCGCACACAGGGAATTGTGGCAGTTGGTCAGCACATACGGAACCGGGAACTGTTCCATGCCGGAGGCCCGGGCCGTCTGGACGATTCCGACAAAGGTAATGTCATGGGAAGTCATTGCATCAAACTTAATTTTCAAATGCTCCATATTGCCTGAGGTATTGTGGGCTTCCATAATGGAATACGCCATTGTCCCTTTCTTTGCCGCTGTCTTGTCGGCCGGTTTCCCGGTCAATGCCCCAACCCTGGCGGCATCCTTTTCTTCAATGAGTTCCCTGCCGTTAACCAGATACGCGCCGCCATCATATAATTTAACCATCTCACGATCTCCTCGTATTCTTTCCATCTATTCTTAATTGCTGAAGGTGAAGTCCTTAATTTCTCTGACCATATTACAGTTGAAGTTTACATCGGCCTCCAAGGCAGTCTGATGACGTAATGCTCGTTTACAAAAACGAGAATAAAATACTGCTGATCAACAGAACCATTGCCCCGCCAATTCGTGAAGATATCTGTGCATAACTCATCAGCTCCATACGTTTGGCGGCACCAAGTACCGCCAGATCACCGGCACCTCCCATATTCGACATGCAAAGCCCGGCTGTGATTGCGCTTTCGACAGGGTAGAATCCCACCAAAGCACCAAAAAGGCCAGCACCCACAACTGCACCAATAACAATCAAGACAACAATTAGAAGGTTGGATACGGATAATACCGTAACCATTTCTTTAAAGTCAATCAGAACCATGCCACAGCCCACCATCTGAACCCAGACCATTTTACTGCCACAAAATTGCTGACACTTCTGGGCACCCCGTTTCAGGTTCTCCGGAATCAGATTGAAAACATTGGCTAAGGTGGCAAAAATGATCAGATAAGCAAAGTTAGGAATTACCACGCCAAATACGGACGGCAAAATCTTAGTCGCGACCAACTGAGACAGGATAAAGAAACCGGCAGTCAAAAAGATTCCTGCTGCAACATCATCCATTGTGATCACAACCTTACTTTCTTCTTCCTTGACCTTCTCCTTCTCCTGCCTTTTCACCAGTTCGCCGTTTCCACTCCATTTAGGAACCCAGATTCCGATGGTATTCAAAATAACAGCAAAGATAATTGAAACAATGTTGCCAACTGCCAAAATCGCAATGGCAAAAGAAAGATAGCCAGAGGAATCCGTTCCGGTCACATCAGCATAGACCTTAGCCATTGGAATTGCTCCTGCCCCGGCACCACCGCCCATAATCGGAAGCACATAAGCAGTCATGATTTCCATGGGATTCTTTCCGGCCAGCAAACCACCCAGAATGCCCAGCAGGCTTGCGCCTATCAGACCAGCCACAATTGTCGGCAGGAACAGGGTACTGGATTTAATCAACAGTTTCCGGTCGATTCCCAAAAGACTTCCGACCACCAAAAAAGCGATAAACAGATTCAGGAAACTATAACCATTCATCCAGCCGGCAGTGATGTCAATGACATTCTGCGGGATTTTTTCAAAGTATGTCAGTAAACCACAGGCCAGGAACGCCAAGATTGCACCCCCACCACAATATGTATTCCAAATCGGGATCCGGTCACCCAGTTCACCAAAAAAGATTCCCAGCGTGAACATCACGGCAATCGCCCCAATTAACTGATTTGGAATAATTTCCAAATACGCAGCAACAACAATTACTGCCGCAAAGAAAATATATATCGGCAGCTCCATTCCATAAAATTTAATACTGCTTAACTTTTTCATTTACTCATTTCTCCTCCTGAATTCCAAGCAAACCGCCAGGATTCTTTCTGGTCATATGATCGACTTCTGTTTCTGAAATCCCCTGATCATATAGATAGTTGATATATTCCTGAATGGTTTCATTCCATTTTGGATTCTGCATCTGACCGCCATCGGTCGAAACCACGATATGTTCACTGCCGATTTCCCGGATTGCCGTCACATTGTCCGGCAGATTTTTCTTATATTCGCTGCCGCCTATTGGCTGCGCATATACCCGCTCCAGCATTACATCATAATCCTTGACAATACGGATCTGATCTGCCAGTGACATGCCCACAATATGGAACTCGGGATGGGTAATAACGATTTTTTTCACCCCGGCATTTCGGGCTGCTTCTGTTACGACAAAACATTCTTCCGGTGAAATATGACCTGTCGCTAAGACAGCATCAAAATCTTTTACCAGTTGAAAAATGTCCTTTAATTCGGGCACCACCTGATGATCACGAACGCATTGGACACCACCTGTTTTCCCATTTTTCAGCACATGATTGGATGCTGTATTCGTGGGCAGCCAGACCACTTTGCCCCCTAATTTTAATGCCGTCTCCACTGCATACGGATTGATTCCGCCGATAAACTGATTCAGGGCAATTCCGCCAAACATGGTAAATGATGATGCTTTACCATATTTTTCCTGCTTAATCAGATTGACCAGTGCCGCCCGGTCCGCTGTCGGTACGTGGTGGGACTTGATCACAATAGCTCTGACCCCCAGCCGGATCGCAGCTTCCATTAACTCCAGATCATTCATTTTCCGTTCCCGAACATCCGGGGCTGAATGAATATGCATATCAATGATGCCACTTAAGTTTGACTTAGCCACCATACCCCTCCTTTGCTTAATTTCTGATATAAACCGTACCATCCATGATTCTTCTGGCAGTCCTCTGCACCGCAACACCAGGAACAGTAAGCTCCCCATCTTGTTTGACGATTTCCGGATACATGGTCATGATACCGCTTGGGTGTCCAATTCTCACATTTTGTTTCCCCGATACGGGCTTTCCTAATGTCTGATAAATAATGCTTCCTTCCAGAAAGGCCGCAACACTAATCGAGCTTGCCGAGGTCAGCGGACAGGCCTTGTGACACTTGAATACAGAAATAGCTCTTACGCACACGTCCATTGCTTCTTTTTCCACTTGCCCGTCAGCAATGTCCAGATAAGAGACCGGTGCCGTAAAGACACCGACTTTGGGTACTGCCGGGCTGTTTTCGGTGGCATCCGCAAGATCTTTGGCAAACCCCATCCGACAAGCCGCCGTTCCCCGGATCTTCTCCAGCAGTTCACAGGCCCGGGCATTGTTGTTGATTTCCTCCGGTAATTCAGTTCCGGTCAATCCCACTGACTCTGCTTTTACCAGTACCATCGGGTTTGAAACATCCAGAATGCTGGCTTCAACCTGACCCAGGCCGGGAATTTCAAGTACCTCCATGGCCTGACTGGTCGGCAGCAGTTTCCCGGTCTTGGCTCCGGATGGATTCAGGAAGTTGACCTTTAATTCGGCCGCTGTTCCATCCACTCCGGCGATCCGGCAGTCGCCATCATGAACAAAGCTACCATCTTCACAGGGAACCGTCACATTGATCAGTTTATCGGTGTTGCAGTTATATAATCTGACCGTGGTGATTGGCTCTGATACGTTCACCAGTCCGGCTTCTACGGCAAAAGGCCCGACCGCTGCAGTCATGTTTCCGCAGTTTGATTTGTAATCGATCTGATCTTTTCCAACAATGACCTGCCCCACCAGATACTCTATATCCACATGTTCCTTATCGCTCTTCCACACGATCACAATTTTATTATTGGAAGATACCGTCCCGCCTAATCCGTCAATCTGCTTTGGATCTGGCGAACCCATCACCTGTAGAAAAATACGATCCCATTCACTTCTGTCCGCCGGTAGATCGTCTTTCAGAAACATGCAGCCCTTACTGGTGCCGCCGCGCATAAAAACCGTTTTAAATTCCCTCATTATTCGCCTCCTTTTTGTTATATTTTCACAATACCACCTTAACTTATTTTTTCATTATTGTAAAATTGCCTTATGGAATGTTTGCCATAGAAGAAAATAATGACAAAAATAAAAAAGCCATGTGACCATCGCACCAGTCACTTGGCTTTTGGGGTTATATTGATGCAGTTTCGATAATATACTCAGTAAATTCCTTCAAAATCTCCGGCTGATTTTTCTTATCCTGATATACAAACCATGTATTGCGGGTAATCCGGCTGCCATCCTCATTGAGCATAGGGGTCAGAACCAGATTCCATTCATTTTTAAAATCTTTGGGGATAAAGCAGCAGGTATAGCCCATGCCTCTGTCTATCAGCTGCCAGGCAAAGTCAATATAGGACACGGATACACCAGTAAGCGACGGTTCATCAAACACCCGGTTCCACCATGTATCGATCAGCTCCCTGGTCCGATCATTGGATTTGTACTCGATTCGCTGCATCTTTGGCAGGTCCCCCAGCTCAACCGACTCCTTTGACAGGATATAGGCTTCATCTACATCCACCAGCTTCCGGATGACCGGCCCGTCATAATCACCACGGACAAAACCAACATCCACATTGCCTTCGCATACTTTCCGGAACACCACGTTGCTGGCATCATTGACCACTTCCAGATTGGTGTAGGGACAGTTCCTGGCATAACCAACCAGAATATCATTGAGAGCATGCTTATGATAGGAATATGCCGAGCCAATGATGATCGTTCCTTCCATATTTTCGCGGTACATCATCATCTCCCGCTTCGTTTCTTTGATAAAAGCCATATAATGTTCAGCCCGTTTGGCCAGCAGTTTCCCTTCCGGAGTAAATTTGACGCCCTTGGTCGTCCGGTCGACCACCCGGATATGAAACTCCTCCTCAATACATTTTAACCTTTTAGTCAGGGATGGTTGTGTCATATATAATCGATTCGCCACCTTGGTTATATTCGGCGTTCGGTACAATTCATAAATAATCTCCCAATCTGAATCTTTCATACTTCCCCTCCCTGATTTCCATATTTCTATTGTAACAGAAAATATTTTCATCAGCAAGGAACTCTTTTTATTTAATTTTTTCGATCGTTGCCAGCAGGTAGTTGGTAAACTCTGCCGAACTGGCATCTTCCTGGAATGTGGTCAAAACCACCTTGCGTTCTGTCAGGGTGCAGATATCCAGTGCCTTGTCCAGCAATTCTTTCCGGTCGGCCCAGCCAATATGCGCCAGCATCATGCCTGCCGCCCTGATCAGGCTGCAGGGATCGGCATAATCGCCGCGGCCATGGGACATCAGGTATGGGGCAGTCCCATGAATTGCTTCAAATAGCGCGTATTTATTGCCGATATTGGAGGAGGCAGCGGTTCCCAATCCGCCTTGATGTTCTGCGGCAATGTCGGTCACAATATCGCCATACAGATTGGGCAGTACTACCACCTCGATGCCTTTGTTGAACTCGGGATCCAGCATCTTGGCACACATAGCGTCAATTAGGCGTTCCTGGATTTCAATCTCCGGATACTCCTCGCCAATCTTTCTTACTGCCTTGACGAAGTTGCCGTCTGACAGTTTGACGATGCTGGCTTTGGTAACGATCGTCACGTTTTTCTTGCCATTCTTACGGGCAAAGTCAAAAGCTGACCGGGCAATCCGCTCGCTGCCCTGTCTGGTCTGGACTTTAAAGTCCACCGCCAGGTCCTCGTTTACCTGAATGCCTTTATTGCCCCAGATGTACTCACCTTCGATATTTTCCCGGAAAAAGGTCCAGTCAATGTTCTTGTCAGCGATCTGAATCGGACGCACTGCTGCAAACAGCTCTAAACCCCGGCGTAAAAGACTGTTGGCACTGACCAGATTGGGCAGTCCATCTCCGACTCTTGGGGTCACCATCGGGCCTTTGAGCAGAACCTGGCACTTCTTTATTTCTTCAAATACATCCGCCGGCAGACTCTCCATTTTGGCCACCCGGTCTTCAATGGTCATTCCGTCAATCTGCCTGATCTCAATCTTTCCGGCCGTGATCTCGGGCTGCATCAATGCATCCATTACCCGCAGGGCCTGTTTCATGATCAACGGACCGATCCCATCGCCTGGCAGGATGCCGACCACGATTTTATCCAGCTTCATAAAATCAGTCACTTCCTTGTCTACTTTCATACGTTCAATTCGTTCAAATTCAGACTGAATCAATTCTCCGAATTTTTCCTGTGCTGCCTTGATTTGTTCCATGTTCCTTCCCCTTTTCCTGATTATTCACCTTTTACACTATTATATCATTCTATCTCGAACCATCCGATGAGTCCATAACTTTTCGGCATTGGCAAACAAGCTGCTTATTTTACTGCCGAGAATCAATACAATACCTCCGCCAAGACGGGAAGACAACTGGGCATATGCCATCAGCGGCATTCTGTGGGAAGCTCCCATCGCTGCCGCACCCAGAATAATAGCGAAAATCACGCCAGCCACCACGGTAATCCATACGGTTTAAAACCATTTTTTGTTACCCCCATTTTAACTCATCCATTTTTGTTGTTTTAGTAACAGTTATAAGCAAATTGTAATGGTTTACTTATAAAAAGTATAATGAAAAAGAATTATGCAGCCATTCACAAATGGAATGCTGTTTCAACAAAAAACGGCATCGGTACAACAATTAACAATCCATAACTTTTCGGCATCATTAATTATCAATAAAAGAGTATTCCCAAATTTCTTTCTATCATTTATAATAAGCACAAAAGGAGTTAACTATGTCAAATTATTATATTTCCCAAATTCAAGCGCGCGACACGCGCCGCAATCAGCAAATGAATGACCTGCTGGTGCAGGAAAACATCCGCCGGGATGCCCTGCTGGATTATTCCTGCGGACTTTTTGATGAGGATCAGCTCATTGCCACCGGCAGCTGTTATGGCAATACCCTGCGATGCCTGGCAGTCAGCAGCGACCACCAGGGCGAAGCCTTGATGAATCAGATTGTATCCCATCTTATTGAAATTCAATTTGCCCGGGGCAACACCCACTTATTTTTGTATACCAAGGATTCGTCTGCCCCCTTTTTTGGCAGTTTGGGTTTTTATGAAATTGCCCGGATCAAAAACCAGCTGGTCTTTATGGAAAACCGCAAGACCGGCTTTTCGACCTATCTGAAAGGACTGGCCGCGGAGTCCAAAAGCGGTGCCAAAACCGCCGCTATTGTCATGAACGCCAATCCCTTTACCCTGGGACACCGGTATCTGGTTGATAAAGCTGCCGCTGAAAATGACGTGCTTCATCTTTTTATGGTCAGCGAAGATGTCAGCCTGATTCCTTTTGCCGTAAGAAAACGGCTGATTCTGGAAGGGACGGCGCACTTAAAGAACCTGGTTTATCATGACTGCGGCCCTTATATTATCAGCAATGCCACCTTTCCCAGCTACTTTCAAAAAGATGAGGCGGCAGTAATTGAAGGTCATGCCCGACTGGATCTGACCATCTTTATCCAGATCGCCAGAACACTTGGAATCACCTGCCGTTATGTTGGTGAAGAACCCTTTAGTCAGGTGACAGGGATCTACAACACCATCATGACCACCGAACTGCCCGAAGCCGGCGTCGAATGTGTAGTGATTCCCCGGCTGGAAAGCGACGGTCAGGCCATCAGCGCTTCCACCGTACGAAATGCCATTAAGCAGCATGATCTGGAAGGGTTAAGCCGCCTGGTTCCGGCCTCCACACTGGATTATCTTTGCAGCGCTGAGGCGGCACCGGTGATTGAAAAAATCCGGACTGCCGATGATGTCATCCATTATTAATAACAGGAAAACAGAGGATTGTAAATCGATGAGAAAATACATAAATCTTGACAAACTGGTCGTGGGCCGGGAGGCTGCCCTTCCGGATGTTCTGGATGCCCGGGAGCAGCGCCAGGAGATACAACAGGTTCTGATCAGTCAGCATCACCTTCCGGTCATTTCCTTTACCCTGAATATCGTTGGCCCCATCAAGGTCTTCCCGCTGGCCGAAAAAACCTTTGAAGAAGGAATCCGGCTGATTGAAACACAGCTGATGGCCTGGAAGATCCCGATCAGCGAGGCCCGTCAGCTTCGTTCTCATACCGGAAATGAAGCATTTTGGGCGATTGACGGCGATTGCCGCCATGTCAAAGAGATTCTTTGCCTGCTGGAGGACAGTCTGGCTTTTGGCCGACTGTTTGATATTGATGTCATTCAGACGGATGGCCGGAAAATATCCCGGTCAGAGCTGGGATTTACGAAGCGGAAATGCCTGATCTGCAATCAGGAGGCCTTTGTCTGCAGCCGCGCCAGGACCCACGGGGTAAAGGAGCTGTTGGAACAGGAATGCCTGCTGATGAGTGAATATTTTGCTGAACAACAGGCCAAAAAGCTTGCTTCACTTTCCATGCAGGCACTGCTCTATGAAGTCAGCGTCACCCCCAAGCCCGGTCTGGTCGACCGGAACAATACCGGCGCCCACCAGGATATGGATATCTTTACTTTTGAGGCAAGTGCGGTCTCTTTGAATCATTTTTTTGAAAAGTTTGCCCGCTGCGGAATGGAAAATAGTGACGAGCCGTTTTCGCGTATTTTCGCCCGTCTCCGCTCTCTGGGAATTCAGGCCGAACAGGCGATGATGAAGGCCACAGGCAACGTCAATACCCATAAAGGACTGATTTTTTCGATGGCCATTATGAACGGTTCACTGGGTTATCTGTATGCCAATGATATTCCATATTCGCCGGGTCAGCTGCTGGCAATCAACCGGCAGCTGGTCGCTGACGTGCTGGCGGATTTCCGGAATGTCCGCGTGGAAAATGCCCGGACCAACGGGGAACGCCTGTATGCGCTTTATGGTATGAAGGGGGTCCGTGGGGAAGCGTTGTCCGGCTATGATACCGTTTTGAATACGGCCCTGCCGGTGCTGAAGCGTTGTCTGGACAGCGGCGCTTCTATCAATGATGCCGGAGTCATGGCCTTGCTGCAGATTATGGCCTGCTCGGAAGATACCAACATTGTCAACCGTTCCTCTTATCAGGAAATGAAAGAAATTCAGAACCAGATCAAGGTAAAACTGGCTAACCCGTCGACGGACTGCCAGGAACTTCTTTCCTACAGTGAGACTTTGGATCAGGATTTTATCCGCCGAAATATCAGTCCGGGCGGGAGTGCCGATCTGCTGGCCCTGGCGTACTTTATCTACCTGTATGAGCAATCCCTGCTTGACTAGAAGTTGCTGTGACTCCAAAAACGCTATCAATTCGGCTTGTCAGCCTTATCGATAGCGTTTTCGTGTGGTTATGCACCTGCCGGTCCCATTCATTGACTTAATTATTGTGAATGCTGGTCAAAATAATATCTCCTTTATCATACCTGTGCCTTGTGCGAGAATATTCAAACGGAATACCATTTTCTAAATAAACCACCTGCTCCACTTCCAAAACCGGATCAACCTCTTCACATTCCAAAAAATTCTTATCATATGCATCGGGTTTCCTTGCTTTAATTCTTCTGTTTGCTCCTCCAAACACCAATTTCAATTCCTCTTTAATATAACTGTAAATGGAGTGATATAAGATGTCTTCTGTTATATTGGGAATGATTTCTATCGGCATGTACGTATATTCCAGTGCGAAAGGCTCATCATCCAGCAATCGAAGCCTGATAATATCATAGATCGGGCTGGATTTTTCAATCATCAGCTTTTCACATTCATCATCAGTAGGAAAACGAACATCAAACTTAATAATTTTGCTTGTTACTTTGGAATACGCTCCAAATTTTTTGGTGGAGCCCATATATTCATCTGCCCTCGTATCATATTCCGTCAGCTGCAACGCATTTCTTCTGACATATGTTCCCGATCCCTGTTTACTATAAACCAAACCCTCTACCGCCAATATCTGCAGCGCTTTCTGAACGGTTACTCTGCTTGCATTAAATTCTTTTGCCATATTAATCTGATCCGGCAGCGGTTCGCCGATCTTATATGTTCCTGCTAAAATTCTCTGTTTTAATTCATTTGCGATCTCTTTATATTTTATCATATCCATCTATCCATCCTGTTCTGGATACTATTATATCACAAAACAAATCAAAACCAAAATATTTCTTAATCCGATATATTTACTCCTCTTCTGCAATATTAATCATAACGCGCTCGTTGATTTTCATAAACGGCAAATATAAAAATACTCCCCCAATGATAATTGCCAGTTGAACAACCACTGCCCGAATATCACCTCCGGTAGCCAGATATGCATTTAGAATCGGCGGAGTCGTCCATGGAACCAGCACAACGCAATGATTCATAAATCCAATTGCCGTGGCAATGTACCCAACTATAATGCCAATTGCGGGAAGAAGAACAAACGGTATCATCATAGCCACATTAAACACAATTGGATATCCGAATATAACCGGCTCATTGATATTAAACAGGCCTGGCGCAATGGATAGTTTTGCAACATCTTTTGTAACTTTTGATTTTCCAAAAATAAAAGTAGCCAATAAAAGAGAAAAAGTACTTCCTGTTCCGCCAAACATACCAAATGTCGGAATAAATGTGGAATTAATAATATGCGGAATTACCTCTCCATTGGCAAATGCCAACATATTTTCATTCATATTAGCAAGCAGGAGCGGCTCCAGAATCACACCGTTGACTACCGTCTGATGAATCCCCAATGTAAATAGAAAATTACCAAAGCTATAGATAAACACACTTCCCGGCAAACTGGTATTGATTTTTCTTAACGGTTCCTGAATCATGGTGGCAATCAGTGTAATTAAATTCGTTCCGAATGCAGCCTGAAGTATCGCAGAAATCATTCCAAACAACGAAAGTACAATGATTGCCGGAAGCATAACACTAAATGAACGCCCAACTGCCGGGGGTATATTCTGACCTAAATTTATTTGCAGCTTTTTAATATTGGAAATGAAAATAAACAGTTCCGTGGCCGCCAAACCAATTATAATTCCCCCAAACATCCCGGTTGTACCTAAATTTCCAAAAGTCAGTACGCCGGTAACAGCGATTGCATCTTTGCCTTCCACTGCGGCTGCCATTACCGAATTCGGCATCATTACCACCAAAGCTACCATCGAAATGATTGCTGCGGCAAGCGGATCCTTAAAATCCTTATTATTCGACAAACAATAAGCAGTGACTGGACAAATCAGTAATCCTGCTATATTTAATGTTCCATTTGCCAGCACGATCCCCCAGTACTGTGCATTGGCCAGCGCTTCTCCGCTTAGAATAAATGTAAATACAACATTATTAATGAGCACTGCCAGACCTGCCATAATAAATACCGGCATAATCGTAGCAAATGCATCCCGTAATGATTTTAGATGAATCTGACCTCCAAGCGTGACCGCAAATTTTGTAAAACAATCTCCAAACATTTTTAATATCCCCCTCCAATTTAATTGTTACATAATCTCACCATTGCTTTTAATCACCTGCTGCAGCCACCAAAAACTTTTTTTGGGGACTCTTTTTAAATCTTTCAACTCATGATTTTCTCTATTTACATAGACAACCCCGTAGCGCTTCCTCATATCTCCCTGGGAACTTAAGATGTCAATTAATCCCCAGCCCAGATAACCCATTACATCTGCACCATCCAGCAATATAGCCTCCTGCATTGCCTGCAAATGCTTTTTATGATACTCAATCCGGTAATCATCCTGAATTTCGTTTTTTCCGTCCCACGATTCAATCACCCCAATTCCATTTTCAATCGGAAAGACGGGAAGCTTATAACGATGATAGAGCTTATTGATAATATTTCGGAATCCTAACGGATCAATCTGCCAATCCCACTGCGTTGATTCTAAATAGGGATTTGACTGTTTTGCCTGATTCATATAAAAATTAACAGGAGTTGACTCATCAGCCATTTCACTATTTACGGTTGTGCTTGCATAATAACTAAACGACAGAAAATCACTTGTGACTTTTGCCAATTCTTCTAAATCACCTTCGCAAATAATATGCATCAACTGATTTTGCTTCATATAGGCAGTCACTTCACCCGAATATTTCCCATTTGCAAACACTTCCAGCAAATTGTGATTTAAAAATTCATCCAGCTTTCTTGCCATAAAAATATCTTCCGGTTTACATGTGGCCGGATAAATCTCCTGATATGCCACCATTCCCCCAATCTGGCATGTCGGATAGTTATGATGCAGAAAATTTGCCAGGTATGCATGGCACATCATCACATGATGCTGGATGTAAT